>Ga0222715_10001962_pt1 | contig 19169 bp, 23 predicted proteins | sample C33_9DmetaG_FD_165056 | JGI IMG/M metagenome (GOLD analysis project Ga0222715, IMG submission 165056) | Estuarine water microbial communities from San Francisco Bay, California, United States - C33_9D | ecosystem: Environmental > Aquatic > Marine > Unclassified | place: USA: California... | reverse complement strand
ATGATGACTATGAGGGTGGTGAGTTGCATTTTCCATACCTAGACCTAACATATATTCCGAAGGCTGGCGATAGTGTATTTTTCCCTTCGACATTCCTATTTGCTCACGCATCAAAGCCGGTCACTTCTGGTATTAAGTACAGCGCCGTAACTATGTTTGACTATAATGATGACGCTCATCAACACGGTGGATTTTCTAGAGACTTTGGTCAATCATATTCTCAGCCAGAAAAACCATCTTTTGATGCTAGTCAGGCACCGGTTGTAAAATCTGGTGGATCAGCAGCACTAAAGAAAAAAGATTCAGATACTAGTATGGATGAATCTAGACTTAGAGAAATAATACAGGAAGAAATTCAGAAGTACGCCATGGAGAGCTATAGGCAATGGCAGACTCAAGGTGGGGACATGAGTAATATGGGTCAATATCAGCAATATGTGGCAGGCGCTAAATAATGACAAAGCTTACTCTAATAAGAACACATCAGATCTCGCCTGAAATTAAGCAGTCGAGACTGAAAAGAGACTGGATGGATGACACCTATAACAAACACGCTTATAGATGTCTCCCACTCAGTGCTGCAAATGTAAATGGTTGGGAAGCCATTTTGCAGCAGGACATTGTTGTCACTTGGGAAGGTGGCAACAGTGTCCCCAAAATCGTTGAAGGTGATGTCTACCGAGGTAGAACTATTGCCAATTGCAATAAGATAGGCATGATTGATTTTCATATTGGATGGGCATTTAAGACAGAACCCGGATATCACACGTGGATTAGTGGTTCACCAAACTATTTTGTCGATGGCGCAGTGCCGCTCACGGCTAGTATTCCTTCAGACTGGTGGCCGGATGAGGTTCAAGCTGGCTGGAAGATAACGAAGGTAAATGAGCCGGTAGTATTTCCTGCCGGTATGCCATTTATATTCTTCTCAGTTTACCCATCTAACCTGATGCCAGAGATGGAAGTTGAGGTAGAATACTTGTGGGATAAGCCAGATTTAATGGATGAAAGAATGGCTTACAGCGATGCTAAGATGAAAAAACTGCGTGATGAGCCATGGACTTGGATGAATGGGATACGTACAGGTTTAAATGAAAAGGGCGAAAGAATAGGTCCCAGACACGATGGTTTACCTAATCTTCAGGAACCTGAAATGAAAGAGGTTGAATACAATGGATAATATTCCGTCTAAGATGAAAGTAATAACACCACTTGGTGATGAAGAGTTTTCTATAGAAAAGAAAAGTGATACTCAGTTAACCTTATCAATATTTAAAGGTTCTGCGGATCTGAATATAGTTTTTAATGATGAAGATAGTTTATTGGCAGAAGGTGATCTAACTGTTCCTTTCGATTGTAGACTAATTTTTAGTCTAGACAGCAATGGATGTACCGTAAAGCTAGAGGATCCTATTTTGGAAGAAGTTTATATTGAATCAAAGTGCGAGGTAGTGTAATGTCTATATACGATATTCAAGTTAGGTCCATAGATGGTGAAGATAATTTCATGGATCAGTTTAAGGGTAAGGTAACTCTTATTGTTAATACTGTTTCTAAATATAACTACACACCGCAGTGTTCCACTTTCTGGTCGTATGCAAGATCCGTTAGGCATTTCTGGCAACTTCAAAAGTTACAGGAAGAATTCGAAGATAGAGGGTTTAGCGTAGTTGCTTTTCCCTGTAATCAATTCGTTCAGGGTCTTATGGAGACTGGTACAAATGAAGAAATAAGTTCCTTCATGAAAGAAACATATCCATTTATTACTTTTCCCATAGCTGAAAAGGTTGACGTTAATGGGCCGGATGAATGTGAAGTTTATTCTTTATTAAAAGGTAAAGCTTTAAGAAATAAGTCCGACAACATGGCTGATAACTCTCAGGCAGCACAGGATGGATGGAATCAAGAGGGCGCAGCCCTGGCTAGAATACCTCATGCGTGGGAGATGTTTGTTGTTGGTAGATCAGGAACTATGATTGGAAGATTCAATTGGCAGTCCATGCCGTTGGACACACTGCCCTTAACGACTGGTGAAAGCTGGACAATTAGGGAGTGTATAAATGAGATCTTAGGGTAATTCGGTTACTATTAATTATGGAGGTTTCCTATGTCATCACTTAGCACTAAGCTTTTATCTAGTAAAATAGATGTTTTAAAAAATAAGATTATTGATACCTGCATTGTCAAAGGTATAGATTCAGGTCAGATAATTCCACCAGAGGGAGCTGAAAATCCTCATCACTATCCTCTCATTACTTCAAGTTTATTCAACTTAGATCAGGCTAGTACAATAAATCCTAGTGTAAATAATACTAGATTTAAGCAAGAATTTAGATTTTATAAGTCAAGTCCCAAAAATGTTGATGGAGCTCTTTGGAACCTTCAAAGTAATAGAGATTTTTTGGCCTGTGATGTTGGTACCTACTTCTACGCATCACTGATGCCGGAGGTTTATGGTGCAGATGGTTATGAAATTTATTATTCAAGTGATTACTTTGTAGATAGAAGTTATGACAGAACATCACATAAAGATAAGCAGGAAAATGTTTTATCTCTTGTAACAGAACATCAATCGCTTATTGAAGTAGCTGGAACTGGATCGATTATTTACACTAATTTTGGTAGACAGTTTGAAGACTTAGATACTGAACACTTTAACAAGACGATGCTGATGGCGTACCCCTATAGTAGTAGTTTAACTCTTCACGAGATGTTTAAAAGTTTACTTGAATGGCAATGGGCATACAATGAACTTGGTGCTACGGAGCACATGGCTACGCTTGCTAATGGCTTCTTAAGCGTTTTAGGGATGAGCTATTTAAATGAATCTACAGATGAAGTTGTTGGAGCTCTTATGTCATTGCCGGATCAGCCTTTGGCACAATATATTAAAACAGGAACATGCTGGGTTAATGAAGAGGAACCTAATTGTCCGGAAGAGTTTACTAAATGGTGTAAAGATATCATGGAATTAATTACACTCGCATACGATTACAAAGCTGTATCATCTAGATTATAATTATAAAGGAGTTTTTAATGGCTATTTCAGATAAAGCTAAGCAAAAAAGTATCGATCTTTTAGAGGTCTCAATTTCTTCACTTCGCATGGCATTGGGTGTTAGCGCTGAAGAATTGACATCAGACTATGAGATACCAGTGGCAGAAGATCACCTAGACTATAAGGCGTATGTTTCTTTAGTTTCTATGTATAATAATTTACAGGCTCTATTGGTGTGATATAATGGAAAAGATATTAAAAACAAACCAGACATTAGAATCTATGGCAAGAGAAGCTGGTGCAAGTGAAGAGCTGTATGGTCAGTCGGAAAATTCAATGGACCCAATAGATAAAGAAGATTTGCAACAAAGAACCATAAGATTTAATCCTAATAATTTAGCTTGGGTAACTGATGACTCTAGTTTTTTCACCTGTGTTAGATTTGATTCTGGGGAAGTTATAGATGATAAAGAGGTTATAGATGATAGGAGATTTTTGTGACTTTAAGAACTTACGATCCAGCTAGCCCTTCAAACACTTATGACCCCGATGCCGAGATTGTGTATTGTGAAGATAAGTTGTATGAAGTTCTATCATACATAGGTATGGCAGATGCTGATCTTTCGGTCATTACCATAGATGAAATAATCGAAGGCATAAGAAGTACCGTTCCATTTAGTAAAGTTGATATGGACGATGGAGTATATGTGATAAGTGCTGGTGGTACAGAATTAAACGCCCTAAATATTAGATTAGTTTCTAGCGCAAGAAGACATTGGCACAGATACAATATAGCAAAGGTGGTTAAAGCTAATGCGTGAAGTGTTAAATAATAAATTTTTGATGATGGCCGCTGTTACTAATCAGCTGAAAAAGAATTCTTCATCTTTTTTAGGCTATAATTCATGGGAAGTAATACAAGATGTAGCTAGATCTGTCTCTGAATTTGTGGCATCATCAAACCTTGACAGAAGAGTTATAGCCGCAGGCGCAGAGCCAAGAATTAATTTGTGGGATATTTTTTCTCCAAATGTAGACGGATGGAAAGATCATATGCAGCTGGCTATGGGCGTGTATGCAGAGATGATAATAGATATGGTTAATCCATCTGATGTACTTATTGCTGAAGCCGATGCTTATTTTAATGTTTCAGCCTTACTTGCAGACAAGGGTGCAAATATAACTTTTATAAATAATGAAGCTTTATATTATTATGAAAGTTTCCTAAGAGACGCATCTTCACATACACCAAGTTATCCGTACAGCACTGTTGATGCCAGTGATATATTAGACACTGATTTCACTGGCACTTACGACATGGTCATAGTTCCTACCTATTTTGTTGTTAACGATGATGAACTATTAAATGGTTATATAGATAGGTTAAATCAAGGTGGAGTTTTGTACCTCGCCTATGCCAATGAGTCAGGTAGGTTATATACTGATGACTTCTATGTGGAGCCAATCGTTGATATTTTTGAAACTCTTTTAGAAAGAGATGACATTACGACCTACCACATGCCCAATGGCATCGGGTATCAAATTTGTATAAAGAAATAGATAGCTACTTTTTTGTATGGTATAATGTTTAATGTAGAAAGAGGTTATAATGTCTAATGATGTTTTAGAGGATCAGACTTTTGATCCAGCTAGTGAAAATGAAGTCGGTAAAAGATACGTTGCTAGTACAGCTTTTCCTGACACACCAAAATTAACTGACGAAGATATCAAAGAAATATCTGAGTACAAAGTTGATGTAATTGGTCCGGGTATTATAGTGTTTAAGAATGTCCTTAAGTTTGATAGAGAACCAGTTTTTGATTATCTAGACCACATGGCTTCTATATCTCATCATCATAGGTGGGAATATATTGAGGCTGAGGATGGTGAAACTTATGGTATCAATGAAGATGGGTTTAGGTACAGACCAGAAGACATTCCTGCAACACCAGTGAGAATTCTTCATCCTATTCATGATGAAACTCCAGATGTTGTTCGTGACTTTTTTTACGATATGGAAGACACAATTTATAAGTGTCTGATTAAATACACTGATTATTATCCCTTAATAGTTGGATGTTTGTGGTGGAGAAACCGTGGTCACATATTAAGATATGAGGGTGACGGCGTGCTTGGTGCACACTGTGACAATGACACGAACTATAAGGTGACCGAAGGTGTGCGATACATGCCAAGAGGTCAAATGGCTGCTAGACAAACATGTGGTGCGCTCGTTTACCTTAATGACTGTGTGGACACAGAGGAAGAGATGGATGGTAGAAATACATTCATGGGTGGGCACTTACGTTTTTTCCATTTAGATGTAGAATATAAACCAGAAAAAGGTGATGTAGTATTTTTCCCAACCAACTACATGGCGTCGCATGAGGTTGACAGAATGACAGGCGGTGTTCGCTATAGTTATCTGTCCTTCTTTGGTCAGGGATCTGGTCACGCAGAGGCAAATATTCAGATAGTTGAACCACAAGATTCTATACAGTGGTGCCCAGCTATGTGGATGAATACAATATATGATGATTACGAGAAGTATTGTAAATCGGAATATTCTAGATTTACTACCGGAGAAGAAACTTACATAGGTCTCAATCCAGTTTATCAGGGTAGATGTGTGGCTCAGTATGGAGAGACGCACGAAGCGGAGTCACTAGACGTAGGTGATTCAGCAAACTGTGGTACTGATCCAGTAGCTATAGATCAGGGGTAAACATGTTACCCGTAGGTGCAGAGCCATTGGGTTCTGGTATAGTTTTATTTAAGAATAAAATCAATGTACCTGATGGACTAACAGATTTTTTACTCTCATTAAAAAGAGAAGCAAGAAAAAAGCACTACTCATATGTATATGATGATGAGGGCTACGCCCTCTATGCTACAAACAAAAGTGGCCATAGGTTTCAGCTTGAAGACATAGATAAAAACTGTAGTAGAATAACAGATTTCTATTCATCTTGTACCGAAGATTGGCAGTCTTCCTTCTTTAAGGAATGCGAATCAGCAATATACCAATCTATGATTGAGTACGCATCAATATACCCGATGGTTCTTCCGTGTCTGTGGTGGAAAACTCATGGTCACGTTTTGGCTTATGGGCCCGGATCAGACTTAGGGTTGCATTGCGATAACGATATTAACTTTTCTCCTGGATTTGAGCCAGATTTTCAACTTGGTATTAGGCATGTGCTAGCTGCTATTACTTATTTTAATTCTTCAAAAGATACAATTGAAGGAAATAATTTTGTTGGTGGAGAAATACATTTCCCCTATGCCGGAGTAACATATGTACCAAGCAAAGGTGACATTCTTATGTTCCCGGGAAATTACATGTGCACCCATCAAGTAAATGGTGTATCTAACGGTAATAGGTATGCTTTCTTGGAGTATTTTGGTCAGGGATCATCTGATCCAGATAGAGGTGTAAATGTTTCTGAACCTAGTCCAGGAAAGACTAGCGGTCAGACATGGATGCCAAACCTATTTAGTGATTATAGGAATTATGTGGTAGAATATTACGGAGAAAATTATGATGAACATAAACTTCTCCCCGTAAATAGAATGTTTCATAGTTCGAATACGAAAGAAGAGGTAGGCAGTTGATTTTCAACGATGTGGATGCAGAACATCTTGGCGGAGGTGTAGTTATATTCAGAGGGGCTGTAAGCTACGATTATGACTGGACCTACGATATATTTTGTAGGGCTCTTGATGAAGAGCACGCCGATATGTATAAGCCAACTGTTGATCCCGAGACTGGCGAGGAAGCTTACATAAATAAAAGTGGATACCTGTTTAGTAAACAGTCAGTTGACGCTATGCCTAGAAGAGCATCCATGATGCACCAAGACAGTAGAGAAGAAGTTCATACATTATTTGATTTTTTAGAGCAGTCTAAAGATAAATACTTACTTAAATATTTTGAACTATTCCCGTTAGCGTACAACTGTGTGTGGTGGAAGGTCAAGGGTCATGTTGTATCCTATAAGGACGGTGTTTACCTGGGCTCGCATTCTGACATAAGTGCAGAGTATATTTATGGCGTTCATCAAACATCCAATGAGTTAGCTTTACGCAATGTAATATCCTGCATAGTGTATGTAAATGATTCTGTTGATTCAGAAGATGAATTAAATGATAATAATTTCACCGAAGGTCATCATTACTTTAACTATTTAGACATAGATTATAAGCCAGAAGCTGGTGATATAATGATGTTTCCTTCAAATTATGTAGCAGCACATGAGGTGAAGCCTGTTGGTAAAGGACATAGGGTTAGCTACCTTGGTTGGTATAGTCAGGGTACACCTAATCCAGAAGTCTTTGAAGCCGTTTGCGATCCCATAAAAGAGCCTGAGCTAGGTAGGATTAGCACAAATGTCTATCTTCCTACATTAAGAGAAGATTATAGATCCTACTTAGAGCAAAAGGGTTATGATCCCAGTTCGGATCAGTACAAGGTAACAAATTTAAATACATAAAGGAACACAATGAAATCAAAGCACTTAGGGATGGGTATTGTTGCGTGTGAGGATGTTATGGAAGTAGATAGCAGCCTCCTTAATGAATATACAGCCTGGCTTAAAAAGAACGAGGAAGACAGCTTCACCTACTATGAGGAAGACGGCGTAAGATACGCTAAAAATAAGACAGGTTTTAAGTTTAAGGTTGATGATGTTCAGTTGGCACCTCAGAGATTTTTAGATCTTAAAGGTGAGCACGTAGATCGTGAACCAAAACAGGAGTGGGTTGATTTTATTCAGCAATGTGAGGATGCTATCTACGATGCTCTAGTTGAATACTGTGCGTACTTCCCAGATGCCGGAACCACAGCTTGGTGGAGACCTAGAGGTCATATTGCTGGCTATGAGAATGGCCAACATATAGGTCCACACTGTGATGATCAGGTACCCTGGGATTGGGGGACTCGTCCACAAAATCAAGTTTCTATGCACAACAGCACCAGTACTAATTTGTACCTTAATAACTGTGGTGAAGATTATCAGGGGGGACAAATGCACTTCCCTAATATAGGAACAGTGTATGAGCCTAAAGCGGGTACTGTTTTAATATATCCCTCTAATTACATTGGAAGACATGAGGTGTTCCCTGTGACCGAAGGGGCTCGATATGCGTTTTTAACCATGGCATGCTATGGTGTTGATTTTTCTAACGATCAGGAGTACATAGGTTCAGATAATCCTTATAAGATTTGGATGCCAGACCTTATATTAGATTCTCAAAAGGTTGGAGCTAGAGAGTTGTGATAATTTTAGATGAATTAAAAGATGATGACATACCTGATAAACTAGATTATTTTAGGAATTTATTTCTTGAAGAAAAAGTAATTGGCTTTAACAAATTTAACGTATCTAATATAGATAGATTGAATAGCCTGATAATGCGCATGGCTGATTGCCACGAAAGAGAAGTAATTGTAACAACAGGCAATCAACATAAGGGGCAGGATAGAGTTCTTTCTGATCGAAGTGAAAAACAATATAAAGATTTTATATATTTCAATATTCATTCAGACATCTCTGAGGTAGCTGAGCCCAACCTAGCCATTTGTAGATTGATAGGTATGGTTATGGATGTATTCACTTGTCCAAGTGAGTATGGTAGAACATTTTTTCTAGATAGAGAAAAGATGCTAGAAGCTACCCCAAATAACATTAGGGAGTGGATGAAGCAAATTCATGTGGTGGGCTTAATTGGGCAAAAAGATGTGGAAGGCGTGAATGGTTTGGACTGGCAGGGGGCAAAGTGGCCCCTAAGAAACATGCCAGGAATAGTTACTCACCCCATCACTGGAGTAGACAACTTTAGTTTTACTAGCTATAAACATAAAGTTGTTGCCGAAGACATGTCTTTGGAATCTGAGTACGAAGAATTTTTAAATGACTACCTGCACGACGATGCAAATTGGATGACGTGGGAATGGCAAGAGGGTAAGGCCATTATATGGGATAATGCAAACTTATTGCATACGTATTCTCCTGGATGGAAAGACGACGAAAGAGTCTTTACTAGACTTCAGGGCGGTTTTGCCGTTCCCTATCACAAATGGGGTAGCTTCTAAGTATATGGAGTTGGTACCATTACATAACCCTAAGAAAGATTTTGAATCCGTAGAGGACAAAATAAAGATTAACATATTTAATATTATAGATTCAGGATTATATTTAAATTCAAAATATGTATATCAGTTTGAATCTATGTTTTCTGATTATATTGGAACTAAATATTGTTGCGGCGTAGCAAATGGTACGGATGCCATTCAAATATGTTTAGCTGCCTGTGGCGTTACTGCTGGCGATGAAGTTATAACTGTAGCAAATGCTGGTGGTTATTCAAGTTCAGCTATATCTAAGCTGGGGGCAACCCCTATTTACGTAGATGTTGATGATCGCTGCCTCATCAAACCTGAGATGATTAATTTAAGTTTAACAGATAAAACTAAAGCTATTGTGATAACTCATCTGTATGGTCAATGTGTTGATGTAGAAAAGATTAAGAAAAATCTTCCAAGCAATATTAAGATAATAGAGGACTGTGCACAATCTCACGGCTCGGAAATTAACGGAGTAAAAGCTGGTTCCATGGGAGACTGCTCAGCGTTTAGTTTTTATCCAACAAAAAATCTTGGATCTAATGGCGACGCAGGCGCAGTATGTACTTCCAGCTACGAAATTGCTGAAAACGTGAGAACATTAAGGCAATATGGGTGGATTGATAGGTTTATTTCATCTAACAAGAATGGAATAAATTCAAGAATGGATGAGTTACAAGCTGCATGTCTAGTAGAAAAATTACAATTACTAGATAACAATAACACTAAAAGAAGAATACTAAATGAGATTTACCAAAACTCTTTACCCAAATTATCTTGGGTTGGTGATATCAATAGTAGTATTTTTCATTTAAGTGTTTTGAGAGTTAGAGATAGAGAAAAATTCTGTCAATACATGAGGGAAATGGGTGTGAGTACAGCTGTGCACTACCCGGTTCCGGACTACTTGCAACCAGCTTGGTATAATGATAAAATATACCTAAAGAATACTAGTAGCTGTTGCGATGAAGTTGTCAGTATACCTGGACATCCTTCTCTTGAAACTTATCAGGTAAAAAGAATCGTAACAGCTTTAAGGGATTATGATAGAACATGCGCATAGTTCAGATAGATACATCTTATGATGAGTTGCAATCAAATATAGATTATTACGTTGATTTATTCAAAGAAAATAAAGTTTTACAGTTTAAAAAAATAAGTCTTACAGATGATCAACATAGGCTAATTTCTCAAGAATTTCATTATAGACTGGGATATTTTCCGGCACCAGAGCATAATAAGATATTAGATTTTTCTTATCATGAAGATCATTCTCATGTTACCTCTAAAAAAATAAACGATAAAAATACATTACTAATAGACTGGCATTTGGAGCATGTTCAATCTAATACTCCTCCCGTAATTGGAAGCTGGAACATGCATCACTTTACTTGCGATTCAAGTAATGGTAGGACAATATTTGTAGACGGTAATGACATATTAGATATGCTCACCGATGCTCAAATAAGTTTCCTAAAAAAATGTGAGTTATTTGAAGATAATACTGGCGATTATGATGAAAAAGGTAATCATGTTGTTAGCGAAATAAGACCAGCTATTGATATTCATCCTGCAACAGGCAAGCTATCCTTAAGACTTAGTCCAAGAGGTGGTGATATTCTATACTCCTATAATGGTGGTAAGCCAAGTTCAGGGGAGAAAATATTTTTTGATAATATCCCAGGTGTTTCATCTACTGTTGAAGATGATTACCCAGACATAGTTCATTACTTATTTTGGGATCAAGGCGATTTAGTTATCGTTGATACCTTCTGTTGCTACCACGCAGTTTTGGGCGGATTTTCTTCTGAGGATAGAAAATTTACGGGAAGATGGGGCTTTAGACACAATGAATACACATTGGATAGATTGAGTAATAGGTAATGATAGTTATAGATAATTTTATTAAAGATATAAATTTGATTGAATCAATTAAAAGTGATAAAAATTTTTTTCCAGAAACAATGGGTGACGTTTCGAATATAGGTGAGACTAACAACTACTTTCACGATGAGGCAGCTGATTGTTACGCTCCCTATATGTTTTGGGATGGATGGTGGAATTCTGAAGTAGACACTCTTCGTAAAAAAGTTGTACAGGAAATATGGAGTAATGAATCCTTCCTCCCCTTCCCACTTTCAGAAGTATGTGGATTTGAATACTGGACTAGAACCTTTATGGAGGGGCAGTACTTAAGAATTCATGTAGATGAAGACACCTTTGCCTACCAAAAAGAGCGACGCTTCAATGCTCCGGCGTATGGGTGTGTCTGGTATGGCTTTGAGGAAAGTGTAGATCCTGGTTTCTTAGAGCTACATGAAGGTTGGATAGAAGGAAGTCCAGAAGATGCCCTAGAAAGAGAGAACGTAGATAGGTTAACTTCGCCGCCCGAAAGAAGAGAAAGAATAGCTTATGTACCTAATAGACTTGTTTGCTTTGATGCAGGTAGAAGATTGCATGAGACTACAGCTACTAAATCTGGAATTAGGCAAGTTATGGTTGTAAATGTATGGCACAAAGACAGCCCCCCTTCGGCTTTGACTACAGGTGAGTTTTATTATGAATAAAGATACTATTTTCATACCCTTAAATGGCTTTGACGAAAAAGAATTACTCGTCACTGTAGAATCAGCTGTAAAAAATTCAGATAATCCAGATAGATTATTCTTTGGAATCTACGAACAAAGAACAGATGGTAAGTTCGAAGATTTTAGCGAGTTTGAAAACGTAAAACATGTTAAAGTGTTGACAGAAAATTTACTAGGTACTGGCCTTGCAAGACTCAATGCGTACTACTTAAACAATGGCGAGAGGTATTGTCTTTGCGTTGATGCACATACTGTTTTTAATAAGGGTTGGGATACTTATATTGTTGAGTATCTAAAGAATCTGAAAAGTTATGCTGATAAACCTATTATAAGTTATCGTATACCTGATTTTATTAGAGATGAAAATAATCAGATTGTCAAAATGAAATCTATTATAGGCAATACTGGACAGTATATTCAGACATTTGGAAGATCTACGTTGGCACTAGAGTTGGAATCTCATATTAGCGAAAGCGGAGTATCTTACTCTAGTATTGTTATTAAAGATGTTGATTACGAAAACTCTTTAGTTCATGATAATGATGATTACATAAATAAAGTTCATACAGATATTGATAGAAGGGTTTCTGGAGTAGTAGAGCATTATATAATTTCTGGAAACTTCTTATTTGCAGAAACGTCTTTTTTGTCCGAGTGTGTGTGGGATCCTGAAATATTTTTCTATGGAGAAGAGGAAGCAATTTCGTTAAGGGCTGTGTCTAGGGGGTATAGGATTTTTGTTCCTGATATAAATTATTTTTATCATAAAGGTAAAGATTTTGACGAGAATGGTTTTAACTATGAGGACGGTGAACCTTCTTGGAGGTGGCTAGTAGGTAAAAGGTCTGAAAAATTTTCTGACAATGAGATAAAAATAGATGATGTAATGAACAGGTTTTCTTCAAGACTACATAGGATTCTTTCAGGAAAAGAGTTTGGATACTGGGGTGCTTCTGACGAGGAAAGCTTTAGGTATTTTGAAAGTAAAGTTGGTTTAAAGTTAAGTGATGTTTTGATAGACTTAGAAGAAAGCTATTGATATGTGGAATTTTTTTAGAAAAAAACCTGTGAAAAATTTAACTATTGAAAGTTTCAATTTATCTAAAATAGTTAAAACTTTAAAAGATCCAGCTGATAATAATCAAATTACAGAAATGTTGTGGGACATCTACTATGAAAGACCTGGTCAAGTTCCATTCTATGCGGATGGATCTCCTTGGCATAACCCGGTTGAGGATATGTTCTATAGAGTCAATAGTTTGGGTATACCTGGAGAGGATTTTGTGGATGGAGCACCTGGATTAGCACTCGGTTGCTCTATAACTGCTGGTTGTGGACTTTGGCATAAGTGGACATGGCCTTTTATTTTATCTCAGGAACTCGGTCATCCCATTAACGTTCTTGGTGATCCGGGAAGAGGTATTACATATTGTATAGATTCTTTGTATAAATATATAAATTTATATGGTAAACCAGAAAAAGTTTTTCTACTTTGTCCAGATATATTTAGGGTAAAAGTTTTAGAATCAAGTACTTTGAATGAAAATGATATATATTATAATCATTATTCTTTTTCTTGGTTTACAGATATTGAAGATTATTCAACAAACCTACGTCTTGGGCCGCACTCTTACAGGGGATTGTTTGGCAAAAAGCATAGCTACCCAATTGAGTTAGGGATAATGCAGAGTGTTACAGAATTGTGTAGAATTGAATCAATGTGCAATAATATGGGTATAGAGTTGGCAATATCTTCTTGGGACTTGTTAACTAATCAAGTGATTGAATTATGTGTTTCAGATAAAGTTATTTGTAATGATATTCACAAAACTGAGTCGGATATGGTAGAAGGTAACGAATATTTTAACGGAGACAAAGACTTGGGTAGGTATATGAACAACATTCACTGGTTTATTGATAGGATAGACCAAGAAGATTGTCATTCACATCATCCTGTATCTAAGCACAAGTACTGGTCCATTGCAGCTGACGGAAATCACCCTGGCGTACATGCCCAACTACATTACGCTGAAAGATTTTTGAAAAAACCTATCTCTGGTAGAGTTTTAGATATGGTATATGAACCACTTCCAAATGTTGAAGTTGTTTCCAGTAAGAGCAAGAAAGGAAAAAGCTGATAATGAATATCTCTTATTATCTAATTAGATTTAGAATTAAAAAGTTATTTAGAAAATTAATGTTCGTTGTAACAAGAAATAAAAAATACAAAGAACCAAATAGGTTTATATATTAAAAGGTTTTATGATCGGATGCGCACATGATATTGGGAATAAACGACTGCAGCCACGATGCCGCTGTTTCGTTGATACATGAGTCTGATATACTTTTTGCAGGTCATTCCGAAAGATATTCTAGAGTTAAAAATGACTGGCAAATAAACAACAACTTAATTAATGACGCTCTTACTTATGGTAGTCCAGAATTTATAGCTTACTACGAAAATCGTCTCAGTAAAAGAGTCAGAAGACTTATGTATGGTGGAATAAATGGTGAGTATGATAAACTGTATAAGAAAAATATTGATTCACTAAAAGGTATTAGGGAATACCAGTCAGACCATCATCTTTCTCATGCATGTGCAGGATACTATACAAGCACCTTCAATGAGGCAACAGTGGTTGTTATAGATGCCATAGGGGAATTTGAAACTGCCACTATTTGGTATGCCAATGGTTCTAGTATAAAGAAAAAATACTCTATAAATTATCCGGTTAGCTTTGGACTATTTTACAGTGCGTATACACAACTGCTTGGACTTATTCCGGGAACAGAAGAATACATCCTTATGGGAATGGCTGGGTTTGGTAGTCCTAAAAAATATTTTTCCTATATAAATGATACATTCCCATCATTTGATTATCAAACTCAAAACTTTCATACCGGAGTCGAAAGTTTTCCATTTCAGATAAAATCAGATCAGGATAAGTTTGATATAGCATCGGCAGTTCAAATGGTATTTGAACATAGGTTAATAGAATTTATGTCGTTTGCTAGAAATTTGACAGGTTGTAAGAACCTTGTTTACATGGGGGGCTGCGCATTGAATTGCTCGGCCAACACTAAGCTTATTAAACACTGGAATGACATATGGATTATGCCCAATCCAGGTGATGCTGGCTCAAGCCTCGGTGCGGCATTGTTGTATGATCAAAAGCATGTGGATTGGCGTGGTCCCTATCTTGGCTACAACATTCCTGGAGAATATCCAGTCGGTAAAATAATTTTAGAGCTGCAAAAAAAATCCATAGTAGCTGTAGCTTCTGGCCAAGCTGAATTTGGTCCGAGAGCTTTCGGTAATCGAAGCATACTTGCAGACCCAAGAGATGCGAGCATAAAAGATTTAGTTAATACAGTTAAAAAGAGGGAAAAGTTTAGGCCATTTGCTCCCGTTGTCACAGAAGAAGCCGCATCTGACTGGTTTGAAATAGATAAGCCCTCTCCCTACATGCAGTATGCTGTTAGGTGCAAGAGACCAGATGAAATACCTTCAGTCGTTCATGTCGACGGAACTTCTAGAGTTCAGACAGTGAATGAGGATCAACATCCAGGGCTATACTCTACTTTAAAAGAGTGGGAGTCTATAACTGGCATACCAGTATTATTAAATACTAGTCTTAATATAAAAGGAGAACCCCTCCTTAACTCCGAAAAAGATATGATTAGGTGGAAAAAAGTTAATCCTCACGTAAAGATTGTTTAAATAATGGGTAAAAGAGACATACAATATGATATAATTTAAATGAGGTTTTAAAGTATGTTAAAATATACTAAGAAGTTAAATGAAAAGATATTTGTAATTGATGATATGTATGACAACATAGATCAAGTTGAATCGTACATTAAAAATTATCCTGATAGCTACGAATACCATTCTGGCGATAGGGCAGATATGTTTACGTCTCATCATGACCATAAAATGAGTGAGCTTATAGAGGACTACTGCTCTACTATCCAGGGCCACGTTGAGAATATTTTTCTCTCTAAATTAAAGAAAAAAAATCACATTAGTGCTATAATATATCCGGTAGGTGGAAGCAAGGGGTATCATGTAGACAACTACCATAAAGACAGCGATGGTGTCGATCATGACATACATGTGTTTTCAGCTGTTCATTTTATAGAGCAGCCTGAAAAAGGTGGGGAGCTGTATTTTCCAGATCTAGACATTAAAATAGACTCTAAAAGGAATAGGATGGTAGCCTTTGATGCTAAACTTCTGCACGGTTCAATGGAAGTTATAGAAGGTCAAAAAATATCGATAAATTATTTTTGGGAAGTTGAGTAAAACAATGAATTATAATGGGCGTAGCAGACAAGAAAAGTTTGTATTAGATATTAACAAGTATAAAACAGAAGGATACTACGTGGAATTGGGTGCCTTTCACTCTACCCACGGAAGTAATACATATTACCTAGAAAAAGACTTCAATTGGAAAGGTGTTTCCTTTGAGATTGAAGATGAAAGAAGAGATGAATTTAACTCAAATAGGAGTAACCCATGTTTAGGTGATGCACTAAGCTTCGACTACTTATGTTACTTTGAGGAAAACAACTTTCCTAAACAGATAGATTATCTGCAGGTAGACATAGATGCTGGGTATGATCCAGCTCAAAGACCTTTTGGTAACCACTACACGACACTTCTTGGTCTTATCAGTTTGCCTCTGAGTAAGTATAGATTTAATGTAATATCATTTGAGCACGATACTAATATGTATTTTAGAAATGCAGCTATGAGAGATGCTCAGAGAGAAATTCTAGACTGCCTTGGCTACACACTTGTTGTAAAAGAGATGCATGAAGATTGGTGGGTTGATCCTACATCCATCCATATAGATCATTACGGGAATTTTAGAAGTCCTAACTGATAGATTTTTTATATGAACTTTGAAGAAATATATCCATCAATAATTGTGTACAAAGACACTGTAGATGATATTGATTCGCTGCTGGGTAAGATCAAGTACAGCGAAGAAAAGAGTCATGGTGATTTCATTCTGGAAGAATGGTCTCAGTGGTTTGTTTTTGGCACTTACACCAACCTTTTACCCGGTCTTACACTTGGTGGTATAGAAGAGGTTTATAATAAAAATTCTGATAACTTCCTAGCTACAATAGAAAAGGATATTTATGATACGATTAGTTTAGCTACAAAAAATTGTATTGATCACTATGTCCAACTAAAAAATATAGATATTCCCGATAATCACATAATTACCAGTCCAAACATAGCTAAATATATTAGGACCGAATGGCTCGATGATACTAGGGATTTATCTTGGGGTGGTTTAGCCATGCAATTTCATACAGATTATGAAATTGGTAAATGGTTCCTAGAATCTCGTCAATTTCTTTTAACTGCTAATTTATATATAAATGACGATTATGAAGGTGGGGAGATAATATTTTATCATAACGATAATTTGATAAAGTATAAACCACAAAAAGGTGATTTAATTGTGTTTCCATCAGGATCTCCCTTGTATCCAGATCATCCAAACAGAAACCCTTACTTTCACGGTGTTGGATTAGTATTTGGTGGGGAGAAGTATTTTACTAGATCGTATATTCAGTATGAAACTGAATATCAAGATTTTTATTATGAATTAAAAAATCAATTTACAGATGAAGAAGAGTTTGAAGAAAAAATTCAAGAAATTATTAAGGGAGGATACAACACCATAGGTGTCTATATGGGGGATGGTCCACAGGAAGGTGTAGCAACTCCTTTTGATCCAAACAAGTGGAAAGATGGAGATGGTTTTTGGGTTGTTGCAGATGAAATTGTAAACACTTTATATGATATTAAATATGATAAAATGTATATTAGAAAAGGGCATGGCAGTCCTGTCAAAAATGTAAAAGATATTTAGTTTTCAGAATTTAAGAAAAAGTGTAAAATCAAAAAGGGCCTTTAAATTTTTTTCTGATTTTTACCCTTATAGGGTTTTTTATTTTAATGGCATTGATTTGTAGCCATTTGCCCAACGTGTCTTAACATACTTTATGTTCTCAAAGTCTATTTCTATATGAGGCATATAGTCAAAGAGGTATTCGTAAAATATTTTCATTTCGAGTCTAGCTAGCCCAGCACCAAGACAGTGGTGTATGCCCGGACCACCAAAGGTGGTATGCAGAGGTCTTTTAGGTCTAGTGATATCAAACTGGTATGGATCATTGAATTTCTGTGGATCGTTATTTGCGCAGTTGTACCATGTTAGTATTCTGTCACCTTTTTTAACTGGTATACCAGATATTTCCGTATCAACTGTTGCAGTTCTTCTGAAGTGCATAACGGTTGGTTCGACTCTTAATATTTCTTCACAAGCTGTTTCTATGTGACTGTCGAAGTTGTTTTTAAGTAAATCAAGTTGATCTGGATTCTGGTAAAGCAACTTTATACCGTGAGCTAAGGAATGTGTAGTTGTTTCCATTCCAGCAATAACTAGTAGCATAAAGAATTGTGCGTACTCTTCTAAGGTAAGATTTTTAGAGGAATCCATGGAATTTAGCAACATTGTAGTCATATTTATATTTTTAGAATTTTTATTTAGCTCGCCCACGTTCAAAGCAAGCTTTTTCATTTTTTTCGTTGCTTGCAGCCATTTTAGTGGGTTGCTGTTGCCATAGTCAGGATCATCATTTACGACTATAAATTTTGTGAGATTTAATATCTCATATTTCAAATGTTCGGGTATACCCATCATTTCTACGTTTATATTTAAAGGTATTTCTGTGCAGACTGTTTGAAATATGTCAATTTGATCATTTTTGGATAAAGCTTTTTCAAAGGCAGTTTGTGTAATTCTTCTTATCATTGGCTCTAACTCTTGAACCATTTTGTTGGTGAATATTGAGGAAACAATCCCTCTCATGTTTTTGTGTTCTTCACCATTCATTGATAAAAGTGAGCCGTCAAATGACATTCTGTCAAAGTTATCATTTATTAGATAGCCTTCTTTAGAGTGAAATATATCTGATTTTGAGCTGACTAGTGCTACGTCATCCCAGGTAAAAACTGATAAATAGTTTATATCTGGCCTTTTATGATCGTTGAACCATACTGGTTTTCTTAGTTCTGTGTAAGTATTAAAAATTGAAGATCTTACTTCTCGATCATGATGATCAACAGATAACTCCAGTATCCACTCATCACTTATTGGGGCTTTAGTCATTTTTTACTAGGTCTCTGTATACAACAATACTCTGCGGTCTTGAGTAAAAGGTATTTTCTTTTGTTGTAGTTATCATTGCATCACCAACATCTAAATCCATGGGCAAGTTAATTTTGCCGGGCCCAATGTTTAAATATATTCTTCCATCACATCCACTGTATCGGTTGCCTATTAGGGTTCTGGAATCAATATGGCACCAGGCGAATGGTGTTTCTGTAAAAGAATAGCCTTTTTCTTGTATTATTTTACCTAATTCATGACTA
>Ga0222715_10001960_pt1 | contig 19191 bp, 27 predicted proteins | sample C33_9DmetaG_FD_165056 | JGI IMG/M metagenome (GOLD analysis project Ga0222715, IMG submission 165056) | Estuarine water microbial communities from San Francisco Bay, California, United States - C33_9D | ecosystem: Environmental > Aquatic > Marine > Unclassified | place: USA: California... | reverse complement strand
GTAAATCTTTTAATTGCTCCTTCGTGTTGTATTGCTATCATAATTACGCTTCTTGAGAAATTGTAGCCCATTGTTCTGTTGAGCCATTAGTTGATACTATTTGAATTAGGTTACTTACAGTTCCGTCATACGTTCCTGTGATTGTCTTAACCGAAGCAGGAAGTGTTAAAGTAAAGTCTCCTGTGATTACTAAATCCTTAACCATACCCGTTTCTACACTTGAAAAAGTCAAAGTAGTATTAGCTGATAAGGTCTTGGTAAATACCGCAGCAGAACTAAAGTCCACATCACTTGCAGAGATAACCGCAGCAGTTGTAAACTCTGAACCCATTTTTGCATAGGTTACTCCATCATCTGAAATACTTACTGTTACATCACCTGTTGTTGTATCGACTTCTAATCCTCCACCACCATCTACACTTGTAATAAGATTAGTGTCATCTCGCAGACTAGATAAATCTAAAGTAAAAGTAGTGGCATCATCTCTAGTAAAAGTAACTATACCTGCTCCATCTATTGTACCACTTGCGATTGCTCTTGCGTCTTCATCTAGGTAAGGTGCTAAATCCACTGTATCAGTTGTACCATCAGCCTTTGTTAGAGTTAGTGTATTTGTTACTAACGATAAATCAGGTTTCCCATATACCTCATCAAAGTTGTCGTTTATCCACTCGAACGCTGTTGCTAAAGGAGTCCCTTGACCTGAATTAGCTGCGACATCTGGAGTAGTTACTACTGTTTTTTGTGCCATTTTATATTATTTATAATTGTGTTTTATCTGCTTTAAATACTGAGTTATCTGCTGTTAAATTTCCTCCAAAATAGCTAATCAAGTCCGCTGTAAACGGTGTTACTGGAACAAGACTCCAACAAGTCGGAGCAGAAAAGTCAGGTATAAAATAAGTCGTATATTGTTCATCTAGTCCCCAACCATCGTTGGTTTCCATATCACAGTATATTTTTCCCCAATTTATTTGATTCGCCATCTTTCTTTTTTAAGTAATTATTTAACTTAATTATGTTCTTTTTCTTAGGTCTGTATTGTTTCTTATTTGTTATAATACCCATCCTTGGTATAAAGCATCTTTGTCGGGATATATATCCTCATTATTATTTGTGTAATACTCTGGAAATTTACTACTTGCATTATAAGTCATATACTCAATAAATCTATTAGTATAATACTCAGCGTAATCTCTTTCCTTGGCAATTAAGCTGTCTATTTCTTCTTTTAACGGTTGTGTAGAATTCTCAGATGTATGTTTATATACCCCTCCATTTGCAATAGTATATGCTGCAAAAGGCAAGTACTCAGCCATAGCGAAATGAATCAACATTGGCTGAACGTATTCATTCACTAAAGTCAAGTAATCCCCACTCAAACTGCTAGAAGCAATATCGCTACTTATCTTATCATATAAATCACTCCCTAGATAATTTTGTACGTGAATTTCTTGTGCTAGTTTTATGAATTGAATGAATTTATCAGTATCAACACTACCACTCAAAGCGGTGTTTTTGATTAAATCTGCTCTCTTAATAAATAGTGCTGTTGCCATTATTCTGTATCTTCTATTTGCTGTTCAACTTCAGTTGATTTCTTTACTCCTGTTTCTTTTTCTATTTCTTGGTCGCTAACGGCATTAGTCAAATCTGTAAACTCTAAAGGTTGTAGTGTTTTAAAGTATAGGTCTAACTCAATCCCATTGTAATCTAATATAGATTCTAAAGCATCAATTATAGTTACCTGCATTGGTCTAATAACTGTATTGTCCATCAATAGAGAAGCCGTTTGAAGTTCTTCAGCATTATTGCCAAGACCAGTATTATCCTTAATCCCAACCAACATTGGCGATACTATACGATGGGAAACCATTACCTTTTTCATGCTCTCATCTGAAAGAAATTGATACTGCTGATGGGCATCTGATATAGTTACAGGATCGATTGTTGCAGCAAGTTCTTTACTATCATTAAATGCCAAGATAAATTTACCTGCGTTAGATGTTCCGCTAAACTTCTCATATATCGCTCTCTCGATAGCATCTCTCTGCTCTTTATCAGGAGTACCATTATTGAAGTTAATCAACATACTAGGCTGTAAGCCATTCTGAATATTACTTATATGGTAGTTGGCAATTTCTTCTTCTAATTCCGCATACTGTAAGCCTCCTTGATAATCAACTGGACTATAATAGTAAAATCCTGCTCTATAAGGTCTGATGTATAATATTTCAATACCATCCTTACTTGTGCCAAATGCTGATATACGTTTTGGCTTATCATTATGCTTTACTTTTTCCCAATCGCTGCTATAATAATATCCTTTTATTTCTCCATCTACGACCTTCTCAGCTCTTAATGTTTCTATAGGCATATGGGCAACTTGTGCTATCTTAGATCTATCTTTAGAATAAATTATCTGTAGAGCAGCCTGACCCATCATTTTATAATCGTAGCAAACTTTCTTCATACAATCTTTACTAAACAAAGATTTCATTTCTTGATATCCTATTGAATTCTTATCGGAATCAGTAGCATCTAAACCTCTGCCGTATATCATTTCAGATATCCCATTTATTGCTGCATTGTTTGTTGGAGAACCATTATACCTGTCAATTAGATATTTAAAGTACATATTATCATCACCGTACTCTACCCAATCATATCTTTTTGATTCTACTACTTTAGTTGCTGTATATGAAGCTAAATTAACAACGTGTATGGCATCTTTTGCCTTGTTAAATGCATTCTTATTATAATTCTTTCTTGACATTATATAAATATATATTCGTTATCGAAACTGGTTTCCTCGGTGTATTCGTCTTTATTTACAAAATACTTATCTAAGGAAGTTTGATTAGTACAATAAATTAGACCTTTATATATAATTTCATCATCCTCGCTACTCATCTGAACTTTGTAGCTATACAAGTTATCTTCCTCAATAGTAAAATCTCCACTAAGCACCATATAGTTTCCATCATCACTTTTAGATGGAACAATAGTAGCTGTAGTTCTTGTTGACTTATTAGTTAATTTTATAACTGGGCTATCGGAATCCTTCCTTGGAATTATCTTTAATTCTTGAGGGGATGTTGTCGTTAATATATCCATACTAAAATAATCACGACCTATCGAATTGTTTTTACTAACCCACAAAAAAAGGAGGCATATAGCCTCCTAATTTATTGGTAAACAACGTATTAATTAAACAGCACGTTGTGTTGATTGTGTAGCTGTTGCAGAACTCATTCCTGCAAATGGATCAGCACTTGTAGCACCATCAACAAAGTTAGGCATTGTTATTTCGTTAGCAGTTAGAGTAAGAGTATAACCTTGTAGGTCTCCCATCGCAGTTCCAGTTACCGCTGTACCTCCTGTTACCTCAGCTCCGTGTTCTCTACCAACTAGCAATAACTTGCCATCAAATGTCTCTACAAAAACGTGAGGTCTGCCAAAAGCCATTAATTTAAGCTCTTTATTGTCCTCTTTAGTTAGTTTGTGTAGCGTTACGCTTATAACTTGCTCAAAGAATGTTGTACCATTCTCAAGAGAAGTCTGAATATTTGTTTCTAAGGAAGAATTACCTTTAACATCGTAAGTATGATAAGAAAAAGTTCCACTCAAATCAGTAACTTCATCATCAACTACTGTAACAGTACCTAAATCATTAAAGTCAACAAAGTGAATCTTTCTAATACCACCTACAGCATCTTTACAGGGTTTTAATCTTCCACCAGTTAAATCGCAGCTCATAGTATATTATTTTTTAGTATTAAAAAAGGGCAGGTAGGCTTCTCGGCTTACCCACCCTTTATAATTGGTTAATTATTATTTATTATGGGTTGTTCGCAGAATTCGCAATACCATAAGTAACGATATCGTCAACGATACCATACTGTACACCTGCTGTAAATCTCATTACAACTCTTACGTTTTGAGACCCATCAATGTCAGCCATATCAATAACTTTAACTTCGTTATGGTCAGCTAATAGACCAGTACCAAAGTACAAGTTAGATTTTTGTGCAGCAACCGCTGTGTTATCAGCAAGACCGTTAGCAACAAATAGTTTTACACCATCAAAAGATAATGCTCCGCCACCGTACCATTGAGTACCTTTGTTATCGATACCTGCGTTTGAAGTAGCTGCTACTGAAAATCCTCCTAAAGCTCTAACATAAGCTCTTGCAATGTTTTGAGAAACATAGATGTTTAAGTCCTCGCTTCCATAAAGAGTAGAAGGAATAGCATCTACGATTGATCCCAACTGTGCAACTACGTTAGAAGCAGTTACTGTAGTACCTGCGATTTCGTTTGCAACAGGTAAAGAAGCATCAGCAGCTAATAAAGTAGATAGCCCATTAAACTGTCCAGATGTAGCTGTACTTCCAGACCAAATTGATTGCTCAGTTCTTTGTGCTACTTTAGCAGCAACGTGAGAAATTAAGAAATCACTAAAAGAAGAAGGTAAGGTATCGTGGGCAGAGAATCCCATAGAGATAGCTTCCCAGTCATTTTGAAAGTCTTTCTTACATAACTGTAAGTTTACTTGTTGAAACTCTGGTGTTAGAGTTCTTTCGTCAAGAGTAATAGTACTTGTTGCTGTAAAGTCGCAAGAAGCATCCTTAACGATATCATCAGTAGAGATAGTTTTGATTACCTCCTGAAATTTAATGTTTGGCTTAACGGTTAATCCACCGTTTTCCAAAGTTGAAGCACTCAATAAAGCAGCAGAAATATATTGTCCTGCAAATTCTCCATTATATGCTACACTAGCGTTTTGAGTTGTAGTTGTTGGCATTTTATTTGAATTTATTAGTTATTTTTTAATATTAGATATTCTTTGTAAAACTCTATCCGCAGTAGTAGCTGTTCTGCTTTGTGCGTATAAATTTAAACTAGGTTTTGATTCCTCCTCAGGACTGTGTTTGATTGGTTCAGCAGCAGGTTCTTTAGAAAGTTCTTTTACTTGCTCAGATAGAGCCTCTTTTTCTTTCTTCATATAGCCCATCTCCTCATCAATCATTTTCTTAATAGCATCAATTTCAGCTTTCATAGCCGACATATCTGCCATATACTTTTCTTCAGAAACATAACCTTCTTTAAGCTCTGCTTCTTCAACTGCTTCAACCTCATCAGAGGCAGCTTCTACCTCCTCAGTTTCAGCAAGTTCTTCTTGTACAGTTTCCTGTACTTCTTCTTGCACTTCTTGAGTAGCCTCGCTAACAGCTTCAACAACTTCCTCCTGAGAAAGTTCATCTTCTTTTGTTAACACAGACAACTTTTGAAGTATTTCATTTAAAATAGTTGTTGCGTTCATAATAATTATTAGAATTTACTAAAGTAATTAATAGACTTTAGTGTGTTAGATTTTTAATCAGTAGTGCCAGTAATATTGCCAATCCCTTGAGCCTGAAAGCTACCATCACAGCATTTTCTTGAATATGTTCTTCCATCTTTACACAAACAACCTCTACGACTATTTTGTGGGGATGGATTCTTGTCCTTGTTGTCTCTTATCATAATCCTGCGTTTTGTGTACGTTGTATAAAAAAGATAATATCCCAAATTTTAGCAGTACCACCATCAGCAGTTACCTTTGGTGTAAGACCATTTGCTAAGGCATTTGCATCTAAATAATATTGTAGCATTATATGTTGATTCTGCGTTTCATCGTTTCCTTTATAAAACCCTAATGCCATATTGATTCTGTCGTAGTCATCTGCTCCTGTAAGTTTAAAATCTAAATGAGTTTGATTAGCATTTGCTGCACTCTTCTTAAATACAACAGTTACCGCATAAACATCATTCTCATTTAAACCTACAAACTTTTGATTTGCCACATCGTAGAAATCTATACTTGGATGGCTTCTTACTACACTTCCTGCATTGTTAGGTAAGGTAACCTCAATACCATCTGACAAAAGTAGTTTATTGGAATCTCCCTCTCCTAGACCTGTGTAAAAAGTGTCGTTGTATCTCGCCCAACCTAAGTTTTGAGTTGCACCAAGATTCTGAGGGTACACTATTACGTTAGTGTTATTGTGACCCATATACAGAGCATCATCTGTACGCAACATTGCACCATTTTCTATGTTTACATTGTCAACTACCGATTGTTCTACATCCTCAACGTGAACTCTATATGCTGTATTTTTACTCATCTATTTCTCCTAATGATTTTAATTTACTTTTTGACCAACGCAATCCTGCCTTACCTCCCCAAGCATCATACATTAATTTCCCACATCCATCAGAGTAACTCTTAGATGCCTCTAAATCTCCCTTATGGCGAGACAGAAAGCTATACATTCTCTTAATTGTAGATACCGTTAAATTAGACTTTGATGCCAATTGTGATGCTCTACGTTTTCCTACAGCAGTTCCGCAAGACCCCCAACCATTCTTATCAGCCCATTCTAAGGCTTTTTTAGCGTTGTTCACTACCCCTTGAGGGTAATCACTATAGGTTTCTAATTTTAGCTTCTTAGAAGCAATATAATCAGCCATCTCGACCAATATATCTTCCGCTTCTTCTTCGCTGATTTGATTTATTTGGCTCATATCAACCTTATCGGTAAAATATCCTTCTATAGAGAATCCTTTTACTTTGCCAGTCTTAACATAGTTATTCCAAACCTCATCATTGTTTACCTTCATTGATACCATCCAAGTTCCAATTGGCAAATCCATTCCGTACTTTCTGCTTTTATCGTGGGTTTCATCTTCTATAATCCAACTCTCTACGACAGATAGTCCGTTTAGTTCAGCCTCGTGTTCTAAAGTAGATTTGTTTTGATTACCCCTCATTAAAAATAACTCCGATGCTTTACGGACTGTAGCCTCAGAGAAGTAGATATAGTATTCTTCTTCAGCATCTGCTCGATAAATATTTTTATTTGGCACTAAAGCAGCACCCATAAGGATTCTTTTCTCCTTATCTATTTCAGCTAATTGAATTTTAGGCTGTTCGCTTAATGCTATAAAGTTCTCTTGAATTGCAGGTCGATCAACTATACTAATAGCTTCGATTCCAGAAAGCAATTCATTTTCGTCAATAAGTAATTCTATTATTCTCATACTATAAATTAATTACCAAGACCTGCTGTTGTTTTAATATTACGGTCAAGTTCTTGTTGGTTAGTTATGTCTTTTCCTACTACAAATGCTCTTAATGGCTTTGTTTGTTGACTTGCTACAGTTTGTGCCAACTGAGACTCTGGTGATGCACCTACCACATTAAAGTCTGGTGCTTCTACATTAACACCTCCTGCACCTCCTTCGCCAGATGGCTTTTTGAATGATGATATTGTGGTTGCCAATATATTTGCTATAGACAATGCAGCACCAATATTGTTTCTAGTAACTTCTGCTTGAGCCAAAGCCTTAAATGCAGCACCACCTATAGGAGCTAAAGCAGCTTTAGCAGCATACCCTGCTCTAATAATTTGATTAGAAGATTGAGTTCTAACTACAATATTAGCAACAGCAGCACCTTTTTCCACAAGTAATGCTGCTTTTTGTATAGCTTTATTTTCTCCTGCTATATTAGATAATAGGTCTGATGTTTGCTGTGCGAAACCAACATATATAAGGTCAATACGTTGATTTTCTTTTATAAAATCTAACTTCTGTTGTAGCTTAGTTTCATTCAACTGCTGCTCCAACTTTGCTAACCTTAATTCCCCTGCTGCCCTTTCATCTATAGAAAGCATTGCCGTTTTTAATCTAAGGCTTTCAAACCGTATATCGCTTTCAATAAGGGCTGCTTTTTCATTCAGATAATATTGATTCGCATCCAAAGAATATTTAAGGTTGCTTATCTCTAATTCCTGTCTTTTTCTATCAGATTTAAATTGACTCTCTCTTTGCGAAGATTCTAGTTCAATTAGTTTTGTTTCTGTTGCTGCTGCTATCTGGATTCTAACATCTGCTGCTTCTTTATCTGCCTTAATTATAGATTCTAAATATTCTGCATTAGCTTTCGCTCTTTGTTTTTCATCTTTAGATTGCTCTAAAAATTCTTCTAACCGCAGTTTCTGCCTATCTTTAAAAGTCTGAACCCTTATGTCTAAGTTGATTAAATCAAATTCTTTTTGTTTTAATATCTTTTCCTCTTCATTTAGAATAAAAGTCATTTCAGACTGCTGTCTAAACTGTTCTTCTAATACAGATAAATCTAAAAGCTGTTGTTTGAATGTCCTAAGTCTTTTATTAAGTCCTTTCTTGTCCGCATCTGGAAATATTCCTATTACCTTTAACTTTTCCTGCAGCTTATCAATGTCTTTAGATATTTTATCTAATTCTTCACTTCTTGTTTTTGCAGCAGTATCAAAGATACCCGCAACGCCCGAAACCCCACTAAATGCACCTGAAATAACATTCTCAAAAATCTCCATAAAACCAATAGACTCTACTAAAGATGAATTCTGTAAAGCGAATTGCTTTATGTATTGTTCTTGTATCTCATTTAATAGTGCTTGTGATTTTGCCTTTTTAACCAATACTTGTGTCAGTAACTCTGTTCTTTCTATTGAATCATCAGTTAGTTGATTAGATTCATTCATTTGTAGATTTAGACCCTCGTGTTCGTCAGCTACTTTTTTAAGTATAATAGCTTTTTGTTCATCAGAAACATTAGAGTCGTTGAGCATCTCAACGTAAGTTTCAAGCCTACCAATTTGTTCACCATAAATTTTTGTAGAATCTATAAGAGCTTTATTTACAAGGCTTATTGATTTAGCCCAATTTACAAAAGCCTTCTGTAGTTTAGGTAGAAACGATAATAATAGTTGAACTCCAATTAATACACCTCCTACACCTACAAATGATTTTCTTAAATCTTTTAAAGCACCTCCTATTCCTTTATCCTTATTTGTCCTAGCAAACTCTTGCCCAAGCTCTATAAGCCTACCAATGTTGTTAGCCACACCCTGAATCCCATAAGCAGCATCCGAAGCAACACGACCAGATTCAATAAGTATAGCATTGTTTAGACCAGACTGAGCTCTGTTCTTATTATTAGCCCTACTCAACCTTTCTGTAGAATCAGCTAGTCCATCTACAGCCTTTTTAGTAGTATTTATTGCTTTACTTGCGTTTCTCTCAGAAACTTTAATGTCAATAGATATAATTTTCTTATCTGCCATAGTAAGTTCTCTTTATTTGTTTTTTAGCTTCTGACCAATTAGAAACAGCTTTATACTTTCCCTTGGCAATATCTATATTCTCAGATACACCAAACCAATCATTATATTCCAGTAATTCTATTATATTCTTTATCATTCTACTATTTCGTCTGCTTTTATATTGAGAAGTTCAATCTCAGACTTTCCTGTGTTGAGGTTTGTCGTTATTGAATTAATCCTAAACATCATATCTTTTATCTTAATCTGATCGTTTAATCTGTAATTAATTATAATGTTTGGTGGCAAGTATGCTGTAACCTTAAACATTCTTTTAGTTGGGTCAAGCACACCCTCTATATATGATTTATAGAATACATTGTATAGAGAATTACTGTCATCTCCATAATTTATTCTTTCCCATTCATTAAATTCTTGGTCAAAGTTTAAGTTGTACTGTGGAGCTCCAAACGATGTTGCAACAGTATTGGCATTAGATGGCTTGTAATAATTAGTAAGACCTGTAGGGGGAGTAGTGGAAATCCAATTTATTTTAGTATTAGATGTCAATGACCTTAACCCATAAAACAATAATGGCTTTATAGATATAGTATCATAATCCCCCTTTGGAGGCGATGTCGAATTATCAAAACTAAAATCACCACCTGCACAATATCCCCATTGAAGTAGCGTTTCTCTATCCGATACCGCTGTATTTAAATCTAAAAGCCTTTCGTATTTAAAATGAGAAAAAGGTAATTTAATATCATATTTATCTCCTCTGTCTATATTAGGATATCTTCTTTTAACATTAAATTCTGAATTACCAAACACTTCGGCAAATTGCTCATAATGGTGTTCCATTAGGACTGTGTTTGTTTCTTGATACTCAAAGTTTATATCAGTAAATGGCAATACAGAAGATACATCGTGTTCGCTAACATCTAAATATTTATCTATATCTAAAATCCCTCCTAGTCTATTATTTACTGCATCAGCATAAAAATTATCTAAAGTGTCCACATATATCTTACCATATTCCGCATCTGATTCATCATCTATATAATAAGCTGTTAAATTGAACATCTTAAATATTCCAGTTAAAAAGTCTATAACCTTCATCTCTGGGAGTCTATCTTTCATAATGACATCGAAAATCATCTCATCAACACCATCTACATCAATGCCATTTACAGTATTTAAAAAATTATATACATCAGTAAAAGCAAAATCTAATTGAACAGGATTTACAGATAGAGCCTCGCTACATCTTATTTCAAATTCAAAAACACTTGGTATTATTCTGTACCCTTGGTCTCTTATAGGGTTCTTTTCCCATTCAGCCTCATTAAATTTAACAAAACTATCAAATGGATCATACGGGGTTTCAAATATAGTATTGCCAGTTACAGTCTCTTTATATTCAGCACCATTAGTTTTATTCCTAAATATAATATCGTATGGGACATTTTGATCCCCAACAGGAACGTGAAGTTTTAGCCTATATCTAGTGGCTTCCCTTACATTGAATTTTATTTCGTTATTGGTTAGCGTAAGATTAACAGCACTAAACGCTACCCCTAAGTCTGCACTTGTGTCATAACCATTTACAATAAGAGAAAATAGTTGTTTTTCATCATCATCAACATCATTAAATTCACCTTTCTTATTGTTTATCCACATATATAGATTATTGAGAGGAGAGTCAACCCCCTCAAAGAAGTCTCTAGTAAATTGTATTAGCTTGTTATTTTCTGAGTCTCTATAAGTGTCCTCTATAGCTTCTATTACATGGAGAACTTTTATTGCAGGTTTCAAGTCAGTAAACTTTAATCCTCTTGTTTGATCTGGGGTAGAGCTATCGTGATATAAATTACCATCAGTATCGGTGCTGCCCATTGATGAAGAATCATAATACAGCCTTTTCTTAGATGTTATTAAAGGATATATTATTGCATTCTCTTGTACAGTACCATCTATCAAAAAATCAATTCCATCTACGAGACCACTTTTTACATTAGCTTCGTTGTATTCGTGGTTGTAATTAGATAGATACCTAGCTGCATTACTATTTTGTTTGTCGATAGCTAAGTCTATAAGCTCATCATCACCTATCAAATCTTTGAGAGATACTGTTTTGCCATAAAATATAATCTCGTAGCTATAGGGATTGTTATTTTTCATCTTGACATTGTTCAAGAATATCTTTCCAGATCTAAATGGCAAATAGTTTATAAATATCTTAGCTTCTTTCTTCTTTCTGGAATCAAAAGCTCCTTCTGTTATAAAGTAGTTGTAAAAATGGCGAAATATTTTGTTGTTAGTGTTTGAAGCAGGAACACTAAATGTTTGAGAATAGTCAGTAAATACCTTCCCTATATCCCTAACATCTTGTATTGTTGACGTAACTTGAATAGTCTCGTTTTCAAACATATCAACCAATTGATAATCGCCATCATTATCCTCAATATATAGTTGAAGTCTCTGCATTATCTAATATTATTTATTTCACTATAAGCATAATCAAATTTTACTGTGAAGTTTAGCAGTTTCTCGTATAATTCTGTTTTGTAATCTATATTAGTATCACTTGGAGTTACTGGATATACTTTATTGTTTTCGTGAATCCAAATGTGTTCAGATTGCATCATTTGTTGTATAACCTCATTGTAATCTTCGCAAATGAATCCTGTGTTTAAAACCAATGATTTTTTGGAATCTACATTATGTGTTTTATCGGTTGATGTACTTGTTTTATAATACGCTCCTGTAGCCGAAGATTGAATTGTGTTTACTCTAAACTGCTCTCTACTTACATTGGCACTTTCTCTTCTTCTACCAAAGAACCAAATATCCTGTAGCACTCCGAACTTATTCAAGAATGTAACTTTATATGGGGTATTTTTACATTCGTTTATATATGTTATGGTTAATTCAACTTGCTGATTATCTCTTGTCGTTACAACAGCTCTATTAACACTAACATTGGGAGCATACACATTTTTAGAATAATCATTTTCATCTATGTTATCTATATGGGTGGTGTCTGCTTTAATCAAAGAAACATTATCTGCCCTGTAATTTGTTGTGTCCGCTGTAATGGGTGTTATGTTATTTCCGAATGATTGTTTTCCTTGAGATGTCGAATCTATAAACCATTCTACATCGTACAATTCGAGTCCAGAATATAATGGAATCCTAACCTTTTCTCCACTTCTCCAATAAACGCAGGTGTTTGATTGCTGTAGAGGTGATGTTAATTGAGGGTTTATTTTATCCTCAAAATAACCATAACCGTGAGTGGCTAATAAATCACCCTTCTTGACAGAAACGGAACTATCATCAAAATTGTATGTTACTTCAAAACTAACCCAAGCAGTTATATTGGCACTACCATAATCTCCATCAAATTCAATAGGTATGTAGTCTTTTGCCAATTCAGATATCTCAAATAAAATATCATCTTCTGAATTTAACTTTGTTTTAGTTATAGTATAATTTGGATTGTTAGCATCATAGTTCCCTATGAAATCTTGATATACCCATAACTTTAATGTTGCGTTAGATAATGTTGCCATAATTATATGTTAAATCCGTAACCCCTCAAGGCTGTAATTATTAAGTCGTGATAATAAGCTGAATCTCCAGTTTGAAGAACTGGTTGGACTACGGAAACCTCAGACCTGTCGGAAAGTCCTTTAATTCCTTCAAAACCCTCAGTTCCTCTAAATATATTATTAATAAAATAAGTTTCGTAAGTAGGGTAATTTCTAGCATTAAATACAGTCAAGAAATAGTCTCCATAATTTTTAGTCTCTAGGAATGTTCTAAAGTTAGACAAGTCCGAATCATAAAGAGGATTGGCTGTGCTATAATCGCTAGTTCTATTTATAAATAGTTGGTCTGATTGTGCATCTTGATAAGATTCATCCCCCGAAACTTCATTGGTAAAGTACAGGAATATTTGCTTACTAGAATCTGCGTTTATTATTGGAGTACTAGATAATTTTAAGAAATCTTCTTTATTGGATGAAAAATAACCATTATTTAAAGCGTGATCCTGTGATTTTACAATATTAACTCTTTTATTGTATTCAATAATATCATTATCGTAATAGGCTAATAAAGTATCTTTTAACTCATTATTAGCCATAGTCAGTAATTTATCAAGAATAGTCCCCATAGAACCAGAGCTATCAAACACTATTGTTATTTCTGTTTTACCATCAATGCTTTGTTCTGGAGTGCCTAGATCAAAACTTTGACCACCTTCTTGAATAGTACCAGTACCGCTAGTTATAGAAACGCTATCTTCTTGTGCAGAAATCAATTGCACCTGTCCTTCTTCCAAGACTCTAACTTGATCTTCTCCGTTTACATCTGTATAACTAAAGCTAGTAGTTCCCGATGCGGTAGTACTTTTAAGTGTATAAAACTTAGTTATTGTTTCTTCTACATCTGGGCAATTAAGTGTAAAAGAGTAATTATCATTAGGCAGAAAAGCAGTTGCCGTTAAATTCACTTGACTTGGTGCAGATGCACTTTTGTTTATTGTTAATGTAGTGGGTGAACCTTTTGTTGATGGTTCTCCAGTATTAATATCCGCTACTGGTATGCCTTTTTCTTCTAAAGTATCGTAATAGTCATTACCACCTATAAAGCCTGATGTAGATGTACTACCATTCCATTCTAATTCAAAGTTAACAGGTGTTTCTTGAGGATTTCCTGTAGTCAAGAACTCTATCTCTACATCACCTACCTTATCTCCTACGTTTAGAATATATTTTTTTTGATATGAGAATGTACCTTCATTGACTGTATCTCCACAATTTACAATAAAAGTCTCTATAGGGTTTGATACCGCTTCTTGCCAATGGACTGTAGCCGATGCTGTAGCTGTATCTCCATCATTGTCTGTTACTATAACGTAATATGTTTTGGATTGTACTTCGGTATTTGTAACGTCTATTGAAACTGTAGTTTGTGGTGATGCAGTACCACCCCATAAATAACTTACGATAGTACCATCACTATCCGAAGCCACAGCAGTAAGGGTTACTGTCTCTCCTACTGAAGGAGATTCATTACTTACCGTTATAGAAACTGTAGGGGGTGTATTTTCTTCTATAGGATCGGGTGGAATGACAGGTTCGGGTGCTTCCCTAGAATCAATGTAATAGGGACTCCTAGTGTTTATCCTTTTGTCGCTTGTAGTTATTGTTGACATTACTTATTTGATTGAATTGTGTATTCTTCTCCTTTTTTAATATAACCTGCTTTAACTAAAATGTCATTTAGGTTTAACATTACATCTTCTCCTACAGCAGCTCCTAACTTGTTTAGTTTTTCTATTGATTGGTCAATTGCATCTTGTATAAAACCTGTGGGCTGCGTTCCCTCTCTACCTATTTTACGTCTAATATTGTTTGTTAGTTTTGCCAATCTATATTCATCTGCTGTAACAAATCTACCCTTAGTATCTCTGATGCGAATACGTTTTCTTTTAACCCAATCCACTATATCTTGATAAGGGGGTTCAGCTCCTATAGCTCTTCCTTGGTCAACAACCACCCCATAATCATTCATCATTATTTGAGATGAGAAACTATCTTTCTGCATTTTTTGAATTGCCTCTATAGATTCCCTTAGTTTGCCAGTTGTGTCAATGGGACTGTTATATGTTCCGCTACTGTATTTTCTAGTACGGTTACGACCAATCTCTATTTTCAATAGTTTAACTAAATGCTCACTATAATTATGGATATAGGCTTGTGTATTTTTGAACTTATTTAACATTGAGTGCCATTAGCATTTATTAGTTTAGTCTCATTGTTAGGTATCTCAATATTCAAAGTAATAGACCATCCAGTAAGTAAATTTTCAAACCTATCTTCAAACTGCGTGGCAGTTGGAATATCGTTAATTTCGTAGTTGTTATCATTCATACCTCCTCTGCGTAAACTTGATTGCAATCCGTTTATCACACTTAACATTGTATTGAGAATATCTTCTTTGTTGTCTAATCCAAGATGAGGCGAATCTAAGTCTTGTTTATCCTCTTTGTTCTCATCAACAACATCCATTGCAATTACGTTTATCTCAAACCCAATATAATGCTCATAAAACGACACATCGTTTACTATAATGTGGGCAAGTGGGAAGATAGTGGATTTGGATAAGTCAACCTCCATTAGGTCTCCCTTAGTTACTGTATTGATGTTTACATTGCCAATAAGATAATTGTAAATATTGTCTATTAGGTCGTAGTATTCTTTCATCGTTTCATAGATTTTTGTATCATTCTAGTTTCTAATTCGTTTTTCTCTTTTTCAAATGTTAGGTAAGTGAGACACTTAAAGATTGGCTCTTTTGTAACTTCGTCAAACTTTGTGATGTCTCCTTTAGCGAGTCCATAAATTGACTGATACCAACCCCACTTTTTTCCAAAGCCTCCTGAAGCTGTGAGTTGTTCTCCTCCTTCTTCATCAATCTCTCCAAATAGACTAGGGAAGCTGTCGATAACTCTGTCCCTAAATCGTAAAAAAAAACCATACAACTCATAACGGCACTTAGTGGCATTTCCTTCATCCATTGTTGGATATCCTCATTTGGCTTATAGGGAGCGATTGTATATTTATCTTTTATCTTGGCATTTACTGGGCGATATAGAACCGCCATAGCTTTATGGATATTTTGCCAATCAGAAATGGTTGCTTCTACATCAACATACTCTCCTAAACTCATATCATCAAGTTTGGGTATAAAACCAAATTCCACCCCTCCTAACTCAAAATGCCTTATCAGAGAAAATTTCTCCTTGAACGCTTCCGAAAGTATTTCCAGAATGCGATTAAAATCCACAAGAGGGATAGAATCCACTTCATTTAAGTTTACATTACAAAATATTTCAACTAGCTTCTTATTTACAAAATCAGCAGCATCATCAGATTCATTCTGATCTACAATCTTCATATAACGCTGATATTGACCCAGAGTAATATCCTCTAAAGATGTCGGGACTTCAATTTGTATCTTCATATAAAAATAATTATTTTATTGGTTTCTGTACTTATTAGTTGCACCTGCTAAAATGGCACATATATATACATAGTTATATATACTTAGTTTAGTACTTGTACATTGTTATATACATAGTGTATAGTACTTAGTTGTATATTAAAATAAATAATAGTACTTAGTTATATATTATACTTAGTATAGTAGTAGCAGTATAGTTCCCATATTTTCATATCTACCTGCTCCTTCTTATATTTTTTGCCACTAAGAGTAATTCTTCCGTTATTATTTATTTCAATCTCGTAGAGCTTATCGCCTTTCTGTTTTGGCAAACAATATATTTTTATACCATTCTCCACACACCATTGAAAAGCATCGTATTGGAATTCCTCAAACATATTGCTAAGGTATTAAATTTATATCTATTGAATTCAATGTGGCAGTTGGAAAAGTTCATCTGATTACAGAGTAGGGTAATATACACAGTTACTCAACTTCCCCCGAGAGTCCCCTATCTAACATCTATTTTAAGGCTATTTAAAGCGATTTTAAGGGACTTTCGCTATTTTGTGGTATATTGGTATAGATGAGGTTTAAAACGTCGCTTAGAACGTCTTAAATTGATTCTCATTAGATTTATTAGGTAAAATTACTCAGTTGAATTGATATTTTAAAGGCTAAGCTACTTATTTGATTAATTTTTTACTGATAATCAGCCATTTAAGTTAAAAAAGGGTATAAAAAAACCCTCAAAAAGAGGGTTAAAACTTTATTTATTTTCATTTTCAGTACATGAATTTACTAAATAGGTTGTCTATGTTATTTCTAGTCTTGCCAAAGGTAGGGTAAATTTGTCTATCCCATTCTCTTTGTCTTTTCGCTTTTGTTAGATTGTGGTTGAATTGTCTTTTGTTTTTCATCTTGTGTATAATTTAACGTATTCTCTAAAGTGTTTTTTATTTACTCTTTTGTTATTGGTATCGTATAAATGACGAACACAAATATTTTTATAAATTGTGCTGTATTCCCAATATCCATATTTCACCTTATATATATCAATTAACATCTGTTCCATCGTTTATCTATTTAAGTTTCTTGTTTTGTAAGTTCCGTTTTTTATTCTTTCTTCAATTTCTTTTGTACTTAAATCTACGGGTAAAAATTGTTTCAAATATTTTAATGTAGTCCTTGAATAGTTCCAATAATAAGGATCTAAAATTACTTTCCCCATAAAACCTTTTTCTTTTTTGGCAATTACTGAACCGTAACTTTGGAAGATATAATATTTATCCGTTTCAATTTCATATTGATTAGCAACGGGGTTGCCGCTTCGTGGGCTTTCTAAATTGTTTACTCTTATTTTCATTGTGTTTGTTTTTAAAGGTTATAAATAAAATTTTCTAAGGATAGCAATAAGGCTAAAAATAATGTGGCAAAAGTGCCGAAACTGATTAATACTAAAAGTTTAAAAATTGTTTGTTTCATCTTGTTTAAAGTTTAGTTAATATTTGTCTGAGTGGGTTTTCCACCTGACAAATATAAGGAATAAAAAATGGCTTTACCAAACGTTTTTCTCTAAAATTGTGGATAAAATGTTTATTTATATTTAGTCTAAATAAACGCAAAAAGGGTAGAAATCAGCGACCCCCACCCTATTGAATTTATACCTATTGAATTTACAGTCCTATTGAATTCAGAACCCTATTGAATTTAAGAAATAATCTGAATATTGAATTGCCATAGCTTCTGCGATTCCAGGAAATGTTTTACTTCTATTTTTAGACCTATCTTTTCCACCTCTTGCTTCATTATACCACTTAGCCATACGTTTACCACTAGAAAAAGTTACATATTCTCCTTTAGAAACTAGGTTAGTTGCTTTTAATTTCGGTAAATTCTTTAGCCATAAACAGGTTTTTTTAGAAGCCTCGTCTCCAAACATCCAAGGGTGAACAATGTCATCTGGTTTTCTAATTTGCGAACTTATTACGCTAACTGGATTTTCAATTGCTATATGTTTTATTGGTGCATCCATCAATTGCTTAACAAAGAATAGTGCTTCATTTTGTTTTTGAAGCCTATCTTTATTTATAGATCCATCTTTATTATACATCCATCTAGCACCGCTAACGGATAAATAAGTACAAGGGGGATGTGCAACCATTAAATCGTATTTTCTGCTATAAGCCTCTTTTATAGCGTCTCCTTGTATGTGCCATTCTGGATGCCCTCCAGAACAAGGTAATATGTCACAACTATAAGCCTGATGACCTAACTTTCTAAATGCTTTAGTTACAGCCTGACTTTCTTCACAAGCTATTAGAACTAACATAATTCAACGGCTTCGCAATGCTCGTAACAATCTGAACAAAAATCTGTTTCGATTGGCACTAAAGGAGCTCCACAACAATTACTAACTATTTCTTTCATCTTCTATTGAATTTATATATTGTTCCTCTAATTTATTTAACAAGTCTGTGTATCGTTTAGTTGACAATCCATACTGCTTTCTTTTGCCAATAGAATAAGCGATACATTCCTCTATTGTAGTAAATTCCTCTACAGTTATACTAAGTTCCATTATACTGCTTTTAGGTTCTCAAACTTCTCTAACAACTCAGTAGCTTCATCTACCCTTTCCCAGTTATTTAGCTTAGTATGGGTTAGTCTATACTCCCATATTAGATTCTCTATAAAATCTAAATCATTGTTTGTAAGAGGCACTTTTACCTCAACTGTCATATTTGGTGTTCGTATCATAATTAACTTATTAAAATTTCTCTACATAATTCTTGGGGGATCTTACTACGTTCATAGTTATTTTTAAGACCTTGAGTCCCCTTTCCAAGAGCTCCAGTCTCTTTTTTAGCCTTATAACCTCTAGGTTGCTTATCGTGGTGGCATTTATCATTCCCATTGAAACATTCTTTTCTAGGCTGCCATCCTTGTGGATTCATTAGATTTCTAAGGTTATTTGTCCAAATATCTGTTGGTTTTGCTCTAGTGTCTCCGTATTGGCAATACCAAACTGTAGTCCTCGGTA
>Ga0222715_10001958_pt1 | contig 19202 bp, 27 predicted proteins | sample C33_9DmetaG_FD_165056 | JGI IMG/M metagenome (GOLD analysis project Ga0222715, IMG submission 165056) | Estuarine water microbial communities from San Francisco Bay, California, United States - C33_9D | ecosystem: Environmental > Aquatic > Marine > Unclassified | place: USA: California... | reverse complement strand
TTTTTGGGATGGTTGGAGTGGTTGCACTCGTTCGTTTAGAAAAACTAACAAAAACCTTAAAAGAAAAAGGAATGTTGGAAGAGAATTACAAGGAAGAATAATTCACTGTTTGTATCAAGTCAGTGACAGTGGAGTAGTTCAGAGTAGTGATTTCGCACTAGATAGACTTTACCAATATTTGTCCTTCGTCCTCTACTGCAGTACCAACGCCAACTTTCGTTTTAACCTCCCATTCTTAGAGGGTTTTAAAAATCGCAGAAATAGTGGAAAATGAAAGTTGAGGTTCACTTATTCTTTTGCTGTAAAGTAGATTTGGTATAAACATATGAATAGTCTAGTTGACGTTTTTTTAAATATTAGAAATAGTAAGTTTTTTAACACCCTAGTAATTTTTATAATAATAGCTTCAGCTATATATGCAGGAGTAAGCTCTTATAATCTTCCAGAAAATTACCTCAAGCTTTTAATCGCATTTGACTATGTAATTACTATTTTTTTTGTATTTGAGATACTAGTTAGAATTGTATCTGAAAAATCATTTGGTAAGTTCTTTAAAGATGGGTGGAACATTTTTGATTTTATTATTGTGGCTTTAAGTCTTATTCCCGTTGGAGCGGGTTCTGCAATATTTGTTGCAAGGCTGCTTAGGATTATTAGAGTTCTTAGAATTATAACTGTCATTCCAGCATTCAGAAAAATTATAGACTCATTAATTATGTCATTGCCCAGAGTTGGATTCGTTGCCCTTTTGTTATTTATATTTACATATATTTTTGCGGTAATTGGCACTATGTTATTTGCTGATGTTGATTCGTTAAAGTGGGGAAATGTTGGCAGGGCATTGCTGACACTGGCGCAAGTAGCAACATTTGATGATTGGGGGGCAATTATGGGGCGAGTTCTTCAAACCAACCAATTTGCTTGGATTTATTTTGTTTTCTTTATAATTATTAATGCTGTTATTCTTCTCAACATGGTCATTGGGGTCATTGTTGATGTAATGATAAGCGAAAACAACAAACCTTCTATCAAAGAAACAAGATATGAAAAATAAATTTATTGTAATGTTTGTTTTTTTATTGTCATCTTTTACAAAGGCGGATGATCAACGTTTTGCCATCGACGCTTTATTGGATGGTCTTCACCAAGACGCACACAGGGGGAATTTTGAAACCTATTTTGCCCGTTATAGTTCGGACGCTATTTTTTTAGGAACAGACAAAACAGAGCGCTGGACCATAGAAGAGTTTAAGAACTATGCCAAACCAGCCTTTGCAGACGGTCATGGATGGACCTATAAAGTTGTTGAGAGAAACTGGTCAGGAGAGAGTAATACAAGATGGTTCGATGAAATTCTGTTCAATGAAAAACTAGGACATTGCAGAGGCACTGGTGTTGTACAACTGAAAAATGGTAAATGGAAAATAGCCCACTATGCTTTGACAATGCTTGTACCTAATGCCATCGCCGCAGAGGTAGGTGAGCAAACCCAAGAAGCTGACTAAACATAAAATAAAAAATTCTGCTTAGGATACTCTGCCACAGTGGAGAAAATTAATGGCAGTTTTTTAAAATTTTAAGATGCTAAAACAACTAACATTATCCCCTAAGGGAGTTTAAAGATATCCTCAACCGAACAATCTAAAATCTTTGCTATTCGTAAAGCAAGCACTGTGGAAGGAACATAAATTCCATTTTCAATAGCATTGATACTTTTTCTTGAAACGTCTGCTTGGTCTGACAATTCTTGCTGAGTGAAACCAGCAGACTTTCTTAGATCTTCAAGGTTGTTTAGTAGTTTTTTATGATTTTTACCCAAAACTATTTCTTTTCAAATTGCTCTACTGCTTTATTGATTTCTTCACTTTCTATTGGATAAAGATACCCAGCAATCATCAACCCAATACCAATTGCGGAAACCAATAACCCCACTCCAAAAATGGCACCAACACCTAAACCAAACTTACCTAGCAAAAATAGACCAATACCTACTCCAATTGTAATAACACCATTTCTTCTATAATCGGTCGGTGATTTTCTTTCAACTAAACTCTCTAGAATTTCTTTCAAATCATCAGGATTATTTATGTTTTTTGATATTGTGATGAGTGTGTCATATCTGCTCTTCTTATTTTTAGAATCATAAAAAAAGATAATTAATACAATTAAAACAGGCAATAGCACGCTAACATAACCAATCCCAAGCGCTAATGCTCCATTCAAAGAATCCATAAATCCATTCATTATTTTCTCCATACTAAAAAATTAAATGTAACGTAAACTTACCATAAATTTTATGAGAAGCAAAGGTTACATTTAAATTTTTAATTATATTGTCAATATTCGTTAACTGGGTTTAGAATGGAATTATGAATAAATATATAAGATTATTAACACTTGTAACTATTTTTTGTTTTAGTTCATCCGGATATACTCATGACCTAAAAAATGCAATAGCCAGCAAAGAAAGAACCCCTAGTTATGTTTCAAGAGATGAATATAGAAATCCCCATGAGACCCTAACTTTTTTTCAAATTAAATCGGATATGAGGGTGGTCGAACTGTCACCCGGAGGAGGTTGGTATACTGAAATTCTTGCCAACTATCTTCACGAGCCCGGACTTTTAATAGCAGCACATTTTGATAAAAACTCAGATAGAACTTATTTTAAAAATAGCAGGGCAGCATACGAAAAGAAAATCGCAGAAAAACCAATGTATGACAATGTTTATATAGTTGATCTGAGCTCAGAACTTGCTAGCGAAGGAAGTGTGGATGCAGTCCTTACATTTAGAAATCTCCATAACTGGCTGGGTCCACAAATGGATCTTATTTTTGCCAATAGTTACAAAGCACTGAAATCCGGAGGCATATTTGGTGTTGTTGAGCACAGAGCTAGCCCAGGCACTTCAATGGATATAATGAAAAAAACTGGCTACGTAACAGAAGAACATGCAATTATGGTTGCAAAGAAACATGGCTTTACTTTGGTTGCAAGCTCAGAAATTAATGCAAATAACAAAGATACTAAAGATCATCCCAAAGGGGTCTGGACTCTTCCACCAAATCTCAGGCTTAAAGATGTCGATAAAGAAAAATATATCGATATTGGCGAAAGCGATAGAATGACTTTGCTATTTAAAAAGCTTTAAAAGATGCAATATAGAAAGCTTGGTAATTCTGGCTTAAAAATTTCAGAGCTGTCTTTTGGTTCATGGGTAACTTTTCATAAACAAGTTGACTCTAAGCTGGCTGAGAAAATGTTTGGCCTATGCTTAGATTCTGGTGTAAATTTTTTTGACAATGCTGAGGGATATGAAAGAGGCATGTCAGAAATCGTTATGGGAGAGGCGCTCAAAACACTTAATAGACCTAGAGATTCATACTGCGTTAGCTCAAAAGTTTTTTTTGGATCACATGATAACCCGCTCCCAACGCAAATGGGCCTTAGCAGAAAACATATTACAGAAGCATGCAATCAGGCCCTTAAAAGATTGCACGTTGATTATTTAGACTTATATTTCTGCCATAGAGCAGATCCTGACACACCGATCGAGGAAACAGTTTGGGCTATGCATAATTTAATAACCCAAGGAAAGATTTTATATTGGGGTACATCTGAATGGACTGCACAAGAAATTAACCAAGCTTATGAGTTTGCCCTACAAAACAATTTAACACCCCCAACCATGGAGCAGCCACAATATAACTTATTAGATAGAGAAAGATTTGAGGTTGAATATAGGCCAATCTTTGAGAAATATAAGATGGGGACAACCATTTGGTCACCGCTTGCATCTGGCGCACTAACCGGAAAATATTTAGACGGCGTGCCAGAGGGCTCCAGGGCATCACTCAAGGGTTATGAATGGCTGCGCAAACATATGATTGATTCTGACAGGGGCCAAGAAAGAATGAAGAAGGTTTCATCTTATATCGATATAGCTAAAGACTATAATTTAGACCCAACAAAGCTTGCTATAGCTTGGTGCCTATTAAATAAAAATGTTTCAACAGTAATTCTTGGAGCATCTAATGTTAAGCAGCTAGAAGACAATCTGAAATCTTTAGAGTATATGGAAAAGCTCGAAAACAAGGACCTTGTTAACAGCTTAAATAAACTTTAATTTTGAAAACTAACATTGCAAGAACTATCCACTGGATAGGTTTTTTCATGTCTTGTTTTATGTTGCTGGCATCAATACTAGACGAAAGCAAAGATGAAATTTTTATTCATCTTACAGCCTCAAGTCTTCCTTTATTTTTAGCTATAACAATTCGATACTTAATCACAAAAGAATTTAAGATAATGCCTTTTAGATAAACTGTTGAACAAATTATAATATTTTAATGTCTATTAATTTAACAAGGAGACAAAAACTATGAATGAGAAATATATACAAGCCCTAATATTAGGATCTTTAATTGGAGGAGCAATTTTATTTGATGATTATGTAAAGCCACAAAAAGAAAAAGCTATGAAAAAACACATGATTATCAAGAAATCGGATTATAAAAATGGTGATGTTTCTGATATAGAGGGAATTAAGGAACCAGATTTACTGCAAAATATGAAAGTTCTAGAAGGATTGGATTTAGAAAATTTACTTGAAGGATTGGATTTAGAAAAATTAGAAAGCTTAGAGGACGTTGATATCCAAATAAAAGTAGAAGTTAAAAATAAAGACAAAGAAGAAGATTAATAAATATTATGATCAATGCCTTAGATCATTCATGTGTCCTAAATTGGTCTACTGAGATAGAGCCTGATATTTTTGCTGAAGCAATTCATCAAGGAATGCTTATATCGATCGAAGGAATAAAAAAAGTTATTAAATAAACTACTCGTTATCAAAACCAAGATATTTAACAAAATCTTTATTATTTGCTCTGACTGATCTTACGTCATTTGCAGCAAAGCTTTCATCTGGATAACCCATAGCTATACATATCATTATATTTTGATCATCAGGAATTTTTGCATACTCTCTAACAATATGAGACTGCATTATGCCTTGACCGTTAATAACACACCCAATACCTCTTTCCCAAGCAGCTAGTATTATTCCATACGCCAAAGAACCCAGACCAAACTGACTAATTGCAGCTGGTTCAAGATATTTGTCATATGTTAGAACCAAAGAAACTGGTGCATCAAATTGCCTAAATCCTCTCAGCATCCAATCCATACGTTTTTCTTTATCGTCTCTTTCAATACCCATAGCTTCAAAGAGTTGGATAGCAACATCGATTTGATTCTTTCTATGAATTCCTTCGTACTCTTCTTTGTATGGAAAATCACGCACGTGAGGTTTCCCAGCCATGGTTTCTTCGATGTTACCTTCTCTAATTTTATTTAATACCTCACCAGCTACTGCATGAATATGCCATGTTTGTGTATTGTATGAAGAAGGCGCCCACTTAGCAGCCTCTATAATTTCATCAACAAGTTCTTTTGGAACTGGTTTGTCTAAAAATCCTCTGACACTTTTTCTTGATTCAGCAAATTCTTTGAAGTTCATATAACCTTTAGTAATTTTTCTAAAAGTTTGACATATTTTTATTGGTTTTTATATTTTTAATTATGTTTAAATATCAACATACTATTGCTCAATTAATAAGGATGAGTTTATTAAAATGAAAGAAAATTTATATAAAATTCTCACCCCTGAAGAGTGGAACAAATCAAAAATTAGCGGGCTAATAACTACAGAGCTTGATCAAATTGATGGCTTTATTCATTTGTCTAATGCATCACAACTTTCAGCAACACTGGCATTATATTTTTCTGAACACGAAGAGGTGATATTGCTTTTACCAGAACTCAAACATATTCGAGATAAATTAATTTATGAAGCAGTGGATGCTAAAAGCAAAAGATCTGGAAAGTTTGGACATTTATATGCAGAACTTAAGGTAGCTGATATATCCAAATCATGGGTTTTAAAGAGAAACGCCTTTGAAATACCTGAGGACATATTGCTTGAAGCAGAAACTGTAAACCCAGCTAACTAGACCATTTAGTAAAGTTTAGATATTCTATAATGATGAAATTAAAACTACCCTTTACAGACAGCGGCCTTCACTGGACCACAGTAATTAGTGAAAAGATTCTTTTGGCAATTATTGGAATAGCAACATGTGTTGCAGCGGCTCAGTATTTATATTGGATGTATGAAGCAAGAGAGATACTTCTTTCAGATTTATTTATGTTATTTATTTATGTTGAGATAATAGGAATGGTTGGTGCATTCTATAGCACAAGTAGGATTCCAGTAACGCTCCCTATTATTATTGCGATAACAGCTTTATGTAGATTAATCATTATGCAAGGCAAAGAAATGGATGCGCTAATGCTGATTGGAGAGTCTGGAGCAATTTTGATTCTTTCTGTAGCTGCATATGTCATGAGCCTTAAAGACAAGATTAGTCTTGAGAAAAAGGAACAGTTCAAGGATGAAAAAAGTCCAGGAAACTAAGTGATAGAGATTATTTATTTTTTAGTCTTCGCTTGGTTTTTTATCCATTTCATAGAATGTATTTATTATAGAAAGACTATTAATAAATCTCCTCATGGCAGACTAAAAGGGTACTTATATACTTTTTTATTTGGAGTGCTATATCTTAGAAAGTTAAAATCGAAACATTAAAAATTTTCTTCGTGGAAATCTGTAATAGCAGAATCAACCATTGCATCTCTAACTTGTAATTCTTGATATAGATTTAAAGAGTTTAAAGTCTTGCATCTGCTCAGAGCCACATAAGTTTGACCGGTAGCAAATGCACCATTACCTAAATCTATCGAACAACTTTCTAAAGTTAATCCTTGGGCTTTATGAATAGTAACTGCCCACCCAAGCTTAATAGGAAATTGTTTGAAAGATGACACGACCTCCTCCTCCATCTCATCATTATATTCATCGTAAACATATTTAATTTTATTCCACTCTTCTCTTTTAACTTTATGTATATCATCACCAACCTGAACTCTTAAGAACCTTCCTTTTTTGTCTGAACAATTAGTAACCTCACCTATTGTGCCGTTTACCCATCGCCCCTCACTATCATTTTTTATAAACATTACTTTTGCACCTTTTTTTATTCTTAAATTCCTTGGCGCCGGAAGATCATTTTCATTAAACTCTCCAAATTCCTCTGACTTAGCTGATGTAGCTGGTCCTTCTATGAAATTTAACATTTCTTCATTTATTTGCTCTGCTCTGTACTTTCTTGTGGTGATTATAAGAGAAGATTCATTATCAAAATCTGGATTAAAGCAGGCATGATTGATTTTATTTATTGATTCTTCAAGATTTTCTCCTAGACGAATATTATTAAGAAGAGAATAAAAATTTTCATCTGCGCTTTGCCTAAAAGAATAAGTAAGCTCAAAAAAGGATGGATTCTTTATTGCTTTAAAACTATTTGCGCTGAAGAAATATACAGAATCATATTTTTCATCTATTGCATTTATTTCATTATCCTTAACAACTGGAGGTAATTGAAAAAGATCACCGCATGCCAGAACATGAACCCCACCAAAAGGCTTATCACTATTTCTATAAAGTTTTAGGGTCTCAGATATAGCATCAAGCATCGGAGCTCGAACCATTGAAATTTCATCAATAATTAAAAGCTCTAATTTTTTTAATAATTTTTTAAATCTAGGATCATTTGACTCTTGTATAACCGGAAAAGTATCAAAACCAATTCTAAAAGCAGAGTTTATCGTACTGCCGCCAATATTTAATGCTGCAACACCTGTAGGGGCAACAACAATTTTTTTAAGACTATTTTCTTCTAAAACTTTTTCTATGAGGGTCGTTTTACCAGTTCCAGCGGCACCAGTTAAATAGATAAACTGTTGCTTATCAGAATCTAAAAGATCGAGAACTCCACTTAAAGTATCTTCAAATGAATTCTTATTATCTACATTTACTGTTTTTGTCATATGTTAAATATAGCTAGGCTTGTTAAAGATTTTTTTATTAACCTTATTTAGATGTAGAATTATATGATATTAAAAAACAAAATTGATGATGAAAAATAAAGTAGCAATTATTGGAGCAGGCCCATCAGGCATAACTGCAATAAAGAACTTTTCTGAAGCAGGTTTTGAGGTAACAGCGTTTGAGAGATGTGAGGGAGTTGGAGGTAACTGGAGGTTTAATGATCCTTCAGGACATTCAAGTGTTTTTGAAACAACTCATATAATTAGTTCGAAATATACCTCATTCTATGAAGATTATCCTTTACCCGATTCTGCCTCAGACTATCCGTCTCACAAAGAACTTTTAGAATACTTTAATAATTATGCCGATCACTTTGATATAAAAAAGTTAATTCATTTTGGAACTGAGGTTTTGCACTGTAAACAAAAAGATAACGACACATGGACTGTTAAATGGAAAAATCTCAAAGACGGACAGGAATTTTCTGATACTTATGATGCATTGGTTGTATGTAATGGACATCACCACAAGCCTAGGTACCCAGATTATCCAGGAGAATTTTCTGGAGAGATGATTCATTCCCATGACTTTAAATCTTCAGCACCATTTGTTGATAAAAGAGTTTTAGTTATTGGCGGAGGAAATTCTGCTTGTGATGTTGCAGTAGAAACTGCAAGAGTCTCTAAGTCAACCTCTATTAGTTGGAGAAGAGGCTATTATTTAATTCCTAAATTTATGTATGGCTTGCCCGTCGACCTATATGCTTTAAAAAATAGATGGATGCCTGCTTTTTTAAGAGCGCCATTTACAAAAATGATGCTAGAAATATTTCAAGGTAAAAACGAAGATATCGGACTTCAAAAGCCTGATCAAAACCTTTTCGCTACTCACCCGACCGTTAATTCAGAACTTTATTATGCGGTTCGCCACGGAAAAGTAACTCCATATAAAGATATAGAGCGACTAGATGGAAATACCGTTCATTTTGTTGATGGTCAAAGCTCTGAGTTCGATACAATAATTGCTTGCACAGGATTTAAAATACAACATCCATTTTTTGAAAAAGACTTTATAAATTATGAGGAGGGCAAAGTGCCTCTCTTACATAGAATGATTCCTGCTGACGTAAATAACTTATATTTTATTGGTTTATTTCAACCTCTTGGATGCATATGGCCTGGAGCAGAATTACAATCGAAATTAGCTGCAAAGCATCTGCAGGGCAATTGGAAGCCGCGCAAGTCAATTCAAAGACTTATTGATGAGGAGATTGCAAAACCTGATGTTAAGCAAATAGATACGCCTAGACACACTATTACAGTCGATGACTTCTCTTTTAGAGCTAGACTGAAAAAAGAGCTTAATAGGTCACAGAACATATAACCCAGTCCATTTAATATGCAAGATTGTATAGTTTGCGAAAGCAAGTTAACTAAACCCTTTAATACTTCAGATAATCTTTTATATTGGGATTGCAACTCATGTGAAGTTATATTCTTAGATAGCAAACATCATATAGATCCAGCCTCTGAAAGAGAAAGGTACCTTGAACACAAAAATATTATTCAAGATACAGCCTATAGAGATTTTTTATCTAAACTTACAAATCCATTAAAAGAAAAACTTTCTTCAGGTTCCTGTGGCCTGGACTTTGGATGCGGTCACGGCCCTGCTCTTGCAGATATCTTAACGAAAGATGGCTTTGAGATTGAATTATATGACCCATTTTTTTATCCAAATAAAGAAATATTCTCAAAAATTTATGATTTTATAACCTGTACTGAGACAGCAGAACACTTTTTTAGCCCAAAGAAGGAATTCGATATATTAAATAGCTTATTGAAACCCAAGGGCTGGCTTGGTGTTATGACATGTTTTTTAACCGAAAGAGAGGCCTTTGATAAATGGTATTATAGAAGGGACCCAACCCATGTAGTTTTCTATGCAGAAAAAACATTTGAAGTTATAGCAAAACAAAGAGGTTGGAAATGCGAAATAGTTACCAAAGATATAGTACTATTTTATAAACAATAATTTTAAACTAAGGGGTTATATATGTTTAGTCATGTAATGTTGGGTGCAAATAATATAGAAGAGTCAAAAGTATTTTATGATGAGACTCTTTCGGCTTTGGGCGCAAGGCCAGGAAAGCTTTCCTTAAATCATGACGGACATACAAGATATATTTATTTCGTTAACAATAAAAATAGCTTCATAATTTCACAACCAATTAACAATCAAGAAGCAACTCATGGGAACGGCGCTACGATTGGATTTAATGCCTTAAGTGCAGATATGGTAGACGAATGGTATCAAGCTGGAAAAAATGCCGGGGGATCTGATCCTGAATTATGCGACCCCCCAGGCATTAGAGAGGGTGGCGGTGTTCAGTTATATTTAGCATATTTGTTAGACCCGGCTGGTAACAAGATATGTGCTATGTATAGAATACCAAGGCAAGTCGACTAGTTATTTTCTTTAGTTGCTAGAATTAAAAGCCCTCCAGCAATAGCAGTATTTTTAATAAAATTTTGCATCTCATGTGCCTGGGAAGGATCTCCACTCAAATCCCAAAAGTTATGAATGTAGTAGTTAATTAGAAAAGTTAAAACAAATAATATTAGTCCACTCAATCTTAAATTTTTACCAAACACTATAAATAGACCAAATGTTGTCTGAATTATTATAGTTAGTGGCAGAGTAATTGTTACTAACGGCACTCCTTTTAGAAGCATCAAGGCACCAATGTCATGATATGTAAAAAGCTTGGCAAAACCAAATATGAAAAAATATAAACCAAGAATAGTTCTTCCAACAAGAAACGAAGCGTGATCAATTTTTTTTATATTTAACATATTTATATGTTAACTTAATTGCATGTACAAGATACTTTTAATTCTTTTATCAGTGTTGCTCATAATTATTGGGGTTTTTTATGGTCCCAAAATTGCAAGACTTTATCATTTAGCAAATTTATATAATGAGGATTCAATAGCTAGTAATTTTATTAATATAGATAAAATTTTTTCTGTTTCTGAGCCTATTCCTTCCTCAGATAAGCCGTATAAATTTCCAACAAGAGATTTTGTTCTACCAGAAACTTATTTTTTTGATGGTGAGCAAAGACTTCTCTCTGAAGGTTTGGAGCACTTTAAAACCGATGGTTTGATTGTTTTGCATAATGGAGATTTGCTCTATGAAAATTATTGGAATAATAATTCAGCCACCAGCAAGCACATAGCATTTTCAGTAACCAAATCCTTTGTGTCAGCATTGGTAGGAATAGCTCTTGACGAAGGACTAATTGATAGTATTGAAGATCCTATTACAAAATATTTATCTGACTTTAATGGCACTGGCTATGAAGGGGTGAGAATTAAAGACATTCTGCAAATGTCTTCAGGAGTAGATTTTAATGAAGATTATGCCGACCCAAAATCAGATATAAATAGATTTGGAAGGGCAACAGCGAGAGGGTCATCTTTCAGAGATTTTGCAAAATCTCTTGAAAGAGGAAGAGAGCCAGGCACCTATCATGATTATGTGAGTATAGACACTCAAGTACTTGGATTTCTGCTTGCAGAAGTTACAGGAATGCCATTAAAAGAATACTTACATAAAAAAATATGGAATAAAATTGGCATGGAGGATGAGGCTTTTTTTATTGTGGATAATAATGGAGTAGAAATGGCTCTTGGCGGGCTAAATGCAACCTTGAGAGATTATGCAAAATTTGGTGAGCTTTATTTAAATAGGGGTATATGGAATGGCGAACAGGTAGTTCCAGCAAGCTGGGTAGATGCATCTCACAACACAGACGGCCCTCATTTAAAGCCGGGTGAGTCTGAACTATCTTCATCGCCCTGGGGATATGGATTGCAGTGGTGGGTGCCAGGCTTTCCAGATACAGATTACACCGCTTCCGGTGTATACAATCAATATATTTATATTGATCCATTAACCAATGTGGTGATAGCGAAAACATCTTCAAATCATAGATATACTTCTGAAAAGGAATACTCAAAAGCTGCTCATGTGGCAATGTTTAGGGCAATAGCAGAAAGTATTAGATAAAAACATGCGCTTATTAATACTCTTCAGTAGTATTTTTTTATTTTCTTGTCAGAAGATACCAGAAGATAATGTTTATACCCCACCAAACACCATAAAAGAGCTTAAAAATATAATTTATCTAAATGTTGATATAGATAAAGTCTTACAAAAATACCAAGCATAATTAATCAAAATTACTCACAAGACCAAAATCTTTTTGAATTTAAAATTAAAGTTAAGCCCGAAAATATTTCTAAATTTATTGATTGTGGAACAATGAATGATGAGATTTATGTTAATTATATAAATAGGATTTTTGATTCATCGCTGGAGATTTGGGAGTTGATAACTTTAAACCATATACGGATGGCCAAAAAGATGCAGGTCATAAACACTTTATTGAATCAGGGGCTCATTTAATGTTGATGCCAAAAGATCCGTCTTCTTTAGATGGGCAATCCACAGACTATACAACAGGAGCACCTTATGTGATGTTTAAAGGAACTCCTTATGTTCATCTTATGATTCCTATGACCGGATATTACGATTATCAGCCCACGGCAGCACCTAAATAAAACATTCTGCGGCTTCTAAAAAAGAGGCCGCTTATTTTCAGCCTCACTTACTAGGCAAAAAAGATAATTTTATATTTGTTTCTTACAAAAAATAAAGGTATCTTAGTATTTCATTAAAGGGGAAGCGAATGGAAAGATATACTAATTTTAAAGATTTTTACCCATACTATTTAAGCGAGCACAGTAATAAAACAACTAAGTTGTTGCATTTCATTGGAACAAGCATAGCAATATATTTGTACGTAAGATTTTTTATGACATTTGATTTTATTTTTTTGCTTTATTCTCTTCTTGCTGGCTATGGGTTTGCTTGGATTGCTCATTTTTTTGTTGAAAAGAATAAACCCGCTACTTTTAAATATCCTTTATGGAGCTTTATTGGCGATCACAAAATGTATCTAGAAATACTTCAGGGCAAGCATAAAATTTTCTAGAATATGCAAACCTATCAAATAGTAGTTTTATCTATATTTTGTTTTTTAGTAGTTTTAGAGATTGTTTTCACAAATTTTTTTAATAAGAAAAATCAGAGACTAAAAGATGGGGTTGTTGAGTTTGTAGGATTTTTTCAATTAAACTTTTTGGCTCTACCTTTAGTATTTGGTTTAGGCTATGGTCTTGCAGAAACCTTTCTTCCATCCTCTAAGGGCATGATTTCTGATTGGGGTTTTTTTGCTATTTTTGGGTTACTCCTTATTTTTGATGACCTAACCCAATATTGGTGGCATAGAACTTGCCATAATGTACCTGTCTTATATAACCTTCATAGAGCCCATCATGACTCAGAATATTTATCCATAAGAGTTGTCTATAGAAATGCTTTAGCATATTACTTATTAATGCCAGGATTATGGTTTGCTGGGATATTATTTTATATGGGTTCTGGGTGGGTATATTTTGTTTATATAGTGGTAAAGCAGGCAGTTATTTTTGGAGCACATACAGATTTAAGGTGGGATAAAAAATTATATGAAATTAAATGGATGAATCCCATTATGTGGGTTTTGGAAAGAACTATTTCAACCCCCTCTACTCATTGGGCCCATCATGGTAAACATCTTGATGATGAAAACACTCACTATAAAGGAAACTACGGAAACTTATTATTTATATGGGATATGATTTTTGGCACCGCAAAGATTACAAGAAAATATCCTAAAGAGGTTGGAGTTGAAAATTTGTCTGAAGTTTCAGCTTTAACACAATTATTCTGGCCAATTTTTCGATCTCCCCAAGAATCTAAAACAGAAAAAGTATAAATGCTTAAAGCGGACGAGTCTTTTTGGAGCAATCCTCCCTGGGGCGATGGCAAACAAAAATATAGGCTTGGTCTTAGCCCTATAGCTAAAGAAGAATGGCTCAATCGTAAAATTGGAGACAGTCTTTTTAAGCATAAGAAAGATTTGTTAGATAATAACTATCAAGAGGCTGTTGCTGTAACTCAATCCTCATTAGAAGCTCAGAACATTTTAAAAGAATACCTCAAGGTAGATAAAAGACAGTACCCAGATCTTATAGCTGACATGAGTTTAGTTATTCAAGATGATCTTTGTTTAATTAGATCTAATGGTGACCAAGAGCTCATAGCTGCTAGTGTTTGCTCTCCTAGCTACTGGAATGTTCAATCAAAGATTGGAAGACCCTTAAGAGAAATACATAAACCTGTTACGACACTCAATGAAAAAATTGGAGATAGGATAGAAACGTTTATAAGACAAGCACCTATCATGAAGCCTTTTTCAAGACAGAACTGGCTAATTCATGGCGATACAAATAGGTTTTATATAAGAGAAGAAACGTTACCTAAAACAGACCCATCTGGGTGGTTTATTAGATCTGAAAGAGAAACATTATGCCGTTTCCATAAAGACTATTCTTTATTTACCATTAATGTTTTTTTCCAGCCTCTTAAATTAATTCACGAACACATTAAGCAAAAACAAGACTTAATTAATAGTTTAAGGGGTTTTGATGAGGCGGAGATTTCCTATTTTGGCGGAATAAAAAAAATTCAGCTTTTACTCAATTACCTATTAGGTAAATAGAGTAAAATAAATATATATATATTTTAGGGGAAAATATGTTTGGTGGAATTTCATATATTGGTTGGTTTCATACTATTTTGGGAACTGCTGCCATCGTTATAGGGCTTTATCTTTTAATAAAAGATAGATTTATTTTTATGAACACCAAGCTTACAAATTTCTATTTGTTGAGCACTTTCTTTACATGTGCATCATCATTTTTTTTATATGCAGCGACAGGCTCTTTTAATACCGCTCATCTGCTTTCTGTTATAACCATCTTCGCTATCCTTTTTGCATTGGTCTTACAAAGGTTTAATCTTTTTGGATTTTTAACAGTTTACTTAAAGCAGCTTGCTTTAACTGGAACAGTATTTTTTAGCATGTTGCCAACAACCGCTGAAGTTCTCCAAAGGTTTCCACCAAATGATCCTTTTGCAAACTCGATAGAAGATCCGCTAGTTCAAAGTTTTTATATGGCATATGTTGGCATTTTCGGCATTTTTGCAATTTATCAAATGGTAAGAATTTATAGGGAGGATATAGATGGAATCTGATAATTATAATAACTTGGTTAAAGCCTCTAAAGAGGCTCATCGAAAGTGGAGACTGATTCCTGCTCCACAAAGAGGCGACGTCATTAGACTATTTGGGAATGAGTTAAGGAATAACAAAATAGAACTTGCAAGTGTAATTACTGCTGAAGCAAGAAAAATTGTTTCTGAGGCTGAGGGAGAGGTTCAAGAAGCAATTGATATGTGTGATTTTGCAACAGGACTTAGTAGGCAGCTTTATGGCTTAACTATGCCAAGCGAAAGACCTGATCATAGATTGCAAGAACTGTGGCAACCCATAGGAGTGGTTGGCTGCATAACGGCTTTTAATTTTCCTATGGCAGTATTTGCATGGAACTTTTGTTTAGCTTCAGTGTGTGGCAACAGCATTATTTGGAAACCAAGTCCTCATTCTTTTAAATGCGCTGATGCTATTAAAGAGATATGGGACAGAGTTTCGGGAGAGCATAAAGATTTGGTTATCCTTTTAAAAGGAGGAAAAGAGGAGGCCGTAGCTCTGTGTAAGGACAATAACATTCCTCTTATTTCTGCAACTGGAAGTACTCAGATGGGCAAAGAGCTTGCTCCGATTGTATCGGCTAGGCTAGGAAGAACTTTATTAGAATTAGGCGGAAACAATGCGGCAATTATATGCCCAACTGCGGATTTAGATTTAACAGTAAAAGGCATAACATTTTCTGCATGCGGGACAACAGGACAAAGATGTACAACTCTAAGAAGAGCCTTTGTCCATGAGGATGTATATGCAGAATTTATGGACAAACTTCATGCATATTACTCAACCCTTAAAATTGGAGACCCTTCTGATAAATCTTCTCAGCTAGGGCCGTTGATTTCAGAATTAAGTTTTAATAACATGCAAAGAGTACTAGATTCACTCAGAAAGAAAGATGTAAATATTTATGGAGGGCAAAGATTAGAGACTGGAGACCCAAAAGAATTTTATGTAATGCCTGCAATTGTTGAGGTTTCTGAAATTGAAGATGAAATGCTAAATGAGACTTTTGCACCAATCTTATATGTAAAGAAATTTAAAGACCTAAAAGACGCTATTCATATGCAAAATAATGTTAAACAGGGTTTAAGCAGCTCAATTTTTACCAATGATATTAGAGAGTCTGAGCTGTTTTTAAGCTCAGAAGGAAGTGATTGTGGAATAGCAAATGTAAATATTGGAACCAGTGGCGCAGAAATAGGCGGAGCCTTTGGCGGTGAAAAAGAAACTGGGGGTGGTAGAGAGTCAGGATCAGATGCGTGGAAAACCTATATGAGAAGAGTTACAGCAACAGTGAATTATGGAAAAGATCTTCCACTAGCTCAAGGAGTAGAATTTGATGAAAGCTAAAATAGCAATTATTGGTAAAGGCAACATAGGCTGGGCAATTAAACAGCTTTTAAAAGAAGACTATGAGATTAAACATGGCGATATAACAGAAGGCTTAGATGCCCGAGATATATCTCAGGTAAGAGAATTTCTTAAAGGAATGGATGCTGTTATATCTGCTGGCCCATTTGCAATTAATAAAAACATTGGAACGGTTGCTGCAGAAATGAGTATTGGATATTTTGATTTAACTGAAGATGTGGAAACCACAGAATTTATAAGAAAAATAGACTCTCCAAGCGTTATGATGCCCCAGTGTGGACTAGCTCCTGGTGCAATTAATATTTGTGCGGCTGGGATGATAAACCAATTTGATAATGTAAAAGAAGTCATGATGAGAGTTGGCGCTCTTCCTAGGTTTACAAATAATGAAATGAGCTATTATTTGAGCTGGTCTACAAATGGCTTGATAAATGAATATTGCAATGAAGCAGATGCAATTTATGAGGGAAAATCCATAAAAGTAATGCCTTTAGAGGGGGCCGAAAAGTTAACCATTGAAGGAGAGGCATACGAGGCATTTAATACCAGCGGCGGTTGTGCAACTATGTGTGAAACATATGAAAATAAAGTCGACAACCTTTCATACAAGACAATTAGATACCCAGGGCATCTTAATCATATGAAATTTTTATTCAATGATCTGCACTTAAAAAAGAATAAAGATGTCTTAGAAAAACTATTTGATAAGGAAGTGCCTAGGACCACAAACGATGTCATTGTTTTTTTTGTAAAGGTTATTGGCGAAATCAATGGCATACTCCAAGAGAAGACATATTTAAAAAAAATATACGGCAATAAAAAATTTAGTGCAATTCAGCTAACAACAGCCTCAGGTGTTTGTAGTGTTTTGGATATGTATTTGAATGGAAAAATAAAATCTAAAGGTTTTGTAAAGCAAGAATCAATTTCCTGGGAAGACTTTATTGATAACCCTTTTGGAAAAGTTTATATTTAACTAATCTTCATACTTAAAAATTTCATCTATAGAAACATTAAAGTATTTGGTCAATTTAATAGCCAATGTAAGAGAGGGATCAAATTTTCCATTTTCTATTGAATTAATTGTTTGTCTACTAACAGATAAAGCATTAGCCAAATCATTTTGACTGACATTTTTTATCTTGCGCAGACTTTTTAAATTATTATTCATTTCTTAAATATTTTTTATCGAATATAAATCCACCGATAAATGTTCCTATGCATAATGCAAGGAAACATTCATAAAAACCAACAACAAAGCCAAGGTATGGAGAAAATATAGACATCAACATCCCAAAGCATACAAAGCCAATGCTGCCCCATGCCCCTATGTAATAGGAATACCTATGAAAAAGTTCATCTTGGGTTTTAAGAAATTTATTGTAGAAATATACCGCCATACTCCAAAAAAATACAATGAACAATCTTATAATACCGAAGAAAGTTGAGGTTGGATCTACATCTTGAGCAGGGCCCATAACCCCATCAACGCTTGTTAAGTGTATCCCCCAAAAGATTGCGCCTATGAAAAACATTGTTATGGAGATAAGATAATTTTTTTTATCCTCTTTGTTTAAAGACGAAATTTTTACCCATCCGCCTCTATGCGTTATTTTAGCCATTTACAATCCCTCATTATTTAAAATAATATTAAGTTAAAACAATATAAGATATAAAAAAATATGTCAAGTATACTTGACATAAGATTTTTTGTCTTATGTTATTCTATTTAATGAAATTACTTATAAAAAGTGTAATATAGCTATTATGAAATATAAAAATTTTTTAATACCGGCTCTATTTTTAACAATTTTATCAAGTTGTGCTCTTATAACAGACGAATATCAAGCAAATCAAAGAAAAGTCATTGCTTATCTTCTTGAAGATTTGCCACTACCTGAAGACGCTGAAATTATAAAAGTTCCGACAGTACTTTTAGGAACAGGTGATTCAATATCCGGAAGGATAATTATGACATCAGGATATAGTCCTGCTGAAAACTTAATTTTTTATGGAACTGAAACTCTTTCAACCGGATGGCAGCTAATATCCTCAAAAGTTGGTGAAGAGGTTACGTTGGTTTATTCAAAGGCCGGAAGATTCGCAACTATATATATTTCACCTCGTTCTACCGTTGGCGGTTTTATAGCAGGCGATTATGGAAGTGATATCGATATTTCTGTTGTTCACCCTGACGCGATAGGTATTCAAAACCCATACGAAGATCTTAATTATCAATCTCTACCCGAGCTGCCTTAATAAGATTATTTACAAAAGATGGTTGAGTTAGATGTTCTAGGGCTGTCTCATATTCTGACAGTTATATTAAGTATATCCAGTATAATTTTAATCCCTAAATATCTTAAAGACACATCTTTCAAGGTAAAAAATTCTTTTAAATACCTAATAATTTTTTTGTTACTCATTAATCAGATTATGGATTTTTATAGGGAGGGAATTGCTATTGGAAGATGGCAAGAAGGACTACCACTTCATTTGTGCGATTTTTCTACGATGGCTATTATTTTATATTTTCTTACAAAAAAAAGAGATTTTTTTGTTTTTGCATTTTTCTTTGGTATAGCTGGTGGCGGTATGTCAATCTTAACTCCAGATACTGTCTATGGTTTTCCTTATATTGGCTATATACAAAGTCA
>Ga0222715_10001955_pt1 | contig 19210 bp, 33 predicted proteins | sample C33_9DmetaG_FD_165056 | JGI IMG/M metagenome (GOLD analysis project Ga0222715, IMG submission 165056) | Estuarine water microbial communities from San Francisco Bay, California, United States - C33_9D | ecosystem: Environmental > Aquatic > Marine > Unclassified | place: USA: California... | reverse complement strand
TAGTATTATTAAAGAAGAGTATTTAAGTATTAATAATAAGAACGGTCAGAAAAAAAATAACGAAAATCCCGAGCCTGCCGCAAAACGCGGCAAAAAGCGGCAACGTGCCGCATACAGCGAAGAGTTTGAGGAACTGTGGAAGCTGTATCAGTCCGCGCCTGATCGCGTCTCATCTCAGACAAAGCCCAAGGCGTTCGACGAATGGAAGTCCATCGTTGGCCTTGAAGGCCCGCAGACCCTCCTACAAGCCGTTCAGAGGGCGATTGATGAGCAGAAGCGGAGGAAGACCGCCGGGGAGTTCGTTGGAAGCCTTCCTGACCTGTTCCGCTGGCTTCGGGACGGCAAGTACGAGGTCTATCTGGAACAGCACGTCACGCAGGCTGCTGGGCGCGTGTGGAGCGCCGACCTTGGCTGTTGGATTGAGAACGACTGATCACCATGAAGCTTTATTCCCCCGACGCCAAAGGCAAGTACGTCTGGCAAGTGGCCGACTCCAAGACCAGACAGGTCAGCTTCAGCGTCACCACGACCCGTACCGCCCCGCCTGATGCCTGCTACGGGCACCCGATTGGCAAGTACGACGATCAGGGCGTATTCATGACGTTCTGCCCGAATGTCGGCGCTGACGACCCGAAGAGCCCGCTTGCTGCGCGGTATGTGCTGCACCCGTTGGCACCTGCTGAGCGCGAAAGAGCAGACCGCGAGCGCATGTGGCGCGAAATCTGACTTTTCCTACCTAGACCCCCCAGGACAATGACCCTTGGACCCCTGTTTGATTACTCAGCGGATGCCAGTCAGGCTGCCCGTGATAGCGCGATAGCAACAGTCGGCACAAATGCCGGTGCTGTGTTCATGGATCAGGCAAAGGCTTTGATCGTTGAACGACTTGCCGGCGTGGAGTGTCTGGCTGAAGACATGCGCCGTTTATGCGAGGAAGAGGGCATCAGACCTCACCACCACAACGCATGGGGCAGCCTCACGAATCAGCTGGTTAAGGCCGGCATTTTGATCGACACTGGCCGTTTGGCTAAGAGCAAAAGCGTTCGCAGTCATGCCCGCCGTCAACCTGTCTGGAAGGTGCGCGGATGAAATCAGCCGCTAGACACGAACAGATTCGGAGGCAGGTCTAATGGGTCGCTTCAAATTGACGTTCAATCCTGACGATGCCCGCCGTGTTCTCAGGCAAGGCATTGAAAAGGGTCGCTGGACTCTTCAAGATCTAGACAATCCGCCGCCGGGCTGGGTTCTAAGCGAACTTGACGCCAAGCGAATTCCAGGATTCACACCCCGCCCGTACCGCAACCTTCTCAGAGATGAGCCCGCACCAGCAGAACGAGTCCAAATCACAGACCCCAGAGACTTTGCGGTGGCTCAAGCCCCTGCCAATCACGTTCAACGAGGAAGCGCACCGTTATCAGTGGGAACCAACGGGGCAATGGCTGAACCACTCAGTGACCAAGGTGTGCAAGGGCACGAAGGATCCGTGGGCGATGAAGCGGATCATGGAGACGAAGCACATCTGGGAACCGCGTGGGAAGGCGGTGCATTTGGCGTTGGAAACGTTTTTGACGACTGGTGACCCTGGGGAGTTTCCGGCGGAATACGCGGAGTGGGTCGAACCGCTGATTGAGCATTCTGTATGGCAGACCTATGAGGCTGTGGCGTGTGAATACCGCTTGGCGGACGTGGAACGCTCGATTGCCGGATCGTTTGACTGCTTACTGCGGCGGAAGGATGACCACGGGCAGCTGGTGTTGGTGGACCTGAAGACCCAAGGCAAAGCCGACGCCAGCCCGTATGACGTGAGCACGCAGCTTGGCGGGTATCTGGGGATGCTCAGCATTCACTGGCCGCGGCTGTATGTGCAGAAGGCAGGTGTGCTGTGGAGCCGTCCAGGGGCCACGACGCTGCAGAAGGTTGATGTGGATGCGGCGTATATCGAGTGGCAGGCGGCGAGGGATGCGTTCCTGACGTTGAACCAACCTGAGTTTTAGGGGTTGCGTGGTCGGCGCCTTTAGGGGTATACTCCATCTGTACGGGGGAGACCCCACCACTCACAGGCACATGACCATCAATCTCACCGAGAAAGAGCAAGCACTGCTGAACGAAATCAAAGCTGGCATGGATGAGCCTGGCTGCGGCTGGCTTCACGAGATCACGCCATTTCAAAATGATCACGTCACTGCTGGTGTCCTGGGCTCTTTGATTGAAAAGGGCTTGGTCCACAGCCAGGAAGACGACGAATGCGTTCCTGGATTCCCTCCCGCTTACTGGGTCACACTGGCCGCCTGATCAACCCGGCCCCTACGGGGGCCTTTTCTCATGCCCCGCAAGAAACCCTCTTGGAAGCCCGCAACTGAGTTCAAGCTCACGCGCCTAAAGCCCAATGGACCCAAAGACGGTCAATCCGTTGAGAAATGGGTTTACGGCAAAGACAAGGGCTACCAGGAATTGATCGACGACCCACGCACCAAATTCAACGATCTGCCATGACCAACCCCAACACCCTGCTTGGCGCCATCGCCAGCACCAAAGCCGAGATCAAGCGCCATGAAGACGCCCTCCAGGTGCTCATGGATGATCTGGCGCTGATGTACGCCACCGGCGAACTGGACGACCTAAAGGACGATGACGGCAATCTGGTCAACGGCGCCGTCAAGGTGTCCCGCTGTACCCGCACAAGCTGGCACTACAGCAGTGCCGTAAAGGAGCTGCAACAGCTTGAGCAGTTTGAAGGCGTAGCACTTAAAAGGGAGACGGAGTATTGGCGGGTGACCCTGCCGAAAGCAGAGTTCTGATGCAGCCGACTCCCGTAGATGATCGGATTGAAGCCATCCTTGGCAAATACGACCTATGGGAGCCGGACCAGTACAGAGACGCCATTGCTGAGCTGACGGTGTATCTGCTGACTCTTACCCAAGAGGAAATCAAGGGCAGCCTGTACCACCAACGGCTTGAAGACAAAATCCATCTTGAAAATTGCTTGATGCGTTCTGATGATTTTTCAGGTCCAAGGGATTGAGCCAGCACCACAAGGCAGCAAGCGACATGTTGGCAATGGCCGGATGGTTGAATCATCCAAAAAGGTCAAGCCGTGGCGCTTCGCTGTCAGTCAGGCGGCACTGGAGACCGACTGGGAATTAACGACTCATCCGGTCTATGTCGGCATCACGTTTTTGTTCCAGCGGCCCAAGTCGCACTACAACAGCAAAGGGCTACTGAAGCCAAATGCACCGATGGTCAAAATGACCAAGCCAGACATTGACAAGCTGGTGCGCTCAACCTTGGACGGATGCACCGGCATCTTGTTTAAGGATGACTCTCAGGTGGCAAGCCTTATGGCCACCAAGCAATACGCCAACGAAGGCGAATACGTCGGCGCAATCATCACCATCAACGCACTGTGAAAGGTTCAGGCAAGCGGCGTATCTGCGTCATCTGCGAATCAATTTTTGACATTCCACAGCTCAAGCACGGGCGTGATCGCAAGAGCAAACGAATCACCTGCAGCCAGTCATGTCACTTGAAGTTGATTGGCAAACGGGCGAAGCGTTGGACCAAGGGCGAAATGGACATCATCGAACAGATCAGCGTTTCAATGCCGCCCAAACGGCTGTACCTGACCTATTGCCGCATGGCAGCTGAGCGGGGCTATCCCAAGCGCACGGAAGCAGCGTTCAGGTGCAAGTTGGAGCACATGGGCATACCGCTGATGCCTGAGCTGGATTACTACAAGTTCCCCCAGCTAGCTGAGATGTTCAAAACGACTCGGCACACTGCGTATTCATTGCGTAAGCACGGCCTGAAGGCTGAGAAGGAATCGGACCACGGCAATCAGCCTTGGTTTGTATCTCGCGCAGAGCTGAAGCGGCTTGCCCGTAAGAAGCCTGGGCTATTCCGTGACTTCGACCCTGAGGGCTTGTTTGTAGTGCTTGAAGACCGCGAACTGGTGGATCTGATCCTGGCTCAGCCCAAGGTCCATAAGGCGCACCGCTATAGCCCGACGCCATGCCGCTGCGTTGAGACGGGACAGGAGTTCTTGGGCTTCCGCGATGCGGGACGGTTCGCATTTGTAGACCCATCTGCGATTTACAACTCTTGCAAATTCGGGCATCGGGCAGGCGGCTACCACTGGGTTGCGCTTAGATAAATTTAGGGATATACTCCACACAGAGGCTTCCCTCGTCTCCGATCAAACCGCACACCTATGACCGATTTCCCCAACCTCGGGGCTGTCATCACCAAGGCCGACGTTGACACCAAAGGCACAGGCTCTTACGCCGCCGATTACGTCAACTGGTGCCGTGTGGCTCACCTTCTGCATGAGCACGCACCTGGCTGGCAGTTCCATCTAGTTCGCACCGCCGAAGACAGCCACGTTTGGCAATCGCCTAATGGCACCGCCTACGTCGTCGGTTGCTTCAGCGGCCCCGATGGTCTCCGCACGCCTGACTTCCCTCAGGCAATCATGGACAACCGCAACAATGCGATCCCATTTGAGAAGGTCACTGCTCGTGATCTCACAGATGCTCACCGACGCTGCCTATGCACTGCAGCCGCCGCACAGTTCGGTCTGGCATGGCAGCTCTGGGCGCGGGAACCAGTCGAAAACCCGCACCGCGAGGAAGCAGCTAAACCAGCTATTCAGCAAGACAAACCAAAAGCTGAGGCAGCGGCTAAGCCAGCTGAAAAAGCAAAGCCAGCAGCAAAGAAGACCACCGGAGTGGTTTTTCTGAGTGACGACGAACTTGAAGCAGTCAAAGCATCCGTGAAGGCTTATGCCAAGCGTGATGAGCTGATTGACGCTTTCAAAAAGCACTTCAAGATCATGGCTCCGCGTATTGCTGACCGAATCCAGTTCCCCGAACACAAGCAGTTCATTGATCAGTACATCGCTGATAACCCTGCATGACCGCAAGACGGCCCAAAACTCCTGCTGAGATCAACCGCAAGAAAAACCGCTTTGTTGTAGCGGCCAAGCTTTCGGGCGATGTTCATAAAGAGCTGAGGGCTTATTGCGCCAAAACAGGGCAGAACATCAATCAAGCCCTGCGGCACATCATCACTACCTTCCTGTCAACTCATGGCTGAATTTGCCTTCCAAGCGAAGTTCCGAATTATGGAAAATCGCAACCGCAAAAACGACAAGGCGCCTGAGGAAAACCTCGTGGTTGACTTCACCGCTGAACAGGCCGTCAAGGCTGCGAATTACCTGATGACCATGGCCGAAAAGGCTGAGGCTGACGGCACCAAGATTCGCATCTACACCGGCAAAGACGAGTTCACGGAACAAACCGGGTTCTCGCTGTGGGGCGGCAAATGGGGCAACAAAGGCTCCTTCAGCCCTCTCAAACTTGACACCCCTGATTCTTCCTTCTGATGTCAACCATGATCATCCTTACTGACGCCCAGGTTGTCGAACTGAACAACCGCATTGGTCAAATCCAGCGCCTGATCGAATCCGCCCAGATTATCAAGGCCGGTGGCACTCCTCAGCCTGCTGCTATCACTGAGGCAAAGCCTGCAAAGCCTGCAAAGCCCAAGGCAACTGTTCGGCGTCGTCGTCGTACTTTGCTGAACGAGGCAAAGGTGGTTGAAATCAAAACCCGCCTAGCTGCTGGCAATGAGTCCGCTGCGCGCATCGCCAAGTCCTTTGGCGTTCACATCAGCACCGTCAACAACATCAAATACGGCAAGAACTGGGCGCACATCAAAGTGCCCGCTAATGCCTGATGTCTGCTTGATGATCCATCAGCTGCAGTTCTAGGGCTGCGATTCGATGGGTTGCCTGCTGTAGCAAGTCCTGCTGCATAGACCAGGCGCGGAACAACTGAGCAGCAATGGGGCCTGCGTTTGGGGTGTTCTCCAGGCGTCGGGCCTCTTTTTCAATGCTGAATGCAGACGTGGCATCACGCTTCATTTGCAGCCATTCCCAGGCGGCGTCATCCATGGTTCCGGCGCATAGCACATTCACGCTAGGTCGCTCGTCAAGATCACGAATTACAACTTGCTGAATTTAGGGGTTTACTCCCTGGGGATCACCGCTACCATTCACCCAACCGGAGCGATCCGGCCCCCGCTACACACCACACAAACCCATGAAAAACTTTGTCGCCAACAGTGTTCTGTTCCTGATCCCGACCATTGCCTTTGCCGCCATCTTTTATGACGGCCTGACCTTCCAACCCGCACATCACGGCAAACCCGCCGCACATCACATCAGCTCCATCAAATGACCCTCGTTCCTCTCTCCGCCCAATGCTGCGGCCAAGCAGCTCCCGTGATCAGCCCTAAGCAAAAGGTCTACAAGATGTCCCCCAATCGCAATGGCGTTCGCGCTGAGCGTGAGGTCTGGCGTTTTTGCGCTGGGATGCCCTGTTACGTCAAAGGCTGGCCACAACAGGAATACAAGGTGATCGCCAAAGCCGAAGGGTTCACTTGGCCCACCTACATCGTTCAATTCCAAGACGGAATGCAGTTCACCGTTTCTCAGCTCTACCTATCCAAAAAACCATTGGACCAACGCAAATGACTTCTGAACTTCGCCGCTTCTACTTCACCGTCCCTTCATCCGGCGCCTACGACTGGGTGCTAGCCACCAACTTTGAAGAGGCCAAAATCGCCGCCTTTGAAGAATGGGCACCGCTCTATCACGAAATTCAGTGGCTAACCGCCACCAACCATTCAGAGGTAAAACTCCCGGCCATCTAGGTGAAATTCGCCAAGAAACTCAGCGAGCAGGACGTAATTGAAATCCTGCTATCAGATCAATACAACGAAGTGCTTGCCGAACGCTTCGGGGTCACTCGTCAATGCATCTCAAGCATCCGCAATGGCATCACCTGGAAACGCACAGCACCTGACATCCCACGCATCCCAATCCGCGTCAAGGAATCGGTGCGGCATGACTTCCGTGATAAAAAGCCCAACTGTCAAAACTGCGCAGAATGGGACGGCTCCGAATGTTCCTTCGGCTTTCCTGAGGCCATAGATGAGCCCTATTACGCCGTTGGATGCGAGTTCTACAAGCGAAATCAAGGCAATCCTTGATCAGTGCTTAGACGAGTATTGGTCTGATCGCTTCCAAGACCTAATCATTGACCACCCGGCACGGATGCACGCTGCATTGCAGCCATTTATCCGCTATCAAGCCGAAAGGTGCCCGGTCAGCAATGCCGCCAATTAAAGCTTTCCAGAGCCGTTACAACAGCCCAACACACTTTTGCTACGGCGCCGACTGGACAGGCTACGGTTTGCATTCCGGTTACGAACCTTGGTGTTGGGATGGCACCGCCGTTTGGTGGGGGCCAATCTGTGACACCTATTCACAAGCTCTTGACCTTGCCAAACAACATGCTGAAAGCCACTGAACTTGACCAGCGCCGTGCTGATTTTCTGGAACTGCTCTACCAAAGCAGCGGACGCACAAACAGGCTTTACACCGGCCTTTGGGAAGAGTTTGAACAGTATTTAGCCCCCAAATTTCGTGACCTTGATTATGAAACTATGCGCGACGACATTGTTCGTGCTGTTGGTGGCACTGATAACGATATGGCTAAGCGCAACGCTGATGTTGCCATTGCCGTCATGACCGCCCATCTTATGCAGGATTGGGCAACACAATGAAAGTCACCGCGCCATTCCTTAATTGGATCGAAAATCGTGCTCTGAACATCTTGGCCAATAGCCCTCGTGTTGGGACAATTCAAGTCAGGATGCGCGGTTCGCTGATTACCTACATCGTGCGTGATCACCATGACCCGCTTTGTGAACCCAGCACAGAGGATGAGCTGATGCCTGATGCGTTCAACCTTGAGCGGATCTTCCATCAGCCTTCTTACGGCGAAGACGAGTAGGAGCTGTGATCCACCTCTTCAACAACAGGCTGATTCTTGAGCGGCTCAAGCTGACTGAGAACTGGCGCTGTCGTGTGCGGTTAGGTCCAAAACCTGAACAGCAAATAGAGGTGGATCTCAAAACCGCTGACCTACGGACTGCCTTTATCAGGGCAAACAACATTTATCAGGCGTTCCGCAAGGGCGACCGACTGCAACCCTTAGAAGATCCTGAACCTACCGGCAAACGTTGCTGGGATTGCATCCAATGGGCGCCGACTCTGACCCACAATGGGGGTAACGGCTGCTCGCTTGGTTTCCCTGAGGCCAAGAGTTACTTGCGCGGTCGTTTTGCCAACCTGTGCAGCCTGTACAACGATGGAACCGAAAATTCTCAGCCGGACTGATTTTGAAGATGGCAGTTATATCGACGTTTTAGAACCTGTTGACGGCGGTGAAATGTATTACCGCACTTGTTATCAAGGAATGTGCCGGTACAGCTCAGACCTTTGGCAGGCGCAGGTTTACCAGCATCAGATGACTTCACCCTGATCCATATCTTGCATAATCCAGTCCATAATTCGCGCTTCGCCAACCTCCGACCAGAACGGCAAACCCCTGTACCAGACTCGCCAATCCTTATGTCCTTTTGACATATTGCAGCCAAAGCAACAAGCAACCAGATTGTTTAATTCACTGTTGCCGCCCTTAGCTTTTGGCACAACATGATCAAGCGTTGGCGATCTACCAAGCGGCTCAAAGCAGTAAGCACAATGATGATTGAAGTGATCCAAAACAGCATTGCGAAATCGCCGTTTCGCTTCGTGCTTTGGGATTAACTCCCAGCCGTCGATATGCTCAATCACAAGCAACCGCTTGATTCCTTAAACGGTAGCTAATGCCACTGGTTTGGCTTTGTTTCTTAATTTTGCACGCAAGAAAAAACCGCCCCTAAAGGCGGCTTGGTCCCTCTGTTCTCCGGTCCAACGCTAGACCGTAAGACCCGTCCCAACCTTAAGCGTTTCCCAAGAGGGCATGACGGTTTCGTGTCGGTTGTAGTGGCCAAGTTCGCGGTAACTGCGGTCGGGATTATCCGAAAGTGGCATGAACACCATTTGGCCAATCAACAACCCTGGCCACAAAGCAACCTTGTGCTTCTGCCTGACGTTCTTCAGCTCAAGTGTCAGCCTGCTGCCGTGCCAGCCCGGATCACAGAAGCCAGCCAGCATGTGCTGAATGCCAGAACGTGCGCGGCTTGACTTCAATACAAACTGTGCAGCAACCGCAGGATCGTCAGGCAGATTGAAGATCTCTTCGGTCTCAGCAAGGATAAATTCACCAGGGTTCAGCCAATACGGCTCTTCCTTGGTGTAGCCAGAAATATTGTGCCTGATCAGCTCTGGAGTCTCGGCCACTTCAATCATGATGTTGGACCCAAGCGCCACGTCGTAAGACGCAGGATTGAGCCTTTCAGGATTGAATGGATGGATCAGAGCGTGCTCAGTGCAGAGCGCACGAATCTCGTGATCAGGCAGCAACATTTAGGTCAATAATCCCAGCGGACTCTAGGCCGTCCAGGGCGAACGCCAAGGTGAATGAAACCTTTTGCTGCGCCATAACCCAAGCTGTAAGGCCAGCCCCCATCAACCCAAGCCTGCACTGTGTAGATGTCAGCGCCGCCCACATAAAAATCAACAGCGCCCGTATCCGGGGCGTCCATCAAATGCTCAGAGCGACTTGCACCGCCAATCCGTGCATTCACCTTGGGCGGCCTGTGACCGCTAGTAATAAAAATGGGGCCACCAAATTTGGCGCGCACCTTTTCAAGGAACGGGCAAATCAGCTCAGACATCACATCGCATTGATGCTGATGCAGGAAACGCCGTTCCTCTTCGTCGTTGCAAAGCTCGCCATAGGTGATATTTGGCGTCACCTTGAAGTAATACGGCTTGTCAGGCGTCAGTTTGGTGTCATCCGTTAGTGCCTTAGTGCCGCACAAAAACAGGTCTAACTCATCACGCCGACGGCGCACCAAGCCTTCAAGAACGCCACCGCCACCTTTGTTCCACCTAGGCAGCTCTTCCATCGCCACCTTCTGCGGGTTCTCGCCGTTATTCAGGCGCTTACGCAAGGTGCTATCAAGCAGCGCCCCAGTGCCGACATTGAAGGCAAAGCTGATCAATGCACACCGCTGATTATTCGTAAGCGGAACAGTGATCTGATGATCAACAGCCTTAGCGAAACGCTCAACATCAGACGCCAACAGGGCATCAGCATCAGCCTGGGTGATCTTCATGCCAACGGTTACGTCAGGGCCTGTATGCCCATAACCAATGGTCGGGACATTGGCGGCGCACAGGTAACCCTCAAGCCTGCAGCCTTCCCATTTGCGGATCAATGCCAAACCTGGCCCTAGATCACTTGCAGGCTGTTTGCCGGCTTGGCTCCACACCTTGAACCATTCCTGATCACGACCCATCAGGTTTTCGTCAGCCTTGAAGATCGCCTCTTCCAGCAAATGCAATGCAGCCTGCTGATGCGGCAGATTCTTGTAATACTTAAAAAGATCAGTCAGACGAACTGGAGCTTTCGTCATTGGTCCAAGGGGCTTTGATGTGGAGATTGTCTAAGTCAATAATTGGCGGCGCGATGCTGGGCGGCTGGGACTTGTGCCATTCCTCAACGGCATTGTCCAAACGCGGCTTCAACATTGCCTTGAACTTCTGAGCAGCAATTATTCGCTGCACTTCGTCCATTCTTGAGCGCGTTGAAAAGCGAAACAGCCACCGAGCATCAGCCGGCAGCCCTAGCGCTTTTTTGCCTTCAGCATGTTCAGCACTTGGAACAGCAGCTGAATCACCGAATTGGATTTCAACGGTGACATGCCGATGATTTCAGAAGCGGCGCCAACGATCACCCAGAAGGCGGGATGGCTCAGAAAGTCCATGTCCATGGTTATTGGGACAACTTGACGCAGCCTAGTTCTATTTCAGGTGATGTTCCAGTGTCCTGAGCCTTAGCTCGTGATCGTCAAGACGTTCTTTGTGATCGCTGCGTAATGCTGTGATCTGTTCAAGGATCAGCGCCATCCGTGTATCCATGACACTGGCGCGCTTATCAATGCGCCACAGAGCACTAACGCCGGCAATGATCGCAGCGGTGACTAGTGGTGTCAGAAACGGATCCACAAGCCCGCCTAGCTACCCTTCCATTATGGCAAGCCCAAGGAAGCAACCTTTCTGCGTAGAGCGGTTTAACCGTATCGCTTCGCTTGGGATCATGATTTGGTCCGCCACGATGCTTACATTCATGAGCATGGGCTGGGTATCAAGCAAAAGTGAAATGTTCTTTGTGACGGTATTTGGCGGATCTTCTGCAGTGTTCGGCGTCAATGCAGTCAACAAGGGCAATAACAACGCATCTAGCGGCACATCGGCGCGCCCTACGATTAAAAGAAAGACGCCGCCTACGCCATGAAATGCGCTTTATTTCTGGCGCTGATATTGCTGCCTGCTGCCGCATTTGGTCAGTCGGTCACGCCCAATTTCACACAGGGCAGCATGACAAGCACGACCACCAGCAGTCAGACGATCAGCGAGACAATCCAGATCAAGGTTTACGGCGGCGATTACAGCAGCTATTCCGGCACCAATATCACGCCATCAGGAGCAATTGGCGCAGCAGGCACGACCTACAGCGTGACAACAGCAGGCGAGCCGTACCAGCTAGAAACCGTCACCAGAGCGGCGGGCATCGTCGAACAGCAGGACATCACGCGCACCATCACCACCAGTTCCACTACAAACTCGCTGTCGGTGTTCTCGCAGTAGCGGTCTGTCTACCTGCTCAGGCACAAGACGGCGGGACAACGGCAATCGCTAATCCGGTGGCTACGTCAACGGGCAGCGTCAGCAATCAAGCGGTGCAAATCAATCAGGGCAGTTACAGCCAGCAAAGCTACGGACCGGGGCATCAGTGCAATAGTTCCACGCTGGTCTTCACGCCGTTTTATCTCGGCAACGATGTCAATCCAGAGCCGTACGTCCGCAACCAGAACTTCGGCGCACAGGTCAGCTTCAGCGTGCCACTGGATTTTGAAATGGTCCGGCTGTGCAAAGACCTCGCCAAGCGCAAGCTGGAAAAAGAACGGCTGGACTATGCCCTAGTGCGGGCGCTGAAATGCGCTGAGTTGTACAAAGCTGGATTCAAGATCCGCGACGATTCACCCTTTGCGCCGCTCTGCGCTGATGTCGTTCCGATAGCCGCTGTCTCGCCCACGTCTTCACCGGCTTCCCGCGCAACTTCTGCACCTTTGCCGCCAGCGCCTTAAACGTCGGCTTAAAAACCTGAACCAGCCTCTTAAACATTGAAGTTGCTGCCAACGTCGCGCCAACACTGATAACGCTAGTCGTCGCAGCTGCTGACAAGATCTCCGCTTTTGGTACAGGGATTTTCACCTGTGTACCCGGTACAACGATCTCAGTCACCTCCGCCGCCAATGGCTCGGGAATTGCTTGGATTGATGATTCGACCCGCCGCACTGATGGTGCTGCCTCTGCTTGGCGTAATGCTTCCCTTACTAGCTGTCGCAGATTTTGTTGAGTCTCGGGTTCAGGCTCGGCGGGCGCTTCGGTCTGCGGCAGTGGAACAGGTGGTGTGCCAGCACTAGCAGCCGGAGGAATGACCAGCGGCGTATAAGACGGAATCTCCGCCCTCGGCAACTCCAACACAGGAGCAGGCAAAGGCGGAGGTGGCGGAACGTTAATGCTCGGGATTAGAAGCGGTTCCATCCTCAAACGGATCCTTGCCGCCACGGCAGATGGCTACTGCACGTTTGTAGAAATAGCAGTCCGTTTTACCCGCGTCTTCCAGCACTTGTTTGATCTTGTGCCAGTTCTCGCGGGTGTGCCGGTCCATCTATTTACCTTGACCGCGATACTTCTTCCTACCGTGGCTAGCTTTTGAGTGTTGACCCGCACCTTGACGGGTTTTCTTAGGCTTTCCAGGGCGATGTTCAATCCGCCCCAGTGCCGTCTTCGACTTGACCGCCATCAGTCCTGCTCAGGGAATGGCGTGATGAACGGCTCGGTGTTGGCGACCGTTGTCCAGACCGCCATGCCAGACTCATCCACCTCATTCTCAGACTGCACCTGAATAGTTGGGGGGTTGGTCAGCAGTGCTGCCAGTTCTTCGGTAGTGGTGCAGGCGTTGATTTCAGCTTCGCGGGTGCCGCTGGTGGTGCGGACTGCTTCGCGGTAAGCCAAAACATCAGCCGGAATGGCGGTGTCGTTTTCAGCCTTGCGGGTGACGTACCAGTCAGAAGATGCAAGCAGGCTGCCAGCGATTTCCTTTTGCTTGGCGGTCCACTCAGTCTTCAAGCCGTAGTTGATGATTTGCTCGCCGTCAGCATCCAGCACGGGGTCGCCGTTTTCATCTACAGCAGGCTCATCTTCAAGCCGCTTGGGCAGATCATGATCCCAGTAAAAACGGGTATCGACTGGGGCAGGGTCAGGCTCCCAAGTGATGCCGATTGCAGCCTTATCAGCCTCGCTGGCAAGACGAAGCCAATTAGACGGGTATTGCACCCCGTCAGCATCAGTGAAGGGGCGACCAACGCGAAGCGGCTGACCGTTGAGTAGAAATCCCATGGTTAGATCCTAGCGAGCCGTTACCGGCGAAACACCGGAGCCGCCGAATGGGTGCGAAGCAAATGCGGCAAATACATATGAATCACTGCCGCCCATTGCAGAGGCGGAACTACGAATTTTGAAACCGTTGCTCAAAAAGTCAATGTCACCGTTTCCGGCTGGACCATTTTTTGGTGAGTAGCTGCTACTATTTTCGCTACCAGCATTAGAAGGCCAAAGTACGTTTGTTGTAGCGTTGTACTCGCTGCGAGTGTCGTCATAAGTACACCAGTGATAGCTGTCATTTCCGCCAGACGTATAGTTTTTAATTAGCAAAAACGCTGGCTTAAAGCCACAAAAGACAAAACTATTGTCAGTAGTGTTATTTGCGGTGTAGCTGCCGAACTTGCTGTAGCCTTCGACTTCGGCAAAGCAGTAGGCGATCACATCATTGCCAGTTGGATTTGTATTTATCGAAGTTCCTACTGAGAAAACTGTTGAACTGGGTGAAGTGGTATTGAAAACGGTTGAATCTGAGTTAAACGCAGCAGTATCATCAAGCCTCAAATATCCGGCATTGCCTTGTGTTTGATGATAAACAATCCAGCGAGTTTGCGCGTCTCGGTCTTTAATAATCATCATTGCCGGAGCGACGCCCAATCCATGCCCCACAGTGGCATTTGCACCTGTTCCCGTATAAGCAACAACCGAGAACCCAGCGGAGGGGTTGGCGCTTACCGTGCTGGTGATGCTGCCGTCGGTGTTGCTTGAGCCGCTGCCGCCTGCGAGCCAGTTCCAAGCAACATAGGTATCGGCAGATTTGTTCCAATTATCAAATGTACTGGTTCCGTTGGTGACAGTAAATCCAGTCGAGTCGAGACTCGATAAGTAGCCGTATAACGATTCATTAGGTCCACTTGTGCCTTCAGCATTTGCGGTATTTGATTGCAGGTACTTTCCTGTGCCGACACCACGCACGCTATCCATCAAGATATGACCAACACCGGAAGAACTGCGAACCTTTCCCCAAACTAGATCAGGCGAAAAACCTAGTCCGGTTAGTGAACGTGTTGCGCCACTGCTGCCGCCAGTCCCGCTCCATGTCAAAGTATCAAAATACTTCCCGCCATCCTTAATGTCCGGCGCGGGCAGGTTGGCGGTGTTCAGTGCGTTGAAGCCGGTCGGTGGGGTGTAGGCAAAGTCGCGTTGTCCGAAATTAGTCGTAATAACGTGCGTCCGGTTTGTTTGTACAATCGGAAAATATTCTCCTGCAGCAGCCGTGAGAGTTTGATTTGTACCAGCGCTAGGATTGCCAGTTGTTCCAACAGACGAATCCCACCAACTGTTGTTTAAGCCAAACCAAAACTTGCCTGTATCGGCGTCATAAGCGCATTGAAGTATGTCACCCTGCGAAAAATTAGTTGTTGTGCCTTGATCGACTACACTGGTGCCATTAGAGATTAAACTGTTTGAATCGTTTCTGTCGCCGTAAAAAACTGATCCGGCAACCTGTCCCGCAAAAGAAGACAGAGAAACTGCTGCTGTTGCCATCCCAACTCCAGTCCAGTTGCCTACTGTAGTTGTGTGGGTTGTAGCTGTAGATTCCCAATACCACTTGCCAGACGAGGGAATAGCAATCGTGCCTCTTGAGCCTTGATAACTAGTACCAACACCAGTAAAGACTAAATTGCCTTCAGAAAACGATCCTCCTTGATTCAGCAGCGGATTCAACGTACACCAGTTCGTCGTCGGCGTGTCGCTCATCACGTCCGTACCAGTGCCGGAGGTGGTGAAGCCAGAAGGCGTGAAGTTATTGCCGTTGCCGCTGTGGTCGTGACCGATGCCGTTGGTGGCACTGGGGTCAAAAGTTAGATAAAAGCCGTTGGTACCGTAGGAGCCGGTGTAAGCGATGGGACGCCAAACACCGTTGTTGTCGTACTCGCCAAAGCTGGTGGGATCTAGGGCGGTGCCGTCAACGTTGTGAAACTCCGCCATATATCCATCAAAATATGCATTTAGATAACCGATGTAATGGAGATTTGTTGAGTTCCAAGATCCGTCAGCGTTAGTTAGAGCGGAAGTAATCGTAAGATCCTGCCTTACACCGTTCATATACAACCTAACCTTATCCGCTGCTGTTGCATTTGTAAAGTCATTAACAAGGCATACATGTTGCCAAGCACAAACATCCCGATAATGAGCCAAAGTATCAAAAGCACCCGTACCACCAGCCCAGCCTTGGTTGTACTCTAAGTAGTCTTGTTGATACCGATAACGCAAAAAAAATGGACCATTACCAATACATCCCAACAAACTCATCTGAGTGTTTTGTACTGGTTGGGACTGCAGCTTACTGCGTTTAATCCAAAACGAGATAGTGCCTGTCCTTAAGTTGCCAGCACTACTTGGAGTCCGGCTTAAATACGCCGAATCCGCCGAGTTAAACCGCAAGCTTTGCTCGATCTCATACGCGCTGACACCACTGCCAGCAGCACCAGCAAGGATATTGCTACCAATGATGCTCATGAGTAGTTAGCGGTGAAGACGGCGTGGATGGAACTGGTCGTGCGGACAACGTAATCAATACGATCAACCGCCGATGCAGCCGTGGACAGAGTAGGCGCAGTTCCGCCCGCAAAATCCCATTGACCGCCGTAAGTCAATAATCGACCGCCCGTGGCGTCCTGCACCACAAAGATCGAGCCGCTTTGTCCAGCCGTCAAGTTGCTGGGGTTAGCCAACGTGCAAGATGCCGTATTGGCAAGCGTCAGGGCGAAGTTGTTTGCGGTGGCAAAGTCCAGCGTCTTGCTGGTATCACCAGAAGCAACCGCGATTGCTGAAATCGTGCCGCGTTGTGCTGCCGTAAAGGTTTGCGCCAAGCTGAGCAGCGGAACCGTGCCAGTGGCATTGGGCAGCGTGATCGTGCGATCAGCCGTCGGATCAGTTACCGCCAGTGTGGTTTCAAAGTCGTTCGCCGTGGCGCCTTCAAATACCAGTGAGCCAGCGGTGCCGATCTCAAGCGCACCAGTGACCGTGCCACCAGCCAATGCCAGATAGGTGCTGTTAGCAGTGGCAGTAGTGACCAGACCCAGATTGGCAGTGCTGTAATCGCCAACCGTCACCCATGCGCTGTTTGCCGCATTTCGGATTTTCAGCAGGGTGTTATTGGTATCTGCCCACCACTGAAACGCAAAAGTGGTAGCGGGTTCCGTGCTGCTGCTGTTATTGCTGACGATTGCGGCGAGGGCGTTATTTAGATCACTACGGACAGCCGAACCCGTGCCGTTAGCAATGTTGTAGTCGTGCGTTGCCACAGCCGCCTAGCGCAGTCTTTTGTCTACTCTACCCAGCCTTGCCATAGCCAACAGCACTCCAGTTGAAATTACGATCCACTGCCGTGTCACTGCTGTTTTTGAACGTCACCGTGAACCCCGTGGCGCTGACGCTGCTCACCTCGAAATAGTCACCGCTCTGCATGTTCTGAGCCGTGATGCCGATGCTAGGCAAGTTGCTATTGGTTCCAAGCAGTGATGCCGTACCAGTAAAGAAGGCATTTCCAAAGGTGATCGCCTTAGCGCCTGCACCACTGGCGACTGCTGCGCTGCTCTGTTCCTGACGGCGGGCGAACTGCGCCAGATACCCCAACTCATCCACAAGGATGTTCTGGGCGGTGTCACTGCTGGTTAGTTCAGCCTTGAACTGGAATGCCCGACCCTTAAAGGTGCCATTGGCGAAATCCTGCCAGCTAGTCCAAGTTGGCGTCCCGGTTGGGTTGTCATCCGTGCGCCGCACCAGCAGCTTGGCGTTGACCTTATCCACGGTGTCACCGTCAAAGTCGTCCCAGTCGTCGATCAGTTCGGTCTTGGCGTCGATCAGGTCACCGGGGTAGAAGCCGCGAGTGACAAACCTCCGCTCCAAGTCCAGCGAAAACACGCCCTCAAGATCCAGCGTGTCGGTGAAGGCGTATTCACCGCTGCTAGTGATGTCGCCCATGAAATCAAAGCTGGGCAGATCATCAACGTCGGTCACGTCGTCCAGATCCTCGGTGCCGTCCAGCGTCAGCGCATCAAACTCCTCGCTGTAGAACGTGTCCGTCTTATTGCCTTGGAATGGCGGGGCGTCCTGATCCTCGCGGCGATCTTCCACCAACAACCGCCCAAGCGTGTCGGGCAGATCAATGATGATGCTCGTCTCGTTGGTGCTAAGCCGTCCGCCGTCATCCGCGAACTTCACCAGCACTTCGCCTTCAATCAGCGGGATCGTGGCGCTAGTGGCAGAACCAGCGACAGCTTCGATCAGGTCAACCGAGTTGCTCCAACTGGCGCTGCCATCGGTCAGATTGCTATGGCGGATGTAGACCTTTCCGCCGTTCTTAACGTCAAGTTCAGTGGTTTCGTCCCACTTAAGGGTGCCTTCTTTCTCGCTGGTCGCTTCAAACCGCAGGTTCTGAACTTGAGCCGGAACAGCAGTTTTGCCGATGGCATTAAACGTCAGGCTGGCAAATTCAGATGACTGCCGCCCCAGCGAGTTAATGCTGTAAATCTCGAACGTATAAGTGGCGGCGCGGGTATCAAGAATCTCGGTGTCAGGCTTGGTGACCGTCAGTTGCTCCCAGTTATCGTCACCAGCGCGATAGCGCACCTTGTATTGCGGGATGCCCTTGACTGCTGCCCAGCTGAGGATGATCTTGACTTTGGCTTGATCGTTGGCGGCGTAAAACTTCTCTGACGCTTTTGGACTGGTTGGCGCATCAGGGATTGGGTTGAGGTTCGTAATGCTGCGCGTTGCCAGCTTGAACCCACGTTCGACGTAATCGTATTTGCTGGAGTTGTAGAGCAGTCCGGTGATGTCGTAGACGTTGCCCTCACGTTCTTTGACCGTCAGCACGCGATATTGCTGGGTCTGGATTGCGGTGGTTTGAATCACCCAAACGCTGTTCTTCTGCGGCTGGGTTGACCAGTTGCTATCAACCGTGATCAGAACGCCAGTGCGGCTTGTGATCGTCTTGGTCTCAAGCGTGCCATCAGGCAGCAGAACGCTGATCGTTGCATCCTTACTTGGCAGTCCAGTTGTGTCGTCAACTGAAACCGTCTTGGCACCAGAGCCGACAATCCTGCCGCCAAAACGCACGCCAGACCGCATTGGATCTTGCACGTCAACAACAGCACCGGGGCGGACCAACACACCGGCATCAATTGAGGCGCTAAAGCTGCAAACCTCAGTTTCCTGCTGTTCTGAGTACAAAATCCACTGACCGAGCCTGTTGGCTTGACCGCGTGAGGTGCAGGCAAACGCTTTGATTTCAGTGGCAACCCAGCCGTATTTGTCGATTGCGTCGCGGTCTTCGACGATTTCGTAGTTTTGCTCGCGGCTGTCCAGATCTAGATAACTGACGACTGCGACCGTGTGGCGGGTCTTCAGGTCAGAACCGGCATAGCTAAACCCCGGCTCAAGAACATTTGAGCGGTTGAATAGGTAGCTGGAATCAGTCGGCTTGTCTTGCGTAATCGTCAGCGCACCAGTCGCCCAATACGGCTGACAACGCATGACCGAGCAAAGGTCATTGATCAGCTTGTATGCCTCGTATTGATTCTGGATTAGCGCATTGCAACTAAAACGCGCTTCTTTAGTGCCAGCGCCAGTGCCATCATCTACAAGTTCGTTGGCGTACTGGGACGCGGAATAGAAGGCGAATTTGTCTAGCTGCGCCTCGGCAACATGGTCACCAAAGCCGTAACGCTTGCTGAT
>Ga0222715_10001954_pt1 | contig 19210 bp, 10 predicted proteins | sample C33_9DmetaG_FD_165056 | JGI IMG/M metagenome (GOLD analysis project Ga0222715, IMG submission 165056) | Estuarine water microbial communities from San Francisco Bay, California, United States - C33_9D | ecosystem: Environmental > Aquatic > Marine > Unclassified | place: USA: California... | reverse complement strand
ATGAAACTCGCGAAATCCAAAGCGTGTCTGCAAGAACCCTGGTACGGACCCTCCGACCTGCTCTCTAAGCGAGCGATGCGTGTTGCTGGGGTGCTCCGTCCTCAACGATCGGTTGCGAAAGATTTGATGAAACTCTTTGACGACGACCGGTTGATGTTGGCCATGTCGTTTCAAACGAAATATCTCGGCATGTCACCGTTCAATTGCCCTAGCCTGTTCACGATGCTGGCCTTCCTTGAGTATGAATACGGCATCTTCCACCCGCTCGGTGGATTGGGCAGCGTCAGCGAGCGCATGGCTGCCATTGCCAAAGACCTCGGTGTCACCTTCCGAATGAACGAGGCCGTGGAATCCGTCATCATGGACGGGAAGACCATCACCGGCGTTCGAACCGCAAAGGGTGACTTCATGGCCGACCGAGTGGTCATGAACGCTGACTTTGCCAACGGCATGACGCAGCTTTTCCCCGACAAGGTACGCAAGAAGTGGTCCAACAAGAAATTGGACAGCAAGAAATACTCGTGCTCGACCTTCATGCTCTACCTTGGCGTTGACCGGACCTACGACGAACTCCCTCATCACCAGATCTACGCTTCCGCTACCTACGAGAACAACCTCGAAGACATCGAAAAGCACCACCGCCTCACGTGGGACGACCCGTCGGTGTACGTTCAAAACGCATCCGTGACCGACCCGAGCCTCGCTCCTGAAGGGTGTTCAACCGTTTACGCCCTCGTTCCGGTGTCGCACGTTCACGAAAACATCGACTGGTCCATAGAAAAAGACGCGTACCGTGACCGCATCTTGGAACAAATTGAGTCCAAACTCGGCTTTGAGAACCTCAAAGACCACATCGTGACGGAGATGGTCATCACCCCCGAGGATTGGGGCGACCACTGCTACCGTGGAGCCGTGTTTAACCTCGCTCACGGCCTCGATCAGATGCTTTGGCGTCGACCGAAGAATCAGTTTGACGAAATCAACAACCTCTACCTTGTCGGCGGCGGCACCCACCCAGGAAGCGGGCTCCCCGTCATCTACGAATCCGCTCGCATCAGCAGCAAATTGTTGCTCGATAGCCTCGGCATCATCCCGGATTGGAACGGCGTAGACACGTGGTTCGAGAGCCGAAAGCGATCCAAGCAGGGCCGTGCGGCGGTCAACAAAACCTCAAAAGAGCCTTCGAGCGGGACACCAACATCTGCCTGAGGTGAGACCGTGAAAACGCTGCTTCTCAACAACGCCTACGATTATTGCGAAGCCGTTTGCCGAGAAGCCTCGACCACCTTCTACTCGTCGTTCAGTGCTCTTCAACTCGAGAAGCGCAAAGCTGTCCATGCCGTCTATGCGTTGTGCCGTTGGGTGGACGACATCGTCGACGGTGACGAAGAACCCAACGTGACCCACTCGCCGCAACTTGAGGTTGCGACGGACGCTCGCCAAGCCATCGTTGAGGAGATTCACGCAGGAAAAACGCCGGTGCTTCCAGCAGACGAACACCGACAACGGCTGATGGCGCTCACCGAAATTCGGATGAAACTCAATCAGGTCTACGACGAGAGCATCACCGCCAACGACCACCCCATCTTCATCGCCCTTCAGGACGTTGTTTCCCGGTACCCTATCAAGCTCAACGACTTTGAGACGGTTATTGAGGGCATGGAAGACGACCTCTACCCGGTCCAAAACCAGACCTGGGACGAACTACGCTCGTATTGCTACAAGGTCGCCTCCGCCGTCGGGCTCATCCTGATTGAAATCTACGGATACGAGGACCGTGCTGCCCGACTTCACGCCATCGACCTCGGCATCCAAATGCAATTGATCAACGTGCTTCGTGACATCAACGAGGACATGGAGCGTGGACGAATCTACCTGCCCGAGGAGGTGCTTGCCTCGCACAACATCACCCTTGCCATGTTGAATCAGGAAAACGTGGCACAAACACTGGCATGGCGTGGCTTCATGGTTGAATACCTCGAGGTCATCAAGCGTCACCAGGCCTCAGCCACGCACCTGTTCGGGTACCTCGACGCCCGTGCAAGGATCCAACCGGAAATCATGGCCGATGCGTATTCCTCCATCCTCAACGAAATCGTTCGCCGCTCAGGCGATGTGTTCAGCCAGCCCGTCCGCCTCTCAACTTGGCGCAAGTTGATGTTCGGCGTTCGCTTGAGCCTCCGAAAACTTCGAGCCCGCTATTTCGCTTGAGGCGTGGAAAACCACGTTCGCACGGGCTGCTGTTCACTCGTCGAGCAGCGGAATCAAGGCGCCAAAATCTTCGTAGAGGCTGGGTCCGCTCGCCAAGTAATACACCGAACCGCGGCCGTCTCTCGAATCCTGAGCGGTGGCGTTCTCGTTGGTGGCGCACTCACCGGTGCAGCCGTCAGCAAAAGCGACGTACACGCGCCCCTCACGGTCGATGTGAAGGTCGTTGAAATCCAAGAGGTTGCGGTTCGACCCTCCAATGTCCCGACAATCCCCTGAGTTCAAACAAATCGAGCCGACTTGCACGGGATCATCGGTGACCCGGTAGGTGTGGAAAATGGGGTTCTCGTCAAGCGCATTGAGGCTGTACGTGATGTAGAGATGGTAGGTAGCGTTGTTCGGTGCGTAGTGAGCGTTGCCGTTCCAAGGGTTCCCGTCGATGTCGGACTGGTTGAGCATCTCGTCGTTTTCGCTGCCCAGGTAGGTGATGGCGATGCGCCCTGCGTCGCCAGCATCGGTTTGTGGGAACACCGATGAAATCACGTTCACGGGCGAAATGCGAATGCTCTCTTGGTCCCAGGTTTCGCCGGAATCAAAGGAACGCGACATGTAGACGCCCTCGTCGCCCCCCGTCCATACGTGGTAAGCGTTGGAGTCCGTATCTGCAGATACCTCCGAATTCTTTCTCGGGTTGGGCGTGCCGGTGTCCTCTCCCATGGTTCGCTCAAACCACGAAAAGCCGTTGTCCTTTGAGACGATGACCGTCGGGGTGGCGACACGGGGCGTCACGTAGACGGTGCCGTCAGGAGCGGTTGAAATGGCGCCGTGCAATCCGCCGTTGGTGGTGGCGAGACCGATGATTTGACCACCGAGCTCGAACGTTGCACCGCCATCAACGCTCGTGAAGCAGAAGATACCGGCCAATTTATTGTAGCAATAATAAACGGCGGTTTCGTAAAAGTTGCTCGTGATTTGGCCCAATGCTCCGTAGCCGCTGTCCGTCCAAGGCCCGCTCGCCAGTTTGATGTGATCGTTAAGGGGCGTGGTCCCCGAGTCGTGTGGGTTCCCCATCCATGATTCCCCGTCGTCGTCGCTCCAGCAAATCCAGGAGGTTTCAAGACCGATCATCTGGACACCGAAGACACGATCGGTGATGGGGTCAACCCATCCGTAAGGGTCGCTGGTCGTCGGCGAACAGGCCACAGGGTCTTGGCTCTCCTCCCACGATGCACCGTAATCGCACGAACGCATGACCTTCTCCATGGCGATGAAGAAGATGCAACCGCTGGAGGTGATGCCGATGCTCGGTTCCTTGCCGGTCTCCCCTACATCGCTGAACTGGAAGGTCATGGGCTCGATGTCCATGTCGAGAAGTTGCCCGGTTTTGTCCGTGACAAACATGCGCCGGTCGTCGTCGTCCTCCACCACGGGCGGGGCCACCGTTTCTTCCTCACCGATGCACCCGGAGAGGGACATGGTGACCACCAACAACGAAAGCAGCCAGGCATTGACTTTCATGAGCCACCCGAGCGGCTTGTCAAATAATGACCTTCCGATGAACCTATCTGCTCACGAAAGCATGCTCTCGTAGATGGCTTCGTAGGCTTCGGCGTTGTGCTCGTAGGTGTAGTGGTCCAAGACCCGCTGCCGTCCACGAACCATCTGTTGGACTCGCTCCTCGGGTTGGTCGAGGCATCGGTTCACCGCACGTGCGAGGTCTTCGTGGTCACCGCACGTGAAGAGTTCGCCAACGTCTTCGTCGATCATTTCCGTCAACGGTGGCTGATTGACGGTCACAACGGGGGTGCCGCTCGCCAACGCCTCCAGCGGGATGAGACCCTGACCCTCGTAATAGGACGGATAGACGACCACATCGGCAGCCCGGAAGTGCAGAGCAAGTCGGTCAAAACTCATTCCCGGTTGAATGTGAACGGCGTGGGCGATGCCCAGACGCTTGGCTTGGCGCATCAACGTTCGTCTCATGTGCCCACGGCCAACGATGACCAGACGGGCCCCAGGGTGCTGTTTGAGGACGCTGGGCATCGCTCGCAAGAGGGTTCGGTGGCCTTTTCTTGCGACCAAGCGACCGACCGCCAGAAGCAAGGGGGTTTCGGTCGAGGCGTCGCCGGTCAAAGCCGCCTCGTCGGCAGCACCGTAGGATTTCCGAAGTTCCTCGTACGCCAGTTGTTCTTCCTCATGGTCGTGGTTCATCGGCCGGAACACCTTGTGGTCCACGCCGTAAAGCACCGTCTCGCACCACCAATCTTCGGGAGGACGGTACCAATGTTCGAACTCGGCTTTGGTGGAGGCCGATATCGCGACGCACGCCGTTGAGCCTTCGATACCGGCTTGTTCGTAACGGGCGTAGTAACCGCCCGTCAGTAAAATGGCGAGATCGTTCGGGTTCTTCCACGTCGCCGCTTCCTTGTGCCGAGCGGCCCGTTTCATGCCCTCCCGTTCCCCGATCCAACTGCCGTTGAGAGCGGAGACGACCGGCGCCACATGCTCCTCGACCCACCGGTACTCTTTGCGGGTCCAACTGACCAACGGCAGCAGGGTGTGAACCACGTCCACGGGTTTGACCTGATGCAAGCGACGAAGTTCAACCAAAGCATGCTTGCCGTACGAGCGCGTGAACATCATCGGTGCCTTCACCCATGGAACGTGGAGCACGCTCACGCCGGGTTGCTGAGGCGTCGCTTGCTTGTGGGTGCGGGTGATGACGGTCACGTCGTGACCTCGTGAAGCCAAGTGACCAGCGAGGTGATACACGACCGAGCCGATTCCACCCCAACGAGGCGGATATTCACCGGACACCATGGCGATGTGCATCGTGGTGACGAAGCCGCTTCGGCATTTGAAGGTCATTGAAAACGAAGGCTTGACGAGGCCTTGCATCAAGCCAAACCTTTGAAACACGGTGCAGGGCTGGTTCGTTCATGGGCGATGTGCTACCCGTGTCCGTCACGGTCATTTTACCCACGCGCAACGAGGAAGAGGCGTTGGGTCCAACCATCGACGCCATCCCACGAGGGTGGTGCAAGGACCTCGAAATCATGATCGTCGATGGGAATTCCAGTGATAAAACGCGTGAAATCGCCCTGGAGAAAGACATCCGGGTCCATCTCGAGCCACGCAAGGGGTACGGAAGGGCTTATCGAACGGGCTTCGACGTTGCCCGCAACGACATCATCGTCACGATGGACGCCGACTGCACCTACCCTGCAGAACTCGTTCCGGAACTCGTCAAGCGCCTGCTCGACGACGATCTCGATTTCATCACGTGCGACCGACTCTCGCTCGCCGAAGACGGGTCCATGTCGGGGCTTCACGGGTTTGGGAACTGGGTGCTGTCCTTCACCGCTCGCATGCTGTTCTGGTACGGCATCAAGGATTCCCAAACCGGGATGTGGGTGTTCCGTAAGTCCATCTTTGAAAACGAAAAGATGCGACCGACCAACGACGGTATGCCCCTGAGCGAAGAAATGAAAATTCTCGCCCGCCGTCACCTCGGGAAGAAAAAGGCCATTGAAATCTCCGTGCCCTACCGCCCGCGAGTTGGCGAAGCCGAAATCCACACGTGGGGTGACGGGTGGAAAAACCTCCGATTCCTGTTCTTGCGACGGTTTGGTCTGCACCGCACCCGGACCCCTTGGGGCGGCCTGCCGTCGAACCCGGATTCGTTGAACGGCGACCTGCCGGAGCAAAACTGAGCCCGCTGCTCAGCGACGTTGCACCGTCATGGGAACGAACGCTCACGGTTGGTCCTCAAGGTCCGCCTGCACCTCACCGGTGGCGTCCATGATGTTCTGTTCAAGCGAGGGGATGTTTTTGGCCGTGGGTTCGCTGTCCGCTGGGGCTCTGAAGGCGTCCCACGAGGTGAGTAAATCGAGTTCCTCGGCCGACCGGCGACGATGCTGAACCAAGAAACCAACGAGCGAGGCCACGATGAGCAAGCCAATGGCAGCCCCTGCGAACACGACGATGCGCCCGTCCTCTTCAGCCTCTTCAACGACGAGGTTTCTCGAGACAAAATCGATGTTTGCGCTTTCCCCGACACCGTCTCGAGCGATGATCTTCAGCAGCGGGCGCCCGGTGGTTTCCGGTCGCCATTCAACCACACCCTCCCAAACGCCGTCGCCGTCGGCATCGGAAAGATTCACTTCCCACTGTTGGATGTTGAGCGTGATGTTCACGCGAACGTCGTCCGTGGTTCCGTCCGGGTCGCTCAGCGCAATGCTCACCGTGAGGTAGGACAACTCGTTCGCCGTGAAGGTCTCGCTGCTGAGCACCAACGAATCTCGGTCAAGTTCGGGCAAACTGCTCTGCAGCGTGATGTTGACGTGCTCTTCAACCCAATTCCCTCGAGCGTCCTCAACATACAAGGAAAGATGGTACTCGCCCGGAGGCAAGCCAGAAATTTCTTCCTTCGAGGCCGTCGATAGCACCTCTGGATTGCTCTTTTCGGGCGCCCACCATCGCCATTCTCGTACGGTCAAGTCGTTGTCGGCGTCGTACGATGCTTCCTCAAGCAACAAGGACGACCCTGCTTCAAACGACTGACGATTGACCGGGGAGGTGAGCACCAACACGGGGGCGGATTCGGTCACGGTCAGGGTGAAGGTCTCGTCCCGCGTCATACCGCTTTCATCGGTCAACGTGACGGTCATCAAGTGCTCCCCTGCATTGAGCGTGAAGCCGTGCCCCTGCATCGGGTCCACGTCGACGAGCAAGGGCTCGGTTTGCAGCGATGAGCGGAGGGTGACGGTGAAGGCGTCCCCGTCGTAATCCACACTCTCTGAAGCATCAAAGATCAAATTCGCCGAAGAGGGGTGGATGGAAGCGGGTTCGGGCGACACCAAACCAAGGACGGGTGCAGAAGCAACCACCGTGACCGTTTGTGAGGTGAGAACGGGGTCGTGAATACCGTCGTCAATGCTCAACGTAACGGTGTGCGTTCCAGCGGTCAAGCGGCCTTCAAAGTACAGCCAATCTTGACCCTCAGGCGTCAGCCGCCCGTCCAAATCGCTCGTCCAGGTCACCACCAAGTACTCCGTGCCGGCAGCGGGTTCAAACGGTGCGCACACCCAATTTCCATCAACGGGGAACGAATCGCACGCTGAATCAAAGTCCCCTGAGCCGTTGGCCGAAAACCAAATCAGTTCGGAACTCTCGAAGGTTTGCGAACCAGGCGAATCGATGACGGCTTTTGGAACTGAATTCTCAACCGTCAACAAAACGCTGGTTGATTTTGATTGGTTGGCGTGTTCCGCTCGGTCATCGGTAACCTCCATGGTGATGGTGTGCACTCCGCGCGAGAGGTAACCCTCCCAGTCAGAAGGCCCGACGGAAAGCACGCCATCAATGGAGGAGGTGTAGGTGACAGTCAGCACATCCCCCTCCGGATCAACGACCCCGGTGCCGTTGAGCAGCACCATGACCTCGCTGAAGTTGCTGTCGCGAGCTACGGTAAAGACGGGGTCAGGAATCTCGTTGAAGAGTGTCACGGGCACCGAAAAACTGGCGTTGTTGCCCACGGCATCAAAAGCGATGACCGTCAACGTAGCGGAGGCTGGGGGGTCCTCTGTGGTGTAGTCAAAGGTGTACGTGAGCTCTTCAGGGCATTCCCATTGGTTGCCCCAGCCAACACCCTGGTCGGCACTGAAAGAAATGAGGCAAGCAAAGTCATCGCCCTCGGGGTCAAAGGTGCCCGTGGTGTTCACGATCACGGTCCCGGTTTGGGGTATGACGAGTTCGCTCCACGGGTTGAGAGCAGGTTCGAAACTGACGGTCAAGACGGGAGCGAGGTTCACCAGTTCGATGGTCCGGCTTTGCGAAACACAATGGTTGACCGTGTCGCAAATCTCGAGAGTGATGACATGCACACCGTCGTTCAACGTGCATCCGTAGGCGTCGTTGCCGTTGGCGACGAAGGCAGCACCGTTGTTGGGGCCGTCGGGGAAGCTCCAACTCCCCGTACAGTTCGCTACGAGGTTACCGTCCAAGGTGCTCGTCCATGAAAAGGTCAACACGTCGTTGTCCAAATCCCAAGAATCGGTGGCATTGAACTCCACCTCACCCTGAGATGAGAAGACCGAGCCGTCCTCCGGCGAAGTCCAGCGGAGGAACGGGGCTTGGTTCGAGAGCGGAAGCAAACAAGGGACGATGAGGTCTTGGTCAAGCGTCGCTGAAGTGCTGTTGGCCGTGCTGTCGTAGCCGCAAGAAACCGTGACGCTGTTGAACGCGCTGGCTCCCGAGGAGGTCCAGCGTTGACCGATGAAGTTGGGGAGGTTCACATAGCCCAAGTCGTTTGTTCCAAGCTGAACCGAGGGTTCGAAATCCGAAAACGTGACGTTCACGTTTGCGTTTGGTACGCCGTTTGAGTAATTGTTCACCACCCAGACCTTGAGGTCCCATGCGACGTCGATGACCGCTCCGCTTGTTAGCACGGCCGAGGAGAGGCTGACGTTGATCGGACGATGGAGATGGAGCGAAGAAGTCGCATCCAATTGCACGATGTGAGGCTGCGCCGTGGAGCCGTCTTGGTCGGTCAGACTTGACCAGTTCACTGCGCTGTTTTGCAAGTTCACGGAACCGGTGCAACCGGAGGAAAGGAGGTTGTCGCTCCCGCTCAAGCCAGGATGGTTGGTGAACGTTGCACAGGCTGTTCCGGCCAAGGTGGCGTTGGACAACGAGGAAGGGAAATTGCCGTTGTTGCTGCCGTCCCACTCGAGGCCGGAGTGGTTTCCAGGCATGGAAAAGCCGTCGATGTTGGCCGCCACGCGGTCAAGACGGACAGCGGGCAATGCAGGGCTCTCAGCGGACACGACGGCGTTGGAAATCGAGACGCTCCCCGAGGACCCGGCGGGCAGTTGGTCGCTGTTGTCGATGTGTAAGGCGGGCAGACCAGGGTTGTTGTCAAACAACGTGAGACCCTCAAGCCAGAGGTCCACGGAATTGACGGCGAGGAGACCGGCTCCGGTGGACCCCGAGACCGAGCAATTGGTGCAACGTACGTCCCCCGAAGCCGATTCGATGTCGTTGGCGTCTTCATAATACAGACCGGCTTGGTTTCGCTCAAGCGGATTTGAGACGGCATCTCCACCGTTGTCTCGTGCGGTGAGGTTCTCGAACACCACGTTACGAGCGTCCCAAACCTGAGCACCCGACTGACCGTTGTCGGTCAAGTTCAGGCCGTTGATGTGAACCGTGGCGCGATTGACGTACAAGCCGTGGTCGGTGTTGTTGTGAAGGTTCCAGTCAAAACCCTGCATGGCTCCACCCGAGGAGGAGTAGACGCCGGGGCCTACCGAACCGCTCACTTCGAGGCCTTCGAACCTCGGCGCGAAGAAGGACGAGCGTACAGCCACCCCCGCTTCATGAGGCCCTTGGCCAGGGTCGCCCGAATCACGAACCGTCAAATTCCGGAAGGTCGTTGAACTGTCAACGAAGTACAACCGAACACCGACGGTGGTTGAGTTCTGAACCAAGGTGTCCTCGAACCATGCACCGGTTGCGTTGACTTCAATGGCCGCATAGCCGATGTTCGGGGTTTTTGCATCCGGGCCTCCCGTGCCGAGCACCGTGAGGTTGGTGAAATCGGCCGTTTCGTAATTCGTGTAATTGGTGTGGTTGTTCTTGTCCACGTACACGCCGCGATACATCGAGTTGCTGATGACGGCGTTGCGAACCACGCCATGGGTATATCCGCCGTCATCGATGTGGCGAATCACCATCCCGGTATCGGAACGGTCGATGCTGATGTTGGTGAGCAAGGGTTGACTGTCCTCCACCCAGATGCCAGCGGCCGTGACCCATGAGGAGCCGCTGCAATTGTCCACGGTGATGCCATCGATGAGGCCGCCTGAGCCGCCCCAGATGTTCACCGCTCGGGTCAACACATCGGAGAAAACCGCCCGCTTCACGACGGGGGTGGAGCCGGCGCCGACCGAAAGGCCCAGACCGTACCGCCAATCTCCCTGGAAGGGGACGTTTCGACCGGCCTGGTTGACGAAGAGGTCGGTGATTCGAGGCGCTGCGGAACTGAACAGATCAACCGCCACGCGGTCCGGGTTGACGACGGTCAAGTTCTCGATCACCGGGTTTGAGCCGAAAACGGTGATGCCGTAAATGGCGTCTTCAATCGTCAAATTTTGAATCAGCGAACCGCGCCCTGCCGAGGTGCTGTTGAACTGAATCCCCTCGTGGTCATTCAGACCGCTCGCTTGCAACACGACGGGACACGACGCCGTCCCGAGCACGGTGAGGCGGCCGTCGACGACGATCCGTTCGCCTGCGGGCAACTGAATCACCGTGCACGGTTGAACGATGACCTCGTCGGCCACGCCGATGGTGTACGTTCCCGAGAGGGTTTGCGTCCCGGACCACGTCGTTTGCGCCCGGCCTGAAGCGCTGTTGGCCTCGTTGGTTGAAGCCAAGTTGGAGGGGGTGGTTTCTGGCACGACGACCGGCAAGCCAACGGGAGCCATCAACAAGGCCAGAGCGAGGAAAACGAGCCAACATGATGATGTCGTTCGCTCCATCAAAAAGAACCTGTTGCAATCCCTCTTCAAAGGTTCCCTCCCGTGTGACGGCCTTCCGTGGAGGCAGGAAGCCATAAATCCCGATTTCAAATGGTCATGTTGATGCCCGAAGCCTTCGTGTTGTTCAAGACAGAGCCGACGCATGAGCGCGAGGTGTACCTCGCCCTTTCCGACCATGAGGGGGTAGCGGAAGTCCACGCCCTCTACGGTGAGTTTGACCTCTTGGTCCGCATCAGTTCTCCCAACTCAAAGGAACTCTCCGGCTTGCTGATGGGAACGTTTCGGCAAATCCAAGGGGTCAAAGAGACGCAAACGCTGATTGCTGTGGAGGGATGAACGTGGCGATTGGATTTGTTTTGATGACCACCAAACCCGGCCAAGAAGGCACCGTTCGAGCTGCGCTTGAGAACATCGACCTCGTGACCAACCACTGGATGCTCTTCGGTCAATACGACCTCATCGCTCGGGTTCAGGCCGACGAAGAATACGAATTGACCCGCTGCATCGTTGAAGAAATTCGGCAACTGCCGGGCATCCAAGAAACCAAGACGCTCATCGGCGCTGAGCTTTGATCAGAGCACACGATGAAGACGAAGGGTTGCGGCTTTGGCTGCACGCAAACAGCCGGCCTGTCGAAAGCAACGAGCAGCCTCGCGCAACGCCATCGCTGCGGGCCGATAGCCGGTGCGCCCTGCGAGGTACCACCACCGTGCTGCGTACCGCATTGAGGGTGCTCCTGCCCCTTCGAGGCGGTCCGGTGAGGGCAAGGTCGCAAGGAAGGTTGCAGCCTCGTCCAAGGAATCCGATGCAAGATGTTCCCCGAAGGTCAACCCGACCGCCGCGGAATGCAACGGGGAAGGTTGCACCTCCATCACCGTCATGGTTTGGCTACGCAACGACGCCATACCTTCCCCGGAAGATGTTCGTTGATGCAGTTGTGTCCTGAGCTTCATCTGCTGAACAAGCGGGTCCTCATCGTTGCTCAAGCCGGCCAATTGCTCGGCCAGCGCCGTGGCCCGTTCCGTGTCGCCGTCGTGGAGAGCGAGCGCGTGACGAATCATGCTCATGCTCACGGTGACGGTTGCACGAACCGGTCCGGCATCGGGAAGTTCAACGTCGTTCAGCAAGGAGCGTATCGATTGAACGTCGATGCTCGAGGGTTCGTCAAACAAGCGGTCGGCGAGCCGCTGGACGGCGGTGCGGAGCACCAAACGGGTTCGCTCAACCGAGGCCGCACGCTCAAGTTGCCGTTCCAGCAAGCGTTGGGCGGCGGTCTCGTCCCCCTCAAGCAGGGCCATCGCATGGGCCAAATCGTCGTGAAGGGCTTCGTCTCGAACCGCTTCAAGGTGGGTGCGGGCCCGTTCGGGCTCGTTGCGCTGCACCGCAACACGCCCCGCCCAGTAATGGAGGCGCTCGTTTTCGGGGTGCTGTTGGGTGGCTCGGTCAAACAGCACGGCAAGAGCGCCGGCATCAGCGGCGACGAGGCGATCGAAATCATCGTCGATCCACGCATCCAGTTCGTCCTTTTCCAACGCCATGGCGTGGTAGAGACGGAGAAGAGCGCCTTGAGAACGGTTCAACCGCTCCTGCCAGTGGTTGAGCGAGAGGGCGTGAAGGCGACGGAGATCGTCATCGTCCAGCATCGCTCGCCGAACGTTTCGAACAAGGTGTTGAACCTCCACCCTCTCGGAATCTATAGACCATCGTAGGAGCGCCCGTTCATCCAGAGCATCCACTTCCTCGCTGCCGGGGGCGTCGGTTGGTGAAAGCGGCCTGGGATAAAGCACCATCAAGTCCAGGGAGGAGCGTTCCGTTTCAGCAAGCGAGTTCAACATCGTTTGTTCAACAAAAGCCTGCACGTCCGCGCCGGCCTCGGGAAGCGGGTCACCTTCTCGATACAGTTGCAAGGCCATGGGATGGCCTCCAAGAGCACGGGCAATCCGGAGCCGTTGCGAAGCTTCCAGATGTTCGCCAAGCAAATCAGCAGCGACCTTCGGTTCCAGCGTCCCGAGACGAAGCATCGGCCAAGTCAACCCCTCAAACAACGGGAGGCGCCCAGCGAGCAGGGCGGTGCATCCGGCGTCCAACAGCGACGCAAGCAGTTCCATCACTTCTTCCTGGTGACGGGGGGGTAGCCTGTCCACGTCGTCGACCATGAACACGGTGGTGGCCTCCTCTTCGGCCACGCGCTCCGCCATCGAGGCCGTTTCGCTTGGCGCAGGACCTTCGTCGCTGTACCACGAACCAAAGAGGGATTTCGCATCCGTGAATTCGTCCACGTTCGCTCGTCGTACCCGACGTTTTGCAGCGAGGAGCCCCTCGGCGTAGGCATCCAACAACACCGTCTTGCCAACACCGGACAAGCCGCCGATAACCAGTCTTCGTTCTTTTTCAAGCCGTTCATGAACGTCCTTGAGGGTGCCGGATCGCCCGACCAAGAAGGTGGTCTCCGCCAAGGAATCCGGGGAGAGTTTCTCTTCCGCCTTGGCGGCTTCAGGGTTTGATTCAACCCAAGCACGACCCGCTGTCGTGATGTGGTACACCTGACGGCGTCGACTGCCACCGCCGATGACATGGGCGACACGAACCGAGATGAACGCCATTTCGAGCAGGGCATTGAGCGGCTGGTTCAACCCTGACCGCACCACGCCCATCGCATCGGCCAAACCGGGAAGCGAAAGGTCACGAGGGACGTCCCACGCCTCCTCGAGACCGATGGGAAACGCCCCGAGATACCTCAGCAATTTTTCTTGCGAACGGCTGAGCATGAGGACCCGTGCAGAAGGTCGGGCGCCTCCTTCATCAATCATCCCCAAGCATGCGTCCTGCTTTGCAAGTGGGTTGCCCTTTTGACCCCCGGCCTTCGTCGACCCAGCATGCCCGTTGACCTCGCTTCGGCCGATTTGCCGAGCGAGCCAGGGGTCTACCTGTTCAAAACGGCACAAGGAAGGGTGTTGTACGTTGGAAAAGCCACCCGCTTGAACGAGCGGATACGCTCCTATTTTGCCGCCAACCCCGACCGCGTGATGATTCCTGAATTGGTGGAGCGGGCCGATGACATCGAATGCATTGTCACCCAAACTCCCCAAGCCGCGTTGGTGTTGGAACGGCAGTTGATTCGCGAACACATGCCGCGTTTCAACTCCATGCTGAAGGACGGCAAGTCCTTTCCGTACTTGGCGATGACCAACGAGGAATACCCGCGCATCATGTACACCCGTCACCCCCCAAAATCGAGCGAGCAGTGGGGGCCGTTTCCAAACGCCGGTGCCGCCAAGCAGGTCATGCAATTGCTTCGCCGACAATTCGGTATTCGGGACTGCAAGGAATTGCTGCCCCAAGGGTGCCTTTCCATGCACATCGGCCTGTGTGCAGGCCCCTGCATCAACGGCGACGGCTACGACGATCGCGTGAAAGCGGTGCGCCGAGTGCTCAACGGCGACGCTGCCCCGTTGCTCGAGGAACTGGTGGCGAGCATGGAGGCGGCCTCGGAGGCGGAAGCCTACGAAACGGCCGCCCAACATCGTGACATGATTCGCGCCGTTCGCGCCACGACCAGCCAACACGTCGTTTCGAGCAAGGTCTACCGGGACTGCGATGCCATCGGCTTTGAAGCCGAAGGCGACCTCGCCGCTCTGGTGGTTTTGCACGCCGACGAAGGGATGGTGCAGGGTCAAGAAGCGTGGCCAGCGATTCACCGGGGAGACATCGGCGAAACCGTCTCGATGTTCATTGCCGAACACTACGCTCATCGAACACCTCCTCGGTTGCTGCTCTCACCGGTACCGCTGTTTGACGGCCTTCAGTCGTGGCTTGACGAGCGGAGAGGCGCTGCGGTTGAGGTGCGAACGCCGCAGCGTGGAGATTTGGAGAGCCTCGCGACGTTGGCTCGACAAAACGCCTCCATTCAACTTCAGCGCATGGTCAACAAATCGAGCGGTTCGCTGGAACAACGAGCGGCTGACGATGGCGCCAAGGCCTTGGGCATGACTTCGCTGGACCACATCGTCTGCTTTGACATGGCTCAATTGTTGGGCGATGAGCGGGTGGGCGCAAGCGTCGTGATGCGCAACGGACGGCCTGCAAAAGACGAGTACAGGAAATACGTCGTCAAAGGGGAAGCCATGGACGACCTCCGCATGATGAAAGAGGTCGTCGTGCGGTGGGCGAAGCGACAAGAAGAATGGCCGGATTTGCTGCTCATCGACGGTGGCGAGACCCATTTGGCCACCATCCGGCAAGCCCTTGAGGAGCACGGGTGGCAGGATCGGTTCCCGTTGGCTGCCCTCGCCAAGCGGGAAGAGACGATTTTTCGAACCGAGATGGACCCTCTCGTGCTTGACCGCACGGGACGGGTGCTGGTGCACGCTCGTGACGAAGCCCACCGCTTCGTCAACACCTTCCATCGCCGTCGTCGCAGCCGCTCCCGTTTGGCCGACCCCTTGGAAGCGGTGGAGGGGTTGGGGGCGAAGAAATTGCAAACGCTGCTTCGCCATTTCGGAGGACGAAAAGGCATCGAGCACGCCGCTGTCTCCGAACTGGTCACCGTGCCCGGCATTGGCCCGGCGTTGGCCGAGCGCATTTACGAAGCCATGCGCTAACGGGACAACTCGTCAATGAACGCCATGTCCTCAATGCTCTCGCCGTGACGCAAGGCGGGACTTGAGAAACCGGCCAGGTCGGCAAACTCGCTATCACCGAGCTGCGCCTTGTTGATGCTGGATTCTCGATTGGCGAGGGCGGCCTTCTTCTTTCGCTTCTTGCGACGGCGTCGGCGAATGAAGAGCACCAACAGGATGAGAACGATGGTTGGGTAGACCCAGAACTGAATCAAGAAGTAAATCCACCCCACTTCGATGCGGTAGGAAATTTCGTCGGAAAACTCACCGGGCGGCACCACGTAGGTGACGACTTGGCGACCGCCGTCCTCGCTCAAAATGAGGTTGCCTGAGGTGGAGGTGGCGTCCACGAGCTGGATGCCCCGGGGAAGGGTGAAGGAGATGGGGCCGGTGTACGCCAAGCCGTTCTCCTCGAGGATGGTCGTGTTGACGGTCCCGGTTTCAACACGTACGGAATCTTGTTCTTGAGGCGGGTACATGACGCCGCTCCCGCTCACAATGGAGGATTGCAGCCCGGTCGTGAACGCATCGGCGGCCATTTTCAGAGGCCGGTTGAAGACGGATTGGATGGTGCTGGTGATGACGCTCAATCGGATGTCGTTCGGGTCGGTTTCGGCCAACTCAAACCATCCAAGACCCGTCCCGATGGTGAACGTGACTTCGGGGATGGACACGGAGAGGGTGATGGGCTCATCGTCGCTTACCGTCGCATCGGGCGCTTCGATGCCGGAAATGGATGTCCGGATTTCAAAGGCCGAGAGGTCCATGTCCGTGACCGAACCGTCCTCTTCCGCCAGCGTACCGGCCTGGTGCAGGAGGTCGGTGACGGAGGTGCCGATGAGTTCGGTGAAGTCCTTCATTCCCTGCCGGGTGGCCGTGAGTTCGACCGGTTCGTTGCAAATCTGCATGTCGTATTCCTCCGGGTTACAGAGTTCAATTTCGCCGGAGGACAGAGGTTCGCCCATCCGGCTGGAGAGGTCGATGATCAGGCGAATCAAATCGGAGGGAATCGCTTCCATGGAAACTTTGGTGTCGCCTTGTTCAGGCAGGTCGTCCGTGGGTATACCGATGCGGTAAACGCTGAGTTCGGCGTCCAAGGCGAGGGTGAACGAGACCGAGGCACTCCATTCGTTGAAATTGATGGCCGAGAGGTCAAAGTCAACCTCGGAACGTACGCAGGAAGTTTGGTTCGCAAAGCAGATGACGTTGCCTTCCTCGTCCAAGATTTCGTGTTCCCAGTTGTAGGGGTCGTTTCCAGTGAACGAAATATCGGTGGCTTGGGTCCCCTCAACCGTTTTCTCGAGAACAATTTTTGATGTCCCGTCAATCGTTGTCACCCAATCGGGCAAGATGATTTCAACGGTCAATTCGGAGGGAGGGAGGTTTTCGGGAATGATGGTGTCGAGGTAACTGGAATCCAGCACGGTTTCCAGAGAAATGCCCGAATTCATCAAGCGTTCCAAATCGCTGCTTTGGACACCGTCAAGGAAATCATCGATCATCGAGTTGGTGTTGTAGGCTTGGAGAATGTCGATGAGGTTCATCGAAAACGGTTCGCTGGAGGTCTGCAAGTAGATGGGGTAGGTCTCGCCCATGGCTTCGCTTCCCTCAAGGCAGTAGTAGAGGACCTGCCCTGCACCAACCGGCTCGGTGCATCCCGTGCTGTGCGAGTAATTCAGGCCGCCTGCGGTCTCAAAGATGCCCGTGCCGCTGGTGGAGCCCACCCATTCGAGGTCGCTCATCGTGATTTCACCCACGCCCGCCACCGTATCGCCCAAACCCGAAACGATGTCGCCAACGGGGAACTGGTCGGTGAATTGCGTCAGGTCAACGATGCCGTTGTGGTAGGCCAAACGAATCCCGTCCGAGGTGATGAGCGGAATCGTCGCCATCGAAGCGACGTCAAACATGTTGATGCCCCACTCCTCCAAGGTTTCAGCATCGAGGTAGTGCAAACCGGCGGCGAAGTTCACAGTGGCTGCGTACTCATCGCTCAAATCCAAAACAAGGTGGACGTCCAACGCTTTCGTGCCGTCCTCAATCCACACCGTAGGCGTTGCCGAGGTGTTTCGATGACCCATCCGGAGGTCAACCGTTTGCAAGAGGTCGGTGGCCGACTCGGTGGCGTTGAGGTGGTCCATGGACCATGAGGCTGACATGGAACCGGGCACGCCGGGCTGGGCCGAGAGGCTCCCGCTTGCGTCAACGGCGAGAATGGTGGAATACGAAGGCGGGTTGATGGTGAAACCGGCTTTGTGACCGGGTTGGGCGGTCAACTCGAAGGAGGTGTTGATTTCCGCTCCCATCGTCAATAGACCCCGGTACGTGCGCTCGAGGTCCAAATCACCGCCGCCAACGAGGTTGAAATTGCTCGCTGCCAGTTCCACGGAGGCCGAGGCCGTGAAACACAACGGCGGCTCAAACACGTTGTCAACGCTCGCTCCTTCGGCCAAGGCATCGGTCGTGTCATCGGTTGAGCACGCCACCGGTGCTTCGTCACCGACCACGAAGGTGTTCGTGTAATCGGTGGTGAGGCTTGTCACCGTACCAAAGCCGGATTCGAGCGCCGACTGGATGGCATCGTTCACTTCCGATTTCAATTTCTGTCCAACCGTTGGCGAACCGGGTCCGGCGGTTTCTTGGTTGAATGAATGGCGAATCAGGTCAGCAGGGGCCCCATCGTTGGCGTCAAGGCCGTCGGTTTGTTCAAGCGCATCCCCGACGAGGGTGCCCGAACCGAGGCCGAGCGAATCCCGGTCGAACTCGCGAACGGCCCACGTGAGTTCCAAATCGATGGTCGAGGTTGAGACGAGGTCGAAAACGTAACTCCCCTCCACCCAATCTTGGCGTTCAGGCGTCATGTCATCGGCGTGGTCGTAGGTGTCGCAGGTACCGCCGGTGTTGCTGCAGGCCTGCATGCCCGTGGCGCTGACGATGGGGGCCAGCAATTGAAGCGTGAAGATCGCCACGAGGGTCAGCGACATGCGACGAGCGATGGAAGAGGACGGGGCCGGATTCGTCATCGTGTTGTGCTGGGGTCGGGAACTTGAAAGGAGTTCCCCTCATCCCCGCCCCATGGAGACCCTCCAAAAAACGGCGAAGTATGCCGTTGTTCGTCGGACGGACGGGGGTCGTGTTCATCGTTCGCTCAAAAACGAAGCGTGGTTGGACCCTCGGATTGAACCCGTGACGGTAAACGACGACGAGATCGCCTTCCCGCTGACCGATGCGGCCGACGAGGAGCACCTGCTCCAGCGGCTCGGCGTCCCGGTTCGGCTGCTCGTTCAACCGGCCGTGGTGCGCGACCCCATCGACCCGCATGGAAAATTGAAGAAAGCGGCGATGGACTGGCTTTCAGCACACGGTTTTCGGCCGCATCATCTGGCCGATGTCCTGCCTACAAAATGGGAGCGCCTGGGCGAATTGGTCTTGCTTCCCACGACGCTTTCCAGCGACGCAGCGTGGACGGAAGTTCGAAGCCATCCCAACATCCGAGCGCTTTGGGAGGCGATGGCTTCGGCGCTTCAGGTCAGCGCTTTGGGCATCCAACATCCCATCGCCGACGATACGTTCCGTTCCTCACAGGTCGAGATGCTTCTCGGGTCCCCCGCCGTTCGCTTTCTTGACCACGGCATCACCTACGCTTTTGATGCGTCAAAGGTGATGTTTTCCTCGGGCAACGTGACCGAACGACGGCGCATTGGGACCCTGAACATGGAGGGGGAGACGGTGGTCGATGCGTATGCGGGCGTGGGCTACTACACGCTTCCCATGCTCGTCCACGGCGGCGCAGCCCGCGTCCACGCGTGCGAGATCAACCCCGCTTCCGTTGCGCCTGAA
>Ga0222715_10001951_pt1 | contig 19214 bp, 16 predicted proteins | sample C33_9DmetaG_FD_165056 | JGI IMG/M metagenome (GOLD analysis project Ga0222715, IMG submission 165056) | Estuarine water microbial communities from San Francisco Bay, California, United States - C33_9D | ecosystem: Environmental > Aquatic > Marine > Unclassified | place: USA: California... | reverse complement strand
TCAGAGGGCTTGGAGTTAAAGGACAAGGCCAAGCATTGTGGGAAGCGGGAACACAAGCCGGAAAGAATCCTTTTTATTCCTCATATGATTATTGGTGGGAACAATTAAGATTAAAAGCAAAAGATTATTCCGTCGTCCCAGAGTTTAGAATATCAGAATTTATTGATACAATTGAAAAATCCGGATCTCAAACATTTATTGACAACATGTTTGAAGTCACCGGCGGTTCTTCAGGAGAAACAGATACTTTTGACCCTTCTGCTGCGTTCTTTGGAAATGATTCATCCGAGACAAAGTTTTACGAAACTTATTCAACTTCTGACTTTATGAAGCATTTTGCAAAGATTAAAAAAGATCATGACGAATTTGTTGAGCCATCAAAAATTACTTTAACATGTAAGGCATTTAAAAAGTTTCTTGCATATGACTCTTTTTATCCCGCAAATAGGACAGTTGACCTCGCAACACAGTTTTCAAGATCATATGCTGAATTTATATCTGCAACTAGTAGTTTGCCGGCAGATGTTACTAATGATAGTTATATACACGCACAAAAACTTCAAAATTTATTAGTGCCGACTTTTGCACCGGGAGTGCTTTATAATTCAATAAAATCTGGAATTGCATGCGACTATCCAATCATGACTGGTACATTACCAACCACTATTACTGTCGGAATTGGATCAGTAATTTCTGGCTCTTTTTATTCTAATAGAATTCCTTTTGAATCAATTGTTAATCCAGAGAAGTATTTATCTAATATAGATTTAATATGCAATGAGCCATCAAATTTTGCTAATACTGAAATAAATTCTGTTTGGTCTGGGCAGGGTGATAATTTATATAAAAAAATGGCTAATAATTTTGTCGCTGAGACTATAAACTTCTTTTTAGAAGATTCACAATTATCATTTATTGCATCAAAAACTCAAGCAGATCCTTCATTTGGAAATGCCGTTTCGCAACAATCCTACGGCATGAGAGTTAAAGTGTTTAAAACTCACGACGGTCAGAAGTTTCAATTTGAAGGTGAAAACGGCAAATACTATCCGCCAAATACTTATATTACAGGTGGTGCCACTGCTGCCGAGATTATTAGTCCGCGTGAAAATATAACGATGTACAGTAGACCAAGTGCATTTGGTCCCCCCACGCAAGGTCGTGGGGGAGGTTTTAATGGTAGTTATGCCGGCCACAATTTTCCTTATACTCCACCGTATTATGATGGTGAAGCATGGTGTGATATAATTTTCACAGCAGGTGAAACAAGAAAGTATACATTATCTGAAATTATTTCTGAAGCAGAGTTCAGGTTAATAAGAGTTGATCCAATGTCCGCTGGATCAAGTTCAATTTATCTTGATTATATGACCCCGCTAGTAGAAACCCAATTCGGAATGCAAGCAACTAAATTTAATCGAACGACAGGAGATGATAGCACATTTTTCGTAGATGCCTCTACTATGGGACTCTTCAAAGAGAGCAAATTGAATTATAAATTTTTAGATTCTCCTATTAATATTAACGCCATGAATATAAATTCATCTATTAATTTGGCCGGCCAAGCAGTTCTATCAGAGGGCGGACTTAATTTCACTAGTTTTACTGACGGCGATCCAAATGCTAGATGGATTATACAGCCAAAATGGGAAACACCAATTCTTAATTTTAATGATGTAAGTGCTTCAGTTAATTTAAATGAAAATTCATTAAATGCTCAAACTCCAAGAGGAATGTGGCATCAATATGGCAGAATTCCTTTTGAAGATGAAGGTATTTATCTAAAATTAGAAAATATACCAAATAATTGGAATTCTAACTTTTATGGCTTAGATAAAACACAAATTCATAATACAGGATCTTTAATTGATTTATGTGGTTTTGATGTCTCTAAAGTGAAACTAGGCAAAATTGAAAGCAAAAAGATTATTAAAGAGGCTGTTGTTGCTGTTCCTTATATTCAAAAAGCAAATAGAAAACAATTCTATTCTATCGGAGAAGATCAAGTTTTCAATGCAAAGAAGTTTATTGATATTATTAGAAAAGAAGCAATTGGCGCACCAAGAGACGGAGATCAACTACCAGAATTTTATCAAGATAAAACCACCAGTGTTATTATTGATATGGTAAGAAAGATGGATGAGTTTGTGTTTCCTCCAACGATGGATTTTGTTCATTTTCCAGAGAAAGTCAAGCCATTTGCAATGTATATCTTTGAATTTTCTCATGAACTAAACCAACAAGATCTCGCAGATATATGGCAGAATCTACCTCCAAGATTAGGCGAGAATTTTGAAGAAGCAGAAGCAACCATTTCACATCCGTTATTCTCCGATCATTTCCTTTCCTCTGTCCAAAGAGAGGAAGGACAACAAACACCGACAGGCGGAACAATTGACACCGAGATTCGTTGGATGATTTTTAAAGTTAAACAAAGAGCAGAAACTGATTATTCTTCAAAAGTTGTGTCGGGTGTAAGTAATAAAACACTAAGAAAGAAAGTTTTATTTCCTAAATCTTCACAAGAGCGTAAAGAAAACATTGATTCGCTTTTATCTTACAACTGGCCTTATGATTATTTTTCTCTTGTTGAGTTAGTCAAGTTAGATGCTGAATTTACATTTGCCGATATTGATCCAAACAATCCCGATGCGCTTGGCAGAAAAGGGAATCCTAATAAAGATAAAGCAAAGAAAACAATCCAATCTAGATTGAAACAACCTGCGCCACCGGCGCCACCGGCCTCTGAGGCCCCATCGACATTGCCACCAACAGCAAATAATTCTGAAGCGTCGCAGCCAAATCAAGGACAACCGGGTCCCGGAATGGGCATGCAAACCCAAACGGCTCGATTTAAGGCAGCCCAAATTGCTGGTGTTTTTCCAAAACCCGGCGGTAATTAGAGAAACAAGACATGACATTTTTTGATAAAAAAGAAGAAGTAATTTCAATCGAGTTGACACCATATGGCCGTCACCTGCTTTCGCTTGGAAAATTAAAGCCATCATACTATGCTTTTTTTGATGATGATGTAATTTATAATGTCGAAGCCGCCGGCTTAACGGAAACCAGCGCTGATATTAAAACAAGAATCCTTGAAGAAACACCGTACATGAAACCGACTTGTCTTTTTAGAAATGTAAACGATACAGCCGGACGATCAGAAAATTATCTATCAACGGAGGAGATTAGATATCCTTCTGCCGACAATAAGATATACTTTCTTCAAAACCCTCTTGGAACTTGTGACCATACTGCTACAGAGTCACCCGCCCTCAAAGCAACATTTATTCTTAATTCTAGTTCAGCCGGAAGCAAGTTTCAAATTAATTCAACATTTCCAGATCAACAAATACCGCAGATCGATATTGATTATGATTATACTATTGAAGTAAAGAATACAAATAAACAAGCTAATAGAGATTTTGTTACTAACGCCCCACCAGAGTTTCGTTCAAAGATATTTGATGATGGAACATATTTTGATATTCAAGATGACAATATGATCTTACAATTATTGGAAGAGAATGGTTTTGCTTTGACTGATTCGTTCGAGATCGAGGTATTTAAATTAGATGATGTTGACTCTGAAAAAATGGAACAATTAAAGTTCTCCCCAAGAGTCAGCAAAATTAAAGATGACTTTATTTTAGATGAAGTATTAGAAGACACATCTCTTACTATTAATCAAGAATATGTTGAATATTATTTCGATATTTTTGTTGACAACGAGATTTCAATTAATGATTTGTGCAAAGGAATCAAGAATCTCAAATCACAAGATATTTTCATTGACCTCGAAGTTAATTGCCCAGATGTGCTAGAAACTGGCGACGTAAATATTTATAGAACAAGAATAACTAAAGGTGATCTGGAGATTTGCGATGATTGATAGAATTATAGGAAACGGCAATTTGCCAAATGTCTATATATCTCAAATTGAGATAAAAGATTCTAATCGCATCGTTGGTCTCGAGAAGATGATAAAAATATCTTTGACCTTGGTCGTTAAAGATAAGAAGATCAACGGAAACTTTCAATGGTCGCAGAACGGTTTCATGACCGACTTTCTTTTAATCAATCTTCTTCAATCAACAAATCAGAACTTTTCGAATCAAATAACAAACGGCGACTTCACAATTCTTAAGACAGATTATAAAAACTCTGTGTTTTTTAATGAGAGCCAAGTAAAAAGAATATCAAAAAAATTAAAACAATACACTGACTCTAAAACGCAATTCTTAGGCTTGGACTCAAACGGAAATGAAATTTATGATTTTTATTATGATTTTGAAATTGATATTAAACAAAGCGCAGCGGTAAACTTAACTTACTTTGCTAACATCAGCATTGACTCGACTGATCTCGCAGTTCAGTATAGCGCTGATTTTTCTTCAGACATTATGTCTTTATATCAGGGTCCCGTGACATCTGAAATTGTATTTAGCGGAGGCCAACTGCAAGCATCAACAAATAAATTTGTCTATTCCGATGGTATGCAATATGGCGGAGCGGTTCATGAACACGAAGGCCAATACATGGAAGGCCCCTTCCACACAAATAGAAAACACAGAAACTTAACCGTATCACAGGTTCCAAACCTAAAAGTCAAAGATCTTAGAAGTGTTAATCAAAAGCCAAAACTGTTAAATGCTCAAAAGAAAATTAACAATTTCTTTGGCGATCCGTATACTACAAATGATGAAGATGGAAGAATTAAGAAAATGTTTTTTGTTGATCTCAACTCAATATTTCGACAAAAGACCAAATATGGCGAGATGTTGCACCAGATAGACCAAAAAGTTTATGATGAAGCATTATCAAATTTTAAAATCAAGAAACTTTCCATATATCGTGATCAAGTAATTGTCACAGAGAACAATTCAAATTATGCTAAAAAGAAAGAAATCTTCACTCCTGTTCAAGGGTCAAGAAAGATCTTAAATATCACGAAGGATATAACAGCATATAACCTATCTTCCTCGTACAATATCATGTCCTCGATTGAAGAGGTTAATATGGGATCATCAAAAGTTAGATATTTCAATTTTGTTGATGAAGATGCAAAGGATAGATATTCTGGAAATTACGCTTACACAATCGAATTAAAGATTGTTGATAGTTCAGTTGATTATTTAAAGTCTAAATTTACAAAATATAAAGCAGATATCAAGGCTCTGGAAAGCTATTATTTGAGAGCAAACAAGAGAAAGTATTATAACTCTTTCAAGAAACAATTTACAAATCAGTTTATAAGTGATGAGAATTCTCTTTACAATCTTGGGACACCGTCCAGTTTCACCACAGTGCCATGGATCATATCGGTCGAGAACTATTCAGAACTTAATAAATTTTTAAACTTTTCAACCGAGGATGAAGACAACGCAATCAAAAATAATATTTTTAATTCAATTAATCCAAAGACCGGAAACACAAATGGTATTCTAAACTTCATTCAGACATATAAGGATGCTGTATTGGCTTTTACGACAAAGTTTGGTCTCAATAATGTGATTCAAGGTAGTGCCTTTAATGTTTCTCCTTCGTCGAAACCACCGGTGCTAAAGAACTTGATAGAAATATCTTATACAGATGAAGACTATACAGACTTTGCAATTACTAGATCTGGCTATCGTATCATGCCAAAACAACCAACTGAAACAGTAGCTCTTGGTGCATTGCCATACGAGAGCCCAGTCACCAACGCCGTAGAAGTAAAGCCTGTCTTTACGCAAGAAAGAATACCATTGTCCGGATTTCAATCAAGAGTTGAAGATGAAAAGAAAAGATTTTTTGTTAATAACCCAACACTAAATCAAACCGAGAAAAAGAATTTCAAAAAGAAAAACCTTGATTCTTTTACGAATATCGACAAGAAAGCACCGAAGTATTTAACCCCAATTGCAATGTCAGACAAGGGAAGCAAGGTGGATCTATCTGCCCCAAGTCGAACTAATAGTAAAAAATTGAATGATAAAATAAAAGATATTAGCAAAAGAAAAGACAAAACAAAGTATAAAAGAAAGTTTAAGAAAAGATCCAACAGATTACTTAAAAACAAAACAAATGTTCGAGGCGGTAAAAGACCAGAAAAGAACAGAGAATTATCTAAACAAATAAAATTCATGAAGCCTCCGACAATCAAGCAATTCGATTTAAAGAGAAAGCTAAACTATGATGCCGCCGATTATCTTGGAGAACAAACTAAAATCAACTCAACAACTGAAAAGTTTCAACTTCAAGAGCTCGACAGAAAAGAAAAGTTCCGAACAGACGAGAAAATAAAATCTGCAATATTAAAAAGAAAAAAGAAAAAAACAAGAAATAAGTTTGATATGGAATCAAAGAATAATATTATTGATAATATTATTAGCGATGACAATATCGATACAGATATGGCTTTACAAGATATGCCACTTCAATTAAAGGCGCTTGTCTCTTCTAGGAATAATTCATCTAAGTCTAATCTTTTATCTTCACAGTCGGACGTTCTGATTTCGGAAGAAACAGAAAATGAAATGCTAATTACTCACTTCAACATACAGAAATTAGAATATCTACATGGCTTTATGGAAGATGAAAATGGCAACCCAATCATCACAGCACCCATCTGGAAAGAGGTAGATACTGACTCGCTTAGCTCGATTCAAACTCCGTCTTTTATTATGAGAGCTGTTAATTATGTAAACGAATCATTATTTGTTGATATACCAGATGAAATAGATCTTCCAATATTTGATTCATTTATGGTTTTCAACAATGACACAAACTTTGTTCCAACAAATCAGCAAACAATTATTAGTCCACTGTTCTATACTTATAATAATAATTCTAATGTTGTTTATGATTTTTGTACTTCGAATATTGTAAAGCAATCAGAAAAGCAAAATGGATTATTTACAAATCAACGACAAGTTGCCGCAAATGTTACATCGCAGGTCCAAGATGGAAATCAAACAATTACAACTGGTCGCTCCGGAACGCCCAGTGGAGGCTCATACTAGTGTCTACATTTACTAAAATTATTGTTAAAGATACGAATTACTTTGATAGAATACAGGCAAATACAAATCCGACAATCGCTGTTGAGAACACCGCCAACCTTACAACAACTTTCAACAATGAAGTTAGAGAGAAAAAAATAAATGTTAAATTCATGTCCTCGGAGTTTGATCAGAATCAAGCCAATCTGACTTTGAACGAAAAAATAAAGATTACCGCGATACCGTCAGCCTTTGGGTCATTCGAAGCTTTTAGATCGGAGATAGAGTCTTCTCTTAATCAGAATTATCTTAATCATTTAACGAGTATTCAGACACAGCAGAGAACACAGACAAACGATAATGCAGACTTCACAATTTCGTATGTATCGAGTTATAATTATTATGCCCAAGGATACGAGGACTTCATAGCAGATATAGATGAAAAGTTAATAGGTAATTATTATGTTGAGAAAAATCAAACTGACATTTCAAAAATATATAGCTTCAATGCCCCAAATAAAGATTTTTTCAAAACAATTGGATCAGTACAACAAGTAGAAACAAGCGATGAATCATTGCAGACATTTAAAAACTGCATTATAAACAATATTGATTCTGTTGTGAGCGAGGTTCAAAAATATCCGTTTTATTTTAATTTTAGATTTGAGACACATGGTAATGACAATTTGACAGACTTCATAAACTCAACAGGCATGGTTTATGATTTGATGGATTTTTATGTCAATTCACAACCAGCGACATCAACAAAATTCGATTTGCTTTTTACCGGCGATTCAGCAACTGTACGTGAGAATGTTACGACAAGGATTTTCCCATTTTCTACATGGCTAAATGATACAAATTATAATTTGTCAAATTTAAATCAAATCAAACTTATTGGAGCATCTTATCGTCCAATTGGAAATATTGAAGGCAAGTTTCAGAAATTAACCTTGAGCGGGATATTCAGAAATAAAGTTAAAAAACATTTGAGAACAATCGAAAAAGTTTTTAAGAATGAAGAATGCTCTAAACAAGTTCTTTTTTACAAAGTCGAAAAGTATATCAATAATTTTCTTGGTGTCCCGACACAAACACTCTGGTTTCTGAACAAACAAGAAGCGGTTGATTATTATGATACGCAAGTTAAATACGGAACTCCATACGCTTATAGGCTTGTGGCGTATACATTAGTTATTGGAAATAGTTACCAATATATAAATTCTGAATTTCTTGACAACGACGGTGAATATACTGTGACACTTGATGTTGTTAATACTCCAAGTGCTCAAGTTGTCGAGATCCCTTTAATTGAGTTCTCATTAGCGTCAATACAGAATCCGCCACTTAAGCCACAGGTTTCTTTCAGTACAAAGATGAGTTCTGATAATAACATTAAGATTACGTTGGGAAACAATGTCGGAGATGATCTGGATGGCTTTGTTGTAATATCTGACGCCGACAGAATACAAGAGCGTCTTATGGGTCTTGTTGCTAATAATTATAATGGAAATAATCAGAAGAGTTATTTCAATAGCGATGGTAATCCAGTCTATTACGAGATTTACAGACTTAGTATGCCACCAAAGGATTATCAAGATTTTGTTGGATTCAAAATAGCAGATGCAAAGCAATTCTTTTCAGATAGCAAAAAAACTTCTTCTGATGTTTCTATAAACGATTATATTTTATCAAACACAGACTATTATTATATGATAAGATCGGTGAATATACACGGACATGTTAGTAACCCAAGCAGCGTATATAAGGTGTCGCTAGTGCAAGATGCAGATGATTCAAAGATTAATGTTGAAATTTATGATTTTCCAAAACCAAAGCTTTTTGACAACAATAAAAAATTTAATTCTTTGCTTCAAGTTCGACCGGCACTAAATCAAATAGTATTTGATAATAATCAACCTTCTTTGTTTAATCAAACTTCTGCCAAGAGTAAACTAAATAATATTAGATTAGGTGATGCGGACAACCAAATATGGGGAAATACTTTTAAAATTAGATGTACCAGCACTACCACCGGAAAAAAAATCGATTTTAACGTTACTTTTAATATTAAAACGGTTAATTCGGAAGAGAATTTTGATTAGAACTAATTACTATAACAATTTGAGGATTAAATATGGGATTTTTAGATAACAGTGGCGATATCATTCTTGATGTTGTACTTACTGATTTGGGCAGACAATTGCTCGCTAAAGGCGACGGATCTTTCAATGTAACCAAGTTTGCATTGTCAGATGACGAAATCGACTATAGTTTGTATAATAAGAATCATCCAAGCGGTAGCTCTTACTACGATCTTGAGATTCTGCAAACTCCTGTGTTCGAAGCATTCACTGACAACGCAGCATCGATGAAAAATAAGCTTCTGACTTTTGAAAATCAGAATCTTTTGTTCTTGCCCGTTCTTAAACTAAACCAATCGTTTCCCGGCACCTCTTTGCATGCTGATGGCGCATTTGTTGTTGCGGTCGACAGAAACACAGAAGATAATACTTCTACAACCAGTCCCGCTACTTCAATTGGAACAACATCAGAAGGTAAAGTTGTCGCTGGTGTTATTTTCGGCGAGTCTTTGGGTGCTGGTGCTCAAGCACAAAACTTCATCAGAGTCGACCAAGGGCTTGACACAACGCAAGTATCAGCAAAGAAGGCTCTGGATCCTGATCTCGTTGAGACCGAATACATGATTCAAATCGACAACCGTCTAGGTTCAATTGTAAGTTTTGACGGTGCCAACCGTGCAGTACCTGATTATATTGACGATGATAATATCGCATATTATACATTCTCTCTCGGTACGGATCAACAATACGTGCAGAATAACACGGTCACTGAGGACACAAATACAGAAACAATCTTGGGCCCAAGAGGAACCTTCTTCAGATTTTCAGTCGGCTCTTCTCTAGAATTGAATACAAGCACATACTTGTTCACCCAACTTGGTTCTACAACCACGATGGACAACGCAGCAGGCAGTCCCTCAACTGTAAAACTTATTGACACAATTGTCAAAGTAACCGGCATGACCACAGGATACAGCGTTGATATTCCTGTAAGATTTGTAAAACTATAGGATTAGAAAATGGCAAGTTCTTTTAAACAAATAACCCCAAATGACAGAGTATCAACACGAACTCTATTGCACGAAGCAATTCCACTAACTGGAACGATTGTATCCGGCACATATTCCGACGAGAACATTAAAAATTATTCTCACGGTATGTTCCAGTCTGTATATGATTATCCTTATCTAAGCTCTTCTGCGAATCATATTTTTGACATTACTGCCGGATATTCTTCTGATAGCGAACTATCTGGTGCCGCAAATGAACAAAATTCAAAAAAGATTAACATCTATAACCAAATGGCTCAAATGCTAGTTGGCTATGATATTACAGGCTCGGTGTTAAAATTCGATGAAGATGGAAATATATTAGCCGGAGGAAACAAATTAAAAGAATGTTTATTTGTTAACTTTTCTCGTCTTCTTTATAAAGATGAAATTAAAAAAGGCACGTTCTCTCTAGAACTAGGCGTAACTCCTACTTATGCGCAAGACGGCACAGTTTTTAATGACCGTATTTTAGTAACTGATTATAGTGGCTCTGATGGATATCTTGTTAATTCTCCTCTTGGAGAATACGGTGTTCTCTATGTTACCGCCAGTACCAACGCAGGAAACATTCTAGCAAATGATCCAGCAACAACAAATAGACCTCCCTGTGGCCTAATCTATTATCAAGCAGGTGTCGCAGTTTTGTCTTCATCATTATTCCTTTCCTCAGATGATTCAGGCGGCGGTCTTCTCAGTAACACGTTTACTTCTGTTTCTATGTCTGGACCCTCAAGCACAGAAGAGTCGATTTCTGCTGTAATGTCTGGCTCGCTTATTACAGGCTCTGCCGATAACTTAAGAAATAGAATGTATAATCTTCAGTTCAACAATACAGTTGAGCTTAACTCAACAATTTATTTCTGCCGTGTGAACCACAATGAGTTTAATTACTCAGGAAACCCAACTTACCTCAGCTCTTCGCAGATCAGAGTCAAAGAGATTTCAACCGATGAACCTGTGTCATATATCACAACCGTTGGTCTTTACTCCGAGAATAATGAACTTCTTGCTGTTGGTAAACTAAGCGAACCTCTTAAGAAAACTCCATCAAATGAATTTACAATTCGAACAAGATTAGATTATTAGTATGCTATGTCATTTTATAAATTTACAGAAGATGACTTATTCACAAATACAATAGAAGCATATCCAGAATATTCTTTCTATATCGTTAGTAGTTCTGTTTATATCAATAATGTTCCAAATCAATCTGGTGCTCTGACCGACAACATCTTCGGAGTACCAGATGGTTTTCTATCGCTGTATGAATATAATATTGATAGGCCCTCGACTTATATCTATCCTTTTCTATACAAAGATGGATTAAAGAATATTTTCAAATCGTATAACACCGGATCATACAATATTGCAGATTACGGAACCGTGATCACCTCGAGCTATCGTTTATCCTCATCAATTTCAAGATATTATTATGATTCCACCGGTGTCACAGGTTCATCAAGAACTTACTTATTTCCCCTAAAGAACACAATGAATCATTATACGTACCTATCTCCAAGATATGCGTATTCGGCTTCTTTTGGAGACAAAGATAGTGATAGTGTAAATTTAATAAATATTCCTTCAATTTTTTATGGCTCCTCAATCAAAAAAGGATCGGTGTCTTTGAAATATTATATATCTGGTTCTCTTGTAGCCGAGTTAGTTGACAAGAATTCTAATGGAGACTTAATTCAGGTTTCAAGCTCAACAGATGCAAACGGTGAAGGAAGAGTTGCTGGAACTGTATTATACAATGAGGGTTTTATTATCTTAACTGGATCATGGAATCTTAATCAACATTTTCCGATCGGGTTTAATGGCGGCTCGCGCCCACACAGATGGCTTAATTTTGCTGTTGGCGCTAATGACGGTGCTGTTGGTATTTATGCTAGCGCCTTTCCTTATACTTCTTTCACAATTGATTATCAAGGAACAACTCACACACAAACTTTAACAATGTTTGCTCACGCAAAGCAGGGCCACTTAAATTATTCAAATAATCCAACTTATTTAAAATATAATGAACCAAATTATAAAAATGCTTCAACAGGATCCTCGGTTTATGGCGAGAGGCCCGTGCCACTACATAACAACGTAGATTCTGCTTTCACAGATGTCGATCCAGATTTTCAAAAAGTTACTTATATCTCCAAGGTTGGCATATACGATGAAAATAAAAATCTGATTGGCGTCGCTAAAGTTGCTGTTCCAATCAAGAAGACAATAAAAAATAACTATACTTTCAAATTAAAACTTGACATTTGATCAAAAGTATGTTATAATATATTATGTCTAAAAAATGTATTCTTGGTATTGATGTAAGTACCTCACGTATCGGCATTGCAGCGATTGCCGAAAACGAAAAACTTTTATTCGCTGATACACTAACTTTCAAAAACAAAGATCTTTCTCTTGAAGATAAAGCAATTGCTTTCGAGAATACCTTGCGAAAGATTATTGAAATTGAGAAACTAGACCCTTTGGCTGTCTTTATTGAAGAGCCTTTCTCTGCATTTGCCGGAGGAAAAACCTCTGCTAATACAATGGCGAAACTTCAACGATTCAATGGAATGTGTTGCCTTGCGACACGAAAAATCTTTGATCATGACTCAACTCTCCTCCCAGCACGAGTTTGTCGCTCTCTCAATGAAATAAAGATTCCTCGAGGATCCGACACAAAGAAATTGATTATTGATTGGGTCTCCGCAAAATATCCAAAAGATTTTAAATATGAATTAACAAATCACGGCAATCCAAAGCCCGGCACGGATGATAAGGCAGATGCTGTTGTTGTTGCTTTAGCAGGGTTAAAGAAGTATAAAAGCACTATTTAATAACAGATGATTCATTTTGAGGAGATAAAAAATGAAACTCACAACTGCTAAATTACGACAGATGATCAAAGAAGAGTTGGAAGCGACTCTCAACGAAAAGAGAAATACTTATCCAACCGCAAACTGGAAGCAAGAAGCCCTTGCGGCAATTGAAGACGAAGGTATGAGACCTTCTGCCGGTTTGAAAAGACACATCGCCAAGATGCCTAAGAAACTTGACTTGCGAGACATGTCCGCTTTGGAAGATTGGTTTGGCAAATACAAAGAACTGCGAGGCAAAATCAAAGGCCACGGCACCGTTGGAAGTTTTGACGACCTCGTCGCAGACATCAAATCAGCATCAGGTTATAATCCCGGATAAACTTTTTTCTTGACAAATCATTTGTGCTGTGTTATCTTATATACATCGAGGCACAACATGAACGAAAAAATCAAAATCATCAACAACATTCTAGGATCCTATCGCAAGCAACGAGACGAGTATTTATACTCTTGTCCTTTCTGCGAGGACACAAAAGGAAAGAAAAAACTTTCTGTTAATTACGCAAAGAACTTCGCAAAGTGTTGGAAATGCGATTTTAGAACCAAGAACATTTATCGAATCGTCCGTCGCTTTGGAACCTACGATCAACGACAAAAGTGGCTCCAACTTGACGGACGACTTGATCTCTCCGAGTTTGATAAGTTCTTCGCCGAGATCAACGAGAAAGAAATAAAGCAAACTATCTCTCTCCCAGATGAGTTTGTTTCGCTTTGCAATAAAAACCTCCCAATGTCCTCGGCCAAAGCACTTGACTACTTAAAGTCCCGAGGAATAACAAAAAAAGAAATCCTTGATTGGAAAATTGGCTATGCAACAGGAGGCAAGTATGGAGGCCGAATTATTATCCCCAGTTTCAATTGGGACGGCAATTGTAATTATTTTATCGCTCGCTCTTTTGTGGAACATCGACGAAGATATTTAAACCCTCCCGTTGGACGAGATATTGTCTTTAATGAACTATTTATTGATTGGGACGAAGATGTCGTTCTCGTTGAAGGGGTATTTGATGCAATCGTTGCTGGCTCCAATTCTATTCCTATTCTGGGTTCTACTTTGCGTGAAAATTCACGATTATTTCAACAAATTGTGATGAACGACACGCCGGTATACCTTGCCCTAGACAAAGACGCGGAGACCAAAAGAAACTGGATTATCAAGTCCTTTTTGAGGTATGACATCGAATTATATGTTATTGACACATCGGGCTGCGAAGATATCGGCTCAATGTCCAAAGAAGAGTTCGCTCTTCGAAAATCCCAAGCACAACCTGCTGATCTTGACGAGATTATGATTTTTGATAAGCTGAGGGCAATATGACATTAAAACTTGGAGATTTGGTTCAATTAAACCAGCAACGATCACTTTCCAATTGGTATATGCCTGAATTGCCTTTGCGTGGCATTGGCGTTGTGGTTAAAATCGATGGCAATGCTATAGATGTTTACTGGATTGCAAAGAAAAAAGTATCAACAATCTCGAGAACTTTATTAATAAAAATACTTGACAAAAAAGATTAAACAGGTTATATTATAAACACTCAAAAACAATAAGGAGACTTAAATGAGTATTATGTTATTTAGCATGCTTTGGGCATGCTCTGGCGATAAATCTGAAGATTCCGCCGCTCCCGAAGACGACACTGTTGTCGCTGAACCTGCTGAAGAACCAGCAGACACTGGATCAGAAGATTCGGGATCAGAACCAGAAGACACGGCCACCGAGCCTGAAGATACAGGTTCTGAACCACAAGATACAGCACAAGACTCTGGAGGTGAATAATGAGTATGCTTTTATCCTTTCTAATTGCTTGCGGTGGCAACACTGCTGAAACCACCGAGGTTGTTGAAACGACCGCAACGGTGACCGAAGAAGGAGTCGAAGTTGTAGAAACAATAACAACCGAGACGACAACGACGGAAGAAGTCACGACGGAAAATACGACGACGACTGAAACAACTGAAAATACAGAAACTACGAACGATAACGAGTAGTTCATAGGGTTAGCGGCTCCCTCCAAAAGCCGCTTTTCTTTTACGGAGGACAAATGAAAAATGTTTGGATAGATAAGCACGGCACCAAGTGGAGAACGTGTAAAGTTTGCTCTGTTGATAAACTTTTTACAACAGAATTCTTCGCTAGAAAAAACGGCAGCAGAGATGGTGGCTATTGGCTGAGAACAGAATGCCATGATTGTGTTAGGGTAATGGCTGCCAATAAAAGAGCGGCCCTGAAAAGCGCTGATCGACCTATGCCCGATAATTGTGAATGCTGTGGGCGCCCTAGAGGCAAAAAAAGCTTATGTTGTGACCACAAGCATGGAACTACATTATTTCGCGGCTGGATCTGCCAAGCGTGTAACAAGGGCATCGGTATGACGATTGACGATCCAGAGATTGGTATTGAAAATGTTCTGAGATACTATAAAAACAATGACCCAGAACAATACGAATTAATAAAACAAACTTTTATAAAATTGGAGGACAAATGATTTTATTTTTACTTTTTGCTTGTCAGGAGCCTGATTGCGGTGACGATGAGGCACAACCAGCAAGACAATGGAATGTCCCACAAATGCATTCCACCGGCGGTTCTTTCGAGACCGGCGAACCACTAGACACTGCTTACGATACCGGAGGTGAATAATGGAATTTATAGCAGATGGCGACTTTGCCAATAAGACGAGCCAAGGAATTGTGCTCGTTGATTTTTATGCGACATGGTGCATGCCATGCTTGCGAATGGAGAAGCAAGTTGAAGATTTTGCTTCAAATAACTCAAATGTATCAGTTTATAAATACGATGTTGATCGTGGAGTTAAGATTTGGAATGAGGTTAAGCAAAAGCACAATGTTCGATCCATTCCTTTCGTTGTGATTTACAAAGACGGACAGCCTGTTGCTGCTGAAGTTGGTTATAAATCAGCAGAAGAATTACAAAAAATACTTGACAATATTAACTAAACGTGATACAATAATACAAAAGGAGGGCTCATGCTCATTGCACACATTTCAGACACACACATTAGAAACCTTAAATATCACTACGAATACCGTCAGGCATTCGAGGATCTATACGATAAATTACGAGACCAGCGTCCAGATATTATCGTTCACACAGGAGACATTGCTCACACAAAGACGCAGTTATCTCCAGAATATTTTGAGTTGACCTCGGAGTTTCTTAACACATTGGCCAATATTGCGCCGCTCTATGTTATCTTGGGCAATCACGATGGAAACCTTAAGAATACAGAACGGCAAGATGCAATCACGCCAATTGTGGAGGCTTTGCAGAATAATAACATTCATCTTCTCAAAGACTCCGGTGAAGTTGAGGTAAACGACGAGGTAACTCTTAATGTGTTGTCTGTTTTTGACAGAGACAATTGGCATGAGCCTTCCGATCCATCAAAGATAAATGTTGCGCTTTATCACGGCTCAATCTCAGGTTGTGAGACAGGCCAAGGATTTACAATTCAACAAGGCGATGATACAGCCTCAATCTTTGGTGGATTTGACTTCGCTCTCTTGGGCGACATCCATAAGCGACAGCAAATGGATACCGAGGGCCGCGTGTGGTATGCAGGCTCAACCATTCAACAGAACTTTGGAGAATCTCTTCGCAAAGGCTATTTGCTTTGGAATATTCACTCAAAAGATGATTGGACAGTTGAGTTCCATGCTTTGCATAACCCTCGACCTTTTGTCACAATCTATCTTGATCAGAATGGTGATCTTCCAGAGACGCATGTTCCTCGTAACTCTTATCTTCGCATTGTATCTCAATACGATTTACCTTTAACCAAACTCCGTCAAGCTGTTGATGCAGCAGAAGTTAAGTGGAGACCGTTCTCAACGACATATGTCAATAAAGGAACAAAAGATTCAAAGTCAAGCCGAAGCATGATTGCCGATGGCCGCTTTGATAACCTTCGAGATATCAAGGTCCAAGAAGAACTTATCGAAGAATATCTCGCAGGCAAAGAGCTTGACGACGGTGTTATGGAGAAGGTTCTCGAGCATAATCGTCACTACAATCGTAAAGCCGAAGAACAAGAAGAAGTTTCAAGAAATGTCATTTGGTCTATTAAAGAAATGCAATGGAACAATCTCTTCAATTATGGCGAGGACAATAAAATAAATTTTGCTGACCTCAATGGAATTGTGGGTATTTTTGGTAAAAACTATTCAGGGAAGTCATCAATTATTGACTCTGCTCTTTATAGTATATTCAATACGACCTCGAAAGGTGAGAGGAAAAACATTCACATTCTTAATCAAAATAAGACAAAAGCACTTGGTCGTGTTGATATCCAAATCGGTGAGAATACTTACCGGATTACCAGAACACTGGATAAAAATGTTTCCAGTTCAGGCACAGTAACCGCAAAGGTTGATCTTGACTTTGCTGTCTTTGATGGACAAGACTGGCAGTCTCTTAATGGAACAACCAGAAATGATACAGATGCCAATATCAGAAAGCATTTCGGAACAATCGAAGATTTCTTTTTGACCTCGATGGCTTCTCAAATGGACTCTTTGTCCTTTGTTAAAGAAGGTTCAACGAAACGAAAAGAGATTCTCGCCAAGTTTCTTGATCTCGATTTGTTTGACGCAAAGTTTAAGATCGCAAAGAAAGATCTCGCAGAGCAAAAGTCTGTTATCAAGCATCTTCGTTCAATGAATTGGGATCTTGAGATTGCAAAGAAACAAGATATTCTTGATGATATTGAGATTGATATCAAAGAGAACACATCTCGTTGTCAAGAAATTGAAATTGAGCTCAAAGGAATAACAGCTCAACTTGCTGAGATAAATGAGTCAATTGACGCAATTCCTGCGGAGATTATTGATATCGCCTCCGTTAATAAAGCCATTGAGCAAAAGCATAAATCAACGGCATCACTAACCTCTCAAAACGCTTCGTTAGAGGTGAAAATTGTTAATAATAAGCATACTTTACAACAAGTAGTTGAGTTCATTGAGTCATTTGACCTAAATGTTCTGTTAGAACAAAAACAAGAGCATAATCGGCTCTCGTTGCTTAAATCTTCAAATTCTGCTGATGTTCGTGGACTATCAACCACAATTTCAAATGAGAAGAAGAAAATCAAGTTGCTTGACGGCATTCCATGCGGAGATCAATTTCCAAAATGTAAATTCATTGCTGATGCTGTGATTTCTCGTGATGGCATTGAGTCTCTCAACGAACGAATGACGAACCTTCGCTTGGTTGTCGATAATATTGAAGCGCAACTGTCCGAGCTATCAATCGAGGACATTGAAACAAAAATCAAATCTTACGAAACTATTGTTGCGAGACGAGACAATATTCAAACAGAAATTGAGCGAGATTCATTTCAGCTGGAGAACAATAAAAAGCAAATCCAATTAAACAACGCAATGCTTGAGACTCTTCTTGCAACACAAGCCGTTTATGAAGAGAATAAAGAAGCAATTGAGAACAAAGAGCTATATATCTCAAAACGAGATAATTATGCTGAATTGCAAGCCAATCTTCAGAAAGAACAAAAGAAATGCGAAAAGCAACTTCAAGAGTTCTTTATTGAGAAAGGCTCAACTCAACAAGCAATCGTTGGCTTCCAAGATCAAAAGCAACAGCTCGAGGACAAAGAAAGAGAATTTATTGCTCACGATTTGTTTCTTCAATGCATGCATCCCAATGGCATTGCCTATAATGTTATTCGTCAAATGTTGCCGATTATCAATGAAGAAATAGCAAAAGTTCTAACATCTATTGTTGACTTCGAGGTTTTCTTTATTGACAACGGAAAGGCTCTTGATATTATGCTTAAGCATCCAAAATACGATGCTAGACCATTATCTATGGGCTCAGGTGCCGAGAAGACTTTGTCCGCAATGGCTATCCGTCTTGCTTTAATTTCAATAACGAATTTGCCAAAAAGCGAACTATTTATATTAGACGAACCTGCAACTGCTTTGGACCAAGAGCATATGGATGGATTTGTTAAGATGCTTGAAATGATTAAATCTCAATTTAAAACTGTCTTGCTTATTTCTCATTTAGATTCTCTTAAAGATTGCGCTGACATCACAATCGATATCCAAAAGCACAATGGTTATGCAAAGGTAAATTTATAATGGATAAAGAACAAATCAAAGAACTTGGCGAAAAACTCCAAGACAAAGCCGGAGATATTGTCGACGGCATCAAAGACCGTTTGGACGGCGAGT
>Ga0222715_10001945_pt1 | contig 19265 bp, 17 predicted proteins | sample C33_9DmetaG_FD_165056 | JGI IMG/M metagenome (GOLD analysis project Ga0222715, IMG submission 165056) | Estuarine water microbial communities from San Francisco Bay, California, United States - C33_9D | ecosystem: Environmental > Aquatic > Marine > Unclassified | place: USA: California... | reverse complement strand
AGCATAGCCAATAGTAGGATCCTCAGATATCCGAATCTATTTTTACCCCAGTCAATTCTGTCCTCTCTGTCTCTTTGTTTCGAAGATGCTCTAAATCGGCCAAAGTAAAAGAAGATCGCAAGTGATACGAGACTTATGCCTCCAAAGACGAATGTATTTAAGTCCATCAACGACTTCTTAATTTCGCAAGTAGTCTTAGAATTTCTAGGTACAGCCATACCAAAGTGACCATTAGCGAAAAGGCTCCGTACCACTCCATATATGCAGGCGCACCCTGTTCAGAACCTTGTTCGATAAAGTCAAAATCTAGCACGAGATTTAATGCCGCAATCGCAACAACAAAAAGGCTGAAGCCAATACCAAAAAGACCATTAGAATGAATAAACCCGATACCAGTAGAGCCAAACATATTCATGATAAAACTGATGAAGTACAGGACTCCTATTCCCATCGTCGCAGACACAATCATTAGCTTGAAATTTTCCGTCGGTTTAATGATCCCTAACTTATACAGCATTAGTAATGAAGCCAAAGTACCGAAGGTTAATCCAGTTGCTTGAATTACGATTCCTGGGTATTGCGCTTCGAAAATAGCAGAAATAGAACCGAGAAATAGTCCTTGCAACACTGCATATATAGGGGCGGTGAGTCCGGCCCATGTTTTTTTAAATGTCGTAACAATCGCAAAAACAAAGCCCCCGATCGCTCCACCGATTGCGAAGGGCATCACTAGTGCCGGATTCCCAGTCTGAAAATACAAATTCCACGGATAAACGGCCGCTAAAACGAGCAAAGCCAGTAAGACTCCGGTCTTGTTAACGGTTCCCTGTAGGGTCATCACTCGACCTTCTCTATACACTTCGGACTTGAAGGTCGCATCATTAAGTGATGGGTTTCCAGAACGACCGAACATTTGTAAAGCTTGATGCTGCGACATAGGTATTCCTGTACTATTTATGTGTTTGATAGAAGAACATTAAGTTAGTTAATACTGTAATCCACTCATGTTGGTACGTCTAGAGTGGAAGTTATTAATTCTCGTTGAATTTTTTATCTAGATTTTTTGCAATTTCAGGGAGGTGAAATGTGGGCAGAGTAGAAGGAAAAATTTGTTTAGTAACTGGGGCTGCTAATGGTATTGGCAAAGCGACTGCGCAAAGATTGGCATCAGAAGGTGGCACAATTGTCGCTACAGATATCGATAAAAAAGCTCAAAAAACTGTCGATGAAATTGTGGGCGAAGGTGGTCAAGCTGTTTATTTAGAGCAAGACGTCACTAAAGAAAAACATTGGGAAATGGTTATCGAACAATGCTGCAGCCGCTTCGGCGGCCTCGATGTCCTGATAAATAATGCGGGAATTTTATTAATGAAACCACTCCAAGAGACATCTTTGGAAGAGTGGAATGAAATTTTCAGGGTCAATGTCACAAGTATTTTTCTTGGAACTAAATTCGCTTTCGATCCGATGTGCGCTAGAAATGGCGGGTCTATTGTGAATCTATCATCAATCTACGGATTAGTCGGAGCTCCCATGGCGGCGGCTTATGAAGCAAGTAAAGGTGCTATCCGGTTATTTACTAAAGGTGCTGCTACAGAATACGCGGCTCACGGAATTCGTGTTAACTCCCTGCACCCAGGAGTTATTGATACACCTATGGCTGAACATTTGCTGGAAGACACTGAGATAAAGAACGCGGTGCTTGGCCCGACATTGTTGGGTAGGGCCGGTACGGCGGATGAGATCGCGAGTGCAGCGCTGTACCTTGCCTCTGACGAATCCTCCTTTGTTGTAGGTACAGAGATGGTTGTCGACGGCGGATATACGTGTAATTGAAAAAAATCGACGATAGTTCATTTAAAATTGGCGCTTAGGGCGCAGGTCAATCCCCTGCAAACTATGGATATAGATATTTGTGAGCGGGTGGAAGTGAGATAATTTTTCGTACGTCTCGTATGAGTTTTATATTCTCTAAGTATGCAAGTCACCGATATGCAAATTGTTTGGTTTAAAAGAGATCTCCGTGTTGTCGATCACTCTCCATTAACTATGGCTAGTAACTTAGGGCCCATTCTACCTGTATATGTTCTGGAACCAGAGCTCTGGAAACAGCCAGATCTGAGCTTAAGACAATATGAATTTCTAAACGAATGCATTGACGATCTGGCGCTAGGATTACGCGACCATGGCCAAAAACTGGTGATAAAGATTGGAGAATGTATACAAATATTTTCAGAGCTAACTGAAAAGTATGCTGTGGACGGTATCTGGACGTATCAAGAAACTTGGAATGGATGGACATACGCGAGGGATAAACGATTTAGACGTTGGTTAAAAGAAAAGGATATTCCTTTTCATGAACTTCCTAGAAATGGAGTTATCAGACGTCTTAAAAATCGTGATGGTTGGTCGGGCAAATGGCATAGAGAAATGGATAAGCCGTTAGTTACTGCCACAGGATCGTCGGTTAGTGGTGATGAGGAATCAGACGCGATGCCATCAGGTAAGTTGTTGGGTTTGACAAATGATTGTTGTGTTGGACGACAAGCTGGCGGGCGGGGTCCCGCACTTGAAATACTCAACAGCTTTTTATCAGAACGTGGGCAAGGTTATACTAAGGAGATGTCGTCTCCTGTGACCGCATTTAATAGCTGCTCACGATTATCACCCCACCTAGCGTTTGGTACGGTTTCTATACGGGAAGTCTATCAGATGACGAAAAGTCAGAGTGCGGGCATCAAGTTGCAGCCTAAGAGCATCAGAGGGAAATGGCCTAGTGCCTTGAAATCTTTTTCTAGTAGGCTTAGGTGGCATTCTCATTTTATTCAAAAACTAGAAGATGATCCTCGTATTGAATTTGAGAATATGCACGCGGGTTATGATGGACTCAGAGAAAATGATTTTAATGAAGAGTATTTCAAGGCTTGGGCTGAGGGAAGAACTGGTTACCCAATGGTAGATGCTTGTATGCGTGCATTAAGTGCAACCGGTTGGATTAATTTTCGTATGCGCGCGATGTTAGTGAGTTTTGCTAGCTATCATTTATGGCTGCACTGGCGAGAACCTGCGCTATATCTAGCCAGATTGTTTACAGACTATGAGCCAGGCATTCACTACAGCCAGATACAGATGCAGTCCGGAACAACTGGAATTAATAGTGTGCGTATTTATAATCCGATAAAACAGGGTATTGATCACGACCCCTCGGGAGTATTCATCAAAAAGTGGGTTCCGGAGCTACAAGATATGGAGCTTAGAAATCTTCACACTCCGTGGTTATCAATAGAAAAAATTGGTGACTATCCTTTACCAATTATTGACGAAAAAACCGGTCGTTCGTTAGCGATAAAAAAAATTTATGACGTCAGAAAAGACGCGTCACATAGAGCGCGTTCCACCCATGTATTAAAACAACATGGGAGTCGTCGATTGGCACAGAAAAGATCCCCGAAAAAGTCTAAGAAAGATCCAATTTCCGGGTCGTTGTTTTAGAGCCCAAGATATGCAGTTCAAATAGGATTCTTTGGTATTTATGCTGAAAAAATTCACTCAGTTGATCTTTTTTTTAATTACGATAGTCATTTTGGGAGGAGTGTGTTCTTTTGTGTCGATCTGGATCTTCCTACTGTTCTCGGCGGAAAATTTTGATGAATTTATCAAACTTATTGGGTGTATATCGTTTTCACTTTGTCTAGGACTAGGTGTTATTTGGCTCTACGTAAAGAACTACGGTATTGGCGGTCTCTATAAGTTTAATTGAAAACAGTGAGGTATCTTCTTCAAATAAGGATTAATCAGAAAGTATCTTTTCTATCGCCTGACCTACCTTATAGCCACTCGTAAACGCAGCTTCAACTCTTCCCTTTATATGCCAATCACCACACAGTGCTAGATTAAGAGTTGCGTCTAGAAAATAATCCTTACCTTCCTGACGGACTATATTCGCGAAGCGCCAACCATGGAGAGTTTTATGCGCGGCACTTTTTAGATCTCGGTCTAAAATATTGCTACTTTCTTCTATTAAGTGTTCTAGAACGACATTGTGATCGTTTTTAAAATGTCGGTCGGCCCAATCATTAGTTGAGTGGATTAGGAGACAGTATGCCTGCCCTCGATCGGGCTTAGAACTATTCACCGAAACCCAGCTTATGTCCTCACCTAGCGGCAATGCTGCATCAAATGGTAATGATAGATCACGAGAAAATCCTAGCATAAGAGAAAAACAACTTTGCATTTTTCGAGTTATAAGCTCGCTGCCTAATGAAGGAAATTGAGGCAGCAATTGAAGGGCCTGATAAGGAGGTGTGGATACGATCACCCAGTCATACTCACCCAGTAATTTTTCGTTACCATCAGATAGTTGCCAAAGGCCATCTTTTCGTACGACTGACTTAATAAGTATGTTGGACCGTATATTCACGCCCACACTTACTTGTTTCGCGAAACTATTCATACTAGGCGCTCCAACATAGTGAGGTGGGGAATCATCCCATTTCCGTTTTAAAGTAATTTCTCTATTTATTATTTCGACAAAATCGCCATCCCAACGCTTTACATGACCTTCTAATATGATTGGCTGGAGAAAGTCTTTGAATAATTTAGTTTTGGGAGTGAAAAATTGTGCGCCGTGATCAAATGAATATGGGCCAGATCGACGAGTAGCTATCCGTCCACCCACACCTTTTGATTTCTCGAATATTGTGACATTTGCCGTATGCCCTAACTGTCTTGCCGCGACGAGGCCCGAGAGCCCCGCTCCTATGATAGCTATATTCTTCATGTTCCCACTCGATAGATAGTGTGCCAAAATTTTACCCTAAACTCACTTTCAGGCTTAGAGTATTTTATCTGCTAATTCTAACAGACTAATACTGACTACTTAATTACCGCAGGGGACGAGGCCTTATGCTGGGTAATGGTATATATAATCACTCACTCTTATACTTGAGAGACGGGTCTAGCTAATGTAAGTTTATTCAAATAATAATACTGGTCTATATCGGGAATAGAGGAGACGGGCTTATGGATAAAATTACTGAAGTTCATGCTCGATTTGCGATTGAGGAGCTATTCGCACAATACGCTCATACCATCGATAGCTATGACGTCTCTGGTTGGGTTAATTGTTTTACTGCCGATGGAGTTTTCGAGGTCGCCGGAGAGGAGGACGATAGTGTGAGTTTTACTGGGCAAAAACAACTAACTGTTTTCGCGCAGGCACATGTTCGTCTTCTACCCGGCACCCGTCATGTTATGACAAATCATGTAATAGTATTTGAGAATGAAACATCTGCGCGACATAAGTGTATATTGAGTGGAACGCTAAGTAGACCTGAGTCGGTCTATGTATTTGCTTCCGGTTGGTACGAGAGCAGTGTCGTGTTAGTAAATGAAGATTGGAAAATCAGGCATAGAAAGGTTTACTTGGATAATGCGCAAGCCATCGGAGTAGAGCCGTTAGCGTCGCACATGCAGCCGATGATAGATTGGATAATGGAGAACGGCAAAGCCGCACTCTGAAAACGACGACACCCGTAGACGAGTGATTTAGGGAAAAGCCGGCATTAAAAATAGTCCCTTTTATATATACTCTCGCGAGTCTCCCTTGCCTTTTGTCTGATTTCTAATCGAATAAGGACGGAAAAAATTACTGCCCAAATCAGATAATGCAACTCATCTAATTTAATATCCATCTTAACCGCGTATATGCAACTTGAGATAATAAAGAAGATAGCGTACCAATATACAACTATTAGCGATGGCCAGGGTCTGAGTTGGCACAAATATCTAAATATGATTAAGAGAAGTAAGCACCCTACTGCCAAGCGGATCACGTAGAGTCTGAACATTTCCTCTTGTCCACTTATCCCGATGCTGAACGGAAAAAATAGCAGTATTCCAAATAAGTCTGCTACTACAGCTATAAGAAACCAAAGGAATAAAAGTATTAATCCGAATTTTCTAATACCATGCATTAACAAACCCCTTCAACGCTCCCGGCTACCAATATGTCAGTTTTGCCTAGTTAAAAGTATATCAACAATAAAAAAAATTTTTCGCACGGTAGGTTAAATAGAAGAAGCTGTAAATTGTTGTCGATACAGGAGGGAATTTATTTTTTTGAAAGTCTCCCAAAATTAGTTACGAATAGAGATTTAGAGAAATAGCCTAATCCCCGTAAAATACTATAAATATAGGGCTTAAGGCTGATGCAGTAGGAGATTTAGCGTAGAGAATTGGCTGGGATACAGGGATTCGAACCCCGACCGGCGGAGTCAGAGTCCGCTGTCCTACCGTTAGACGATATCCCAAATATTTTTAGAAATTAAATGAACATTAGGCAGCTCTAAGCTTGGAGCGCCGAACTTCGGTAGCTTCCAGATCTATAGTTTTAGCGTCTTTGTCGATTACGACACCATAAACATCGTAGGCCGTATCGAAGGTGATGTATTCGTCTAAGACGTCGTCTAGGACAGCCTCTACATCTCTGTCGAGTGGTTTACCCCAACCACCACCACCGGTTGATTCGAACATAAATGTCTCGCCGTGAGAGAACGGGACATTAGATAGTAGGGGGCTTTTCCACCCTCCAGCTTCGTCAAGCCCTCCGATGACCTCAGATGTGCCATCGCCATATATTTTCGTTTGTCTCTGCACGTCTGAAAATTCTCCACCATTGACGCCAGGACTTCCTTGTAATGTTCTAGCGGATTCCATGCTCAGTAGGCCATCAGATAGGTAGCGCACCTTGAACACTGCGCCGAGTCCACCTCTATATCGTCCAGGTCCGCCGCTATCGGGTCGCAGTTCAAACGACTCATAAGCTATTGGGAATAAGAGTTCGGCAGATTCTGCGGGCATATTCATACAATTACCGAGAGGGTCCTCGGTAACATTCATCCCGTCGCCAAACGGTGTGCCTCCCCAACCGCCGGCCGGTAAGTCAGAAAAAACGTCGGTAGTGCCATCGGGAGCAACTACTGAAGAAACGAACCAGTTACAATCTGCATTTGTCGATCCTGTGACTTTATCTGGGCACGCCTGCGCCAGAGCTTGCCACACTGCGCTCGTTATTTTAGCTGACGTCAGAGTGGTACAACCTATAGTAGGTGCAGGCCATTTTGCGTTAAGCCAGCAATTATCCGGGAGAGTGATTTTTATCGGGTTAAACATTCCTTGATTTTGAGGCGCGTGCGGTGCTAAAAAAAACTGTAAGGAGTAGAGCGCCGCAGATGCAGTATTGGCATAAGGAGAGTTAATAGCCCCTTTAACTTCAGGACCAGTTTCAGAAAAATCTATATTGATGTCCGAACCCTCTACCACTAGCCTGACTTTTATAGGTATTGGCTCGTTCGAATGTCCGTCAGTATCCGCATATTCCTCCGCAAAATACTCACCGTCTGGGATATCTAAAATACCTTTTCGAACAATATTTTCGGTATATTCTTGCAATTGTTTCATTGCGACTGTCAATACATCGATGCCGTAACGCTCGGCAGCGGCACGCAATTCCGTATCAGCTGCCTTTAAGCATCCTACATGAGCTTGTAGATCACCTTTTACGAAGTGAGGAGTTCTTGTGTTGTTCAGTATTATATCTAATATATCCTGATTGACTTCGCCTTGGTTAAAAATTTTCAATGGTGGCAGTCTGAGCCCTTCTCCGGCTATGTGCGTTCCATCCATAGCCTGACCACCGGCAGCGCCGCCGCCTAGGTCCATCCAGTGACCTCGACTCACTCCAAAGCCAATTATTTTCCCATTGAAAAAAATTGGCATCATGAAGGTGATATCATTTATGTGAGTGCCTCCCTTATACGGGTCATTGACTACATAGACGTCTTCGGGTTTCATCTGTTTGACGGGATATTTGTCAATAATTGCTTCGGCACTGAATTTCATGGCGGCTAGATGTATAGGGCAATTGGCTGCCTGACTTAATAATTGAGCATCGGCATCGTAGATCGCATTAGAAAAATCTATCATGTCCGCTAATATTGGTGAGAATGATGCTCGTTGTAGTACTGAGGACATGCGGTCCGCCGCATATTCAAAAATACTTCGCAAGACCTCAAACGTAACGGGGTCTACTTTGGAACCGTCCTCTACTAAATTATTTGATTTAACCAGAGTGTCCATTAGATAGCTGCTCCTTCACTTAGTTAGTTTATTAAGTTCAATGATCATATTGCCGTAATTGTCCACTGTACCGATCGCGCAGGGTGGTATTACGGCACACGCATGCTCAAACTCGACAATGCAAGGCCCGGCGACCTCTGACTGAGCTCCCAATGCGTGCCCATCATATACAATACTTTTATACCATTGCTTATCAAAGTAAACATCGCGAGAGCCTTTTTCTGTATTTTCGCCACTCGCCACAACGGCTATGGATGGAGGTCTTTTTGTCTTACCAACGGCCGCCAATCCTAAAACGACGATGGACGGTTCGAAATCGTCGGAGCTAACCCCAAACTCTTGTTTATGACATTCGTGAAATCGTTCCGAAATAGTCGCTAAGTCGCTACCATCTAACTTACCAGAAGGGACTGGTGTCTCTACTTCGTAACTTTGTCCTACATAACGCATCTGCGCTGTTCGCGTGATTACCACGTCGTTCTCATCCACTCCGTCGGCAGCCAAAAGCGCCAATGCGTCACTCTCGAGTTTCTCATAAAGCTCATTAATAGTGCCGATATCGGCGTCTACTACGGCAGAAAAATAAAATGCTTCTAAATCTTGTCTTAGGTCCATTGCAGTCGCACCGAATGCTGAGGCTACTCCAGCCGCTGCAGGTACTATGATTCTCGGTATATTCATGGATTCCGCGATTAGGAAAGCGTGCATAGCGCCAGCACCGCCAAAACTCGCTAAAATAAAGTCGCGTGGATCTCGACCCCGACCTGTAATGACTTTTTTAACCGCTTGTGCCATGTTTTCGCATCCGATACGAACCATTCCATCCGCAGTTTCTATGGCCGATAGTCCGATTTCTCGTCCTACCTTTTCGATAGCCTCTTCAGCGGCTTTACTATCCAGCATCATCTTCCCTCCTAGAGAGGGCTCGATGCGTCCGAGGAGGAGGTTCGCATCTGTGATAGTCGGTTCTTCACCGCCCAGTCCGTAAGACACTGGCCCTGGTGTTGATCCAGCAGATTGAGGTCCGACTCTGAGACTATTCCCTTCGTCTATCCAACCTATGGAGCCACCTCCTGCACCAACGCTATGAATGTCGAGCATAGGCACAATTACAGGAACTTCCCATTCAATTTCATGATCACGAGTGACAAGACCTTTCCCATTTTCTACGATAGACACGTCAAAACTTGTTCCGCCCACGTCGGTATGAATAATGTTGGGGCAGTCTCCTTTAACCTCATTTAAGTATGCGGCGTAAGCTACCCCCCCTGCTGGTCCCGATTCAATCAACTCTTCCGGGTGGTTCTTCGCGTATTCGACACCCGTAATGCCGCCACTGGACTTTAGAATTAGCAGCCTTCCAGAGAACCCAGCTTCCTTTAAACTATTTTCTAAATGACCGAAGTATTGCTCCATCACAGGCATCGTCGCCGCTCTTATAGCCGCAGTTACAAAGCGACCATGTTCTCTGAAAAGAGCCCGAGTATCTGAAGAGGTAATACAGTAAATATTCGGGTTTTCTTGGAGAATGATATCTCGCATCTCATCTTCGTGTTTTGAGCAAACGTATGAGTTTATGAACGCAACTGCCACTGATTGAATATTACTATCCTGAATCTTCTTGGCTATGTCTTTCGCGGCGGCTTGATCCAGTGGTCTGACTACTTTTCCGCGTACATCCATTCTCTCGTCTAGTGTATAGCGATACCGTCTCTTGATAATCGGTTTAGGCTTGGTTTGATATGGGTTGTAAAGCTCAGCTCGGTGCTGACGACCAATCTCGATCGTATCCCTAAATCCATTAGTCGTGACCATTGCTACCTCGGGGTAGTCTCGAGTGATAAGGGCATTAGTTGCAGTAGTGGTTCCATGCATCAAGTGGGAAATATCACTCACTTCTATATTTGCGTCTTTAAGTGCATTCATAACACCTAAGGACCTATCGGGTTTAGTCGTAAGTACTTTGGAACTTATCTGTCTATTATCGCTCTCGTCCCATGCGAATAAATCTGTAAAGGTTCCACCTACATCGATACCCACTCGCCACATATTAATACCTCAACTGATTTTTAAAGAAACTTGAGCCATTTTAAATGACCGATAATTCGCCCTACCTATGTGTCTTCGCATATACAAGAGGCAATTATTGAGCCAAATTTATAGTAATGACTTGGTCTAACCAGTAATGACTTGGTCTAACCCCCGAGCAAAGCGAGTTTAACAAGACTATTTATATGGTATAGCCGAACCAAGTAAATCTCAAATTAGAAGATTGAGTGATTTTGAAGTTATTTTTTCTGGGAAAAGATTGGATAGTCGTAAGTAGGCGCGACTGATGTCAGTTATTTTTTTACTTTGATGGACCCATCAAACTCTTGTTAATCTCATCTGAAGCCTTCGAGCTAAACTCTATGTGTTTCGAACTAGTGCTGCGTAGTAAAACGATTACAACCCATACGGTGAGCCAGCGAACTACCGTTTACTGAATTGCGGACGCTTGCGTGCTTTGTGAAGGCCAATTTTCTTTCGTTCCACCTCTCGAGCATCTCGCGTGACAAAACCTGCTACTCTCAGGGGTTTCCTCAGGCTTTCTTCGTATTTAATTAACGCTCTGGTGATACCGTGTCTGATCGCTCCTGCTTGACCGGTTATGCCGCCGCCGGATACCGTCACATTTATATCGAAATTTTTTGTCATATCTACGGTTTCTAGCGGTTGAGTAACAACCATTCGGCCAGTTTCCCTTGGGAAATAGTCCTCGATAGACTTTCCATTAATCACAATATTTCCTGTGCCCTTACTAAGGAAAACTCTTGCAGACGAAGACTTTCTTCGTCCGGTACTATAACAAATTTCTGTTGCCATGATTTTATAATTCCAATAGTTTTGGTTGTTGCGCTTCGTGTCCGTGCGTCGAGCCGGAGAACACTTTTAACTTCCTAAACATTTCTCGTCCGAGAGGACCTTTAGGTAACATGCCTTTGACAGCTTTTTCAATAATCGTTGTAGGGTTTTTTGCCATTAGTTTCTCATAGCTAATATGCTTGAGACCACCTGGGTAACCCGAATGGCTGTAATAAATTTTATCACTAGCCTTTTTACCGGTAACTCTGATTTTTTCTGCATTAATAATAACTATGTAGTCGCCAGTAGCCATGTGAGGTGTATAATCTGGTTTATGTTTGCCTCTTAACCGGTGCGCTACTTGAGTAGCCAGCCGACCAAGGACCTTATCCGTGGCATCGATAACGTACCAGTCATTAGTTATTGTTTCAGGGGTGGCAGTAAACGTTCTCATTAGCGCGTCCGAACTCGTAAAAATGATGGGCAATGGTAAGTTTTGAAAGGGTTCCTGTCAATCTGTGATTGACAATTGATCCACTGATAAAAGAATTTTCTCATTATTTGAGGTGTATATGCGCAAAATCGGGCCATTTTCGATGCTGGACAAAGCAATTGCATGTCTCGATCACGGTTTGCGCGCGGTGTTTTTGGATGATAGCCAAAAAGCTACAACCTATCCGGCGCGAAATGCAGATTGTCCAGCGCTTTCAAAAGAAGAGCGCTCGCGAAGTGTTCGTCTAATGCGAGTTAATCATGCGGGAGAAGTGAGCGCTCAAGGCCTCTACCTAGGCCAATCTCTTGTATCACGAGATACTGAAACTTTTTTTTCTTTGATGGAAGCGGCAAACGAAGAAAAAGAGCACCTTCATTGGTGCGAAATCCGGTTAAAAGAGTTAGAAGGACGAGTGAGTATACTGGGCGGCGTTTGGTTTTTAGGCTCTCTATGTATGGGGGTGTTGATCGCCCGTGCCGGTGATGATTGGAGTTTAGGGTTTGTTGAAGAGACTGAAAATCAGGTAGTGGAGCACCTTGACAACCACTTGTTTGAGTTACCTGAAAAAGATGTTTCCAGTAAGGCTATATTGTTAGTGATGCGATCGGATGAAGCAAGACACGCTAAAAACGCGTCATCAAGAGGTGGGAGGAAGTTACCCTATTGGGCTCGCAAAGCAATGCAGTTTCAGGCCAAAATAATGACGACAGTGGCCTCTAGAATATAACGTGGCCTCAATTGATAATTCTAGGATGAGAGAACTAGCATGAAGATTTTGGGTCTAGATTTTAGAAAAACTTTGGCGGCAATTATATTGTCGATAAGCCTCCCTTTTTTTTCTGGGGCCAGTTTCGGAGCGATACCCTTAGAGATTTCAAGGAGTCTTGCCCCAATGTTAGAAAATATTACGCCTGCTGTTGTTAATATTTCTACTGAAGGACGCCAGGTTATGCGCGAAAACCCGATTTTTTCTGATCCGTTTTTCCGCGATTTTTTTGACATTCCGATGCGTCCACGCACAAGGAAGACACAAAGCTTAGGATCAGGCGTAATCGTTGACGCAAGTAGAGGAATAGTGCTGACGAACTCTCACGTGGTTGCTAACGCTGACACGATTAAAGTAACTCTGAGAGATGGTCGAGAATTTAATGGAGAATTAGTGGGTACTGAACCGGAAACCGATGTAGCCGTTGTGAAGATTGAACCCAAAAACCTGCAGGACATTAAATTTTCAGATTCCAATAATCTACGAGTTGGAGATTTTGTAGTCGCGATTGGAAACCCTTTCGGCCTCGGGCAAACCGTAACGTCGGGTATAGTTAGTGCGCTAGGACGTTCCGGTTTAGGTATATCTGGCTACGAGGATTTGATTCAGACAGATGCTTCAATAAATCCCGGTAATTCTGGGGGCGCCTTGGTGAATCTTGAAGGAGAGCTCGTTGGATTGAATACAGCAATTTACTCGAGGCATGGCGGTAATATTGGGATCGGCTTCGCCATATCGATCAATATGGCGAGACATGTGATGGAGCAGTTGGTCCGATATGGTACCGTCCAAAGAGGTGGGATTGGTGCTCAATTCCAAGATCTTACTCCTTCTCTAGCCGAAGCATTCGGTTTAGGAGATATCCCTAGCGGCGCAATCATTGCGCGAATTACTGAATTTTCTCCTGCTGATGTGGCTGGCTTACAAGTGGGTGACATTGTCACTAGTATTAATAATCGTATCGTTAAAACTGTAGCTGAGGTCGATACTCAAGTAGCGCTCTCTCCAGTAGGAGAAAAAGTACCAATATCTCTGCTTAGGCACGGACGCAAAATAAATACAGAATTTTTTATCGAGATCGAGACACATAGCAGTCGGCTATCTCCACCGAAGAATAGTCGTTTCGCGGATAGTACTATCGGCGAAATTCCAAGCAGTTCACGTTTTTATGGCCGTGTCGCTGGAGTACAAATAGAAGAGATAAAGTCTTCTAGTCCGGCATGGATCTCAGGACTACGAAAAGGGGACATTATTCAGGCAATCAATGGGAGAAAAATTAGATCGGTCGGGGAGTTTGTAGAGACAGTTTCGCGATTTACGGATCGACTAAGAGTAACAGTGAGACGCGGCAGTCAGGTTGCGGTGGTTACTATAGACTAGGAGCCGATTACCTTTTTAAGACGCGGATCCAGCGCCAGACGTTTAATAGGCTAGAAAGAGACGCCGCCAAATATGTCAGTGCACAAGCGGACAGGATCTTACGAGCCTTAGGGATGTCGCTGTCAGATAGGAAGCGGCCGGACAGTAGCGGCAGCGCACGATTAAAGCTCGCATCCACCTCGACAGGTAGAGTTATCAGGTGCACTAAAACTGGAAGTAACATCACCGCCATACCAATTATTAGTAATGCAGCACCAGCTTGGGGTGCTCTTGTTACCATGGTTACTATTGGAATTGCGATGAGAAGAATTGACCCAACGCGTTCAAATATTCCGGCGACTCTTGCGAGGCGGGTCCTAAGTTTTAATGGACCAAACCCGATATGATCCTGAATAGCATGTCCGACTTCATGGGCGGCAATAACGATAGCCGTTAGGGAATTATCATTATAGGAGCTTCGGCTTAAGCGTACAGTTTTATTGATGGGGTCAAAATGATCTCCAACCCCTAGTTCATCGATCTCCACCGTGTACTGTTTTAGTCCGGTCTCTTTTAGTATATGAGTCGCTAGTTCTCCACCGGTTCCCCTAATGTCATCTCTTTTGTCTGCGAATTGTCTCAACACTCGGCGAGCCCAGATCTGCGGCCCAAGTATTAGTCCTACGATAATTAAAATTAGTATTAGGATCATTTCTCCCTCGCTGATTCGATAATAATCGTATCACGATACTCTGGCCTGAAGCATTGTAGATTCGCGTTGAATTTATACAACTGGAAACTAATAAGGATTGTTTGCATTGAGCGAATTACTTTATGGTAAAACTAATTCGTAGTCTAATATGTAACAGGCAATGAATAAACATACTAAAAAGTTATGGCGAAATCACCTAAAGCACTTTACCTCGCAGATACTGAATCTGGCAAAGTTACCTACGACGAATCACAGTATACGGTGATCACCAAATTAGACGATATTTATCATCAGCTTTTAGCTGAGCCTGACCGAATAAGTTCTAGTATTTTAGACAAATTCGTTCGCAAGAGCAGGCCATATTGGAAGCCAGTAAGGGGGCTCTATATTTGGGGTAGTGTTGGTAGGGGTAAGACATATGTTGTAAATCAGTTCTACAATATCCTTCCCACTCAGTACAAAGTCAGACTGCACTTTCACGCTTTCATGCAAAATACTCATGAAAAGTTGGCTAATTTTAAATTGGAATCAGATCCTCTCCGGAGAGTTGCCGAGGCGTGGGCGAAAGAGGTTCGTGTTATTTGTTTAGATGAATTACATGTGGCAGATATCACGGATGCCATGATTTTGGCGAACTTGTTCGAAGGTCTATTTGAAAAAGGTGTTACCATGGTATCCACTTCAAATGATGCTCCCGATGACTTGTATCGAGGGGGCCTTCAACGAGTTAGATTCTTACCAGCGATTAGTCTTATTAAACGTCATCTTGAGGTTTGCGAGTTGACCGGCGAGGCAGACTATCGCCTGAGAGTTTTGGAAAAAGCACCAGTGTATTATCAATGTAATGCGGGTGAGCAATATAGTGAATTAGAGGCTAGCTTCAAAGCTTTGTCGAGTAGTGAGGAACTCTCGGAATCTTATGTCGTGATTAATTGTAGAAGAATACCAGTACAAATGAGAGCTGATGGATTGATTTGGTTGACTTTTGATGCCCTTTGTAAGGGCACGCGCTCTGTGTCAGATTACATTGAGTTAGCTCGTCTTAATAACACGATTTTTTTAAGCGATATACCCGTCATGGGGAATGATGATAATGATGCGGCGAGACGTTTCATTAATTTCATAGATGAAATATATGATCGGAACGTTAATTTGATAGTGTCTGCGCAAGCGAAGCCGGAAAGCCTATACTGCGGGAGTCGGTTACAAAAGTCCTTCGGGCGCACGGCGAGTCGATTAGAAGAAATGCAATCGCACAAATATCTAGCTTTGCCACATAAAGTAGATTAAATTTATAATTAACATAAAGTTATGACAATTTATTGACAATTCAAATTATTTATATACGCTATATTAAATTAACTTAGGCTTTAGATATAAGGGAGTGGATCTGAAGTGGCGATTAAATATGACACATCTGATGCGAACGAGTTAGATATTGCGCGCGTTATAGGAAGGCATTACGGTGACGGCGCAGTATATATGACCCAGGATGATAATCAGGCTACAGCGCTGTCTAAGGCGATCTCAAAGGGTTTTGTTAGTGAGGATGGGTTTCTGACCAGAAAAGGACGAGAATTTTTAGTGCGATTCAGTTAATGAGTCCGATATTTAGGTTTAAGTTTTCTGAAGATTTGTCCATTTTTTGTTAAACATCGGGTATACGGCCCCGATCACCGTAAGATTTAGCAGACCTATGGCACCGAAAAGTTGAGGTTCGTTAGCTCCCTGACGATAGATTACTATGGTAAAAAGGGCGGATAGCACCATAAAGAAAGCATTACACACGTTGAGCGCAGCGATCGTTCGAGCGCGGTGGGTTGCTCGGAGATTTATTTGCAGACACGCGTATAGTGGAATGACGTAAAGGGCACCAAACGCACCTATTAGAACTAATTGTGTGAAGAAAATTATCGCGAAGCGGGACGATAAAAAGGTATCAAATTGGAGCAAATTGGATGATATCGGAGGTGTACCCTGAGCTAAGATAGTGAAAGACGTGAGACCGACTCCGGTAGCTCCTAAAAAGATCAAATAAGGTCTAATTTGATCTCTAGTAAGCATCGTGCAAAGAAACGCACCTAGGCCGATTCCCATGACAAAGGCAACATTCAGAATTGTTATAACGTTCGCATCTGCTCCTAGAAGTAATTTTCCATATGTTGGAACGGCTGCTACGAAGGCCGAGCTAGTGAACCAAAACCCCGATATTAAAAATATTAATATTAAGTTGAGACGATCTGAAATAGCTTCTTTGACAATAGATACTGTTGCTTTAGGCAGGTTTTTTCTAATTTTAATGGTGTTGTCGCTTGCCGCTGCGAACGGTATGAAATGAGCACATATCCGACCGGCTATCGCCAAGCACAAAATATGGATGATAATAATTTTGGATGCCGATCCATTCAGCCCCGCTAAAATTCCGCCTAAAATCGTGCCTGTCATAATGGCAAAGTAAGTACCAGCCTGCAGCATTGCGTTTGCCGAGGTTAATTCTTTTTTTTCTAACAGTTGAGGTAATAGCGCGTACTTTAATGGGCCAAAAAGTGTCGATTGTGTACCCATAAGAAATAGAGCGAAAAGTAATAAATAGTAATTCGTTATCAAGAAACCGAGACAGGCAATAGCCACAATCAATATTTCCATTGATTTAATATGTTTAATTAATTTTGACTTCTCATACTTGTCGGCAACTTCACCCGCAAGCGAAGAAAATAAGAAAAAAGGTAGGATAAATATTGCACCGGTAGTCGCGACCAATATTCTACTATTTTCCGAGTCGCCTTCGAAAACGTTAAGAATCAGAAACATAATGATAGAAAACCTGAGAAGATTATCGTTGAATGCTCCTAAAAATTGGGTACAAAAAAGAGGGCCGAAGCGTTTTGTATAGAGTAAAGACGAGAAAATAGTTTTAGGAAAGGACGACATTATTAGTGGGTAAGAATGGTTTCCAGAGACTTAAAGGACTTATATTTCTAGCTCGAGCCAGAGCGGGATACGAATCCGCTGGAACTAAAATGGGATATCGTCATCAAATGGGTCGTTTACAACTGCACCCGGTGAGGCGGGTTGGCTAGTAGATGCGGGCTGTTGACTGGTGGGCGAATCTGGATTAGTGCCTCGACTTCCCAGCATTTGCATTTCGTTAGCGACGATTTCTGTTGTGTACCGATCATTTCCATCCTTATCTTGCCACTTGCGAGTTTGGATCCGACCTTCGACATAAACTTGCGAACCTTTGCGCAGATACTCATTGACCACTTCCGCAAGCCGCCCAAAAAATATTACTCTATGCCACTCTACGCGTTCTTTCGTTTCTTGGGTTTCTTTGTCACGCCAAGATTCCGATGTTGCTAGAGTGATATTAGCGACCGCACTGCCGCTTTGGGTAGAACGAAGTTCGGGATCGTTTCCTAAATTACCAATTAGAGTTACCTTGTTGACGCCACGAGCCATTCTACTTTCTCCTAATTAATCAACTTGCACCTTAATAATAGAATCTTTTCCACAAATTTCCTACGTATTATTGAAAACAATTTAGGCCACTAGCGGAAAAACATCGTATAGTAGTCTGTTGTTACATAATTACCGCAGTCGGCGTCGCAACGTTATCCGTCGGCAAGACGTATTTGGAGCTCATGGACAAAATTAACTTGCGCGGTGCGCGCACTCACAACCTGAAAAATATCAGCGTAAGTTTACCGAGAAATAAATTAATTGTGTTAACCGGTTTATCCGGATCGGGTAAATCTTCTTTAGCTTTTGATACGATATACGCAGAAGGGCAGCGGCGATACGTCGAATCATTGTCGGCATACGCGAGGCAATTTCTCTCGGTAATGGAAAAGCCGGACATAGATCATATAGAAGGGTTATCTCCCGCTATCTCGATTGAGCAAAAATCTACAAGTCATAATCCTCGCTCTACGGTAGGTACAATAACCGAAATATATGACTATCTTCGGTTACTGTTTGCTCGAGTGGGTCAACCAATGTGTCCTGACCATTCAGAGAGTCTTGAAGCTCAGTCGATTGCCCAAATGGTTGATACGGTTCTTAAACTCGCGAGCGATGAAAGATGGATGCTTGTAGCACCTATAGTACGAGATCGCAAAGGGGAGCATCAGCAGGTATTTGATAATCTAGCTAGGTTGGGTTACGTCAGGGCATTAGTAGACGGGAATATAATTTCCTTAGATGATCCACCGGCGCTCGAACTAAGGAAAAAACACAATATTGACGTCATAGTTGATCGGTTCAAGGTGAAGCCTGAATTAGAACAGCGACTCGCTGAGTCTTTCGAGACTGCGCTTGAGCTGGGTGAGGGGTTCGTACGAGTTTGTCCAATTGATAGTGATAGCATGTCTAGTGATATTCTTTTTTCCTCTAGATTTGCCTGCCCAAAATGTGGTTTCGCAATTGAAGAGCTAGAGCCTAGACTATTTTCTTTTAATAATCCGGTCGGAGCTTGTTTAAGTTGCGATGGATTAGGAGTCGCGGAGTATTTTGATCCGGATCGCGTAGTTCAACAGCCCGAAGTAAGCTTGCCAGGAGGCGCAATTAGGGGCTGGGATAGACGTAATGCATATTACTCTCGGCTAATTGATTCTTTAGCGCAACACTACAAGTTCGATGTTGATATTCCTTTTAATGAACTATCTTCGGACATTCGCGAAGTGATTCTTCGTGGCAGCGGAACTGAAGAAATCGAATTTAAGTACATAAAGTCTGGTGGAAAATTATATAAGCGAAAGCATCCTTTCGAGGGCGTGATCCCAAATATGGAGCGCCGGTACAAGGAGACTGACTCGAATATTGTTCGCGAGGAACTCGGTCGTTATTTAGGCAGCCGGAAGTGTCCTGATTGTGAAGGGACCCGACTTAATCGCGCAGCTCGAAATGTTTTTATTTCTGAGATGAATCTATCAAATTTGACAGCGATGTCTATT
>Ga0222715_10001941_pt1 | contig 19295 bp, 26 predicted proteins | sample C33_9DmetaG_FD_165056 | JGI IMG/M metagenome (GOLD analysis project Ga0222715, IMG submission 165056) | Estuarine water microbial communities from San Francisco Bay, California, United States - C33_9D | ecosystem: Environmental > Aquatic > Marine > Unclassified | place: USA: California... | reverse complement strand
TGGTAATGATAACGACACTACTGTCATATTGGTTGGTCCCTCGCTATATCAGCTGCGCGTTCGCGGATGTCATCCACTCTTGCAGTCCAACCTCTTCCGAAGGTTCCGAAGGTGGACAGCCCTTGCAAAAACTCTAAACGCCTGTCGCAGTAGTCTTCAACGAATTGCTCTGACCCGTAGGTGGCAATCCGTTCCCAGACCCGCTTCAGCGTCTTATGCCCAAAGATGCCATCATCCTCGGCAAAGCAGAGCCTCTGCACAGTTATTATAGCACGTTTCGGACCACTGTTAACCGCGAAGTCAAATAGGACTATATCTGGGCCACTTGAGATGTCGTCACCTCGCACCTTGTCCCAGTAGCCCGTCTTGTAGATCTCTTCGATCTCGTCATCATCGATCTCTCTAAGCTCGTCTTTTGTCGCTTTGCGGCCCAGGTAATCGCTATAGGTTTTCAGTGTTATGCCACGCATGGTGGCACCACCTGGGTCATCAGGGTGATCGGACCACCCACCTTCGTGTTCCAGGGTCATCTCCAAGGCTGTCAGAAAATTGGATTTCATTTTTTCGTGCCAGGTTTCTTGGTGGCGGATCTCTTTAAAGCAGCAGCTGTCGGCGCTCCTTTGTCTCCAGGCTTGCGCATCTTTTCGCCGCTGCCTGCTTTGATCCGTTCACGTTTTGCGTGGATGTTGGCCCACAGGCCTGGTTTTTTAGCCATCGTTATTTCCCCTGACCACGATACTTTTTCCAGTTACGCCGTTTGTGCTTATTAGCAGGACGGCTCATTGGTGACTGTCCAATCGACGTCTTTTTACGAACGGGAATAGGTCGCCAAACGCTGCCTACTGATTGTTTTGCCATAGTTCATAACCTTTTTATCGGTTTTTTGCATATTAACCACAGATTAAGTTTTAAGCATAGCCGAAAGTGCTGACTGCCAGCTGTCCTCCTCAAGTGTGGGTGACTGCATTTTGGACAACGCCATGCGCCTCGTAAGCTGCTTTGAGATAACGTCAATTGGGAAGAATGCTATCTTTCTGAGATCCAAGGCCACGCAGGCAACTATGTCGCAATCCTCTTTGGTTAAGCTGCGTTTCGGCAAACCTTTGCTCACCTGCCACTGATAGCTGTAGCCGTCGAGCCTCTTCAATGTAGACTTAGCCTGAACCCTAACAATTTCCTGGTTTCTCACGGCAACTATGTCCATGCCCTCCGCGTCAATGATTGCGGGGCTCCAGCCAAAGGCAAACAAGACACTGCATGTTAAATGCTCACCAGCGGTACCAATATGCTTTGCACTAATCAATTAACCATCACTTACTGGTTCTTGCTCTAGCTTTGCTCATGGCACGATTGCCAAACCAGAAAGCGATTATAGCACTAAAGATTGCCTGTGTTTCATCATCCCATATCGCAATCAAAGCAACCGATAGATCGACGCCATCGTTGGACATCATTGTTATCAGCGCTGTCGTTTTGATCGCCGCGAAAAGAATAAAGAAAGCATAAGTAATAACAGGCCTAACAGAACCCCGTAGAGCATTAACAAAACTACCGCTATCAATATTGCTATCATGGCTATAAATAGACTGCGCCTCGACAATATCTGCTTGGGCGTCCAGCTCCTTTAGCTTCAATTCAGACAACTTTTCAGCGTATTTAGCCTTTGCTTCAAGCATTGCCAACTCTTGCTGATTAGCTTGCTTCTGTTTGAAGTAGCCGAGGATCTCTGGAACGATTGACGTACCAAAGCCGAGTAGGGTTCCGAGTAGAGAAATCATTTCTTTTGTTGCCAGCTGGTTGCACCGAAGTAAACGGCCACAAGTCCACTTAACCCGTAAAAGATAGGTCCTAGTTCTGCGCCGCCATACTTCTCAGGATCAATAAGAAAGCAAATCACAACCGCCATCATCATGCCTAGAGCAACCCAGCACATGCGACGCCTGTTGACCTGATACGCAGCTTTATCGGGAATGTGGTCGGTAGTTTCGGTCATTTCTTTACTCCCTCTAACAAACGCCTAATGTTCCACGTTCCATCTGGACCTTGCGTCATCTCAACTTTCATGCGCTGACATACCCAACGATCCTCAAAACCATGCGCCTGCCCATTGTAGCGCTTTATCTTACGTTTTACAGCAAGGCAGTCAGATAGGTTTTCGTGATGTTTGAAGCCTTCTAATGCACCATTTGAGAAGAGCAAAAGGACAAACGACATAGTTGTTATCAATGCCCATCTCCCTTCGCTCCGTTGTTCTTGTGGTACATTTCCATCTGGCTATCCTTGAGCTTCTCCATTTGCGCTTCAAGGTTAGCGATACGCTTCTCGTAAAAATCTAGTGTTAGCTTTTGCTGCTGGTCAAAAGGAGCCTGCCCACTCTCGATCTCTTTCGTGAGCTTTTCCAATTCACCTGTCAGATGCTCAATCAACATAAACTGTTCGCTGTCAGCAGGAAGATTACCCATCTCGCCTCTAGGCCATTTGATCCGAAATTCGGTATTCATGTTCAGATCGTTTTGCATCAAGTGCTGATTGGTCTCGATCTTATTGAGACGCTCAATCACTTGGAAATATGCGTAAGTCGAAACAGCAGCAGCCGCAATCAACGAAATCAAATTGCGGATTGGCAGTGCTACTTGTGTCGTGTCATTTATCTTTGCTGCGGCCATCGCGCAACTCTTTTATGGTCTGCCAAATCCTGATCGACATCCACACGATTGAAAGTAGGGCTGCGATACTGGGTAATATCTCAGCCACGGTTCCGATGGTGATACCAAGGGCGCTCAAATCAAAGATGCGGATGTCGTCTTGGCTCATCAGTTTTTCCTTAAAACCAAGACGACTAATAGCACAATTAACCCGGCAATGACTAGGTCAGGAGTTGACCATAAAGTCATGCCGGGTGGCATCTTTTATTCCTCTACAGATAACGACGCCTTGAGCATGTCAAAGAACGCACGACGGCCAACTTCTAGCTGATCGACGTTAAACCGGGCAGCGCCTAGTTTTCGGTCAAGATCGGCAACGTGGTTGAGCAGCATCTGCTGCTGTTCCGTCATCTCGTTAATGTCATACTCAACGTCGTCAATCGTTACAGAGTTTTTATTGCTAGTAACGGGGGCTGTTTTGTTTTTAGCCATTACTTGCTCCTAGTTATGCGGCGGTCAGGAAGCCCACGGGGTGCCGCTACCCTCTGTGGGATTTTCGATAAGATTTAGCTGCTGTGCCACGCCTGCTTCAATAGCTGAAACCTGCTCTGCACCCAAGGCATCCAAGGTCCATTGAAGAGCCTGTGCCTCGGTAATATCGGCGTAGGGGGTGAAGTTTGACAGGTCATCAGTAGGAATACCCACTGTGCCATAAGACCGAGCTTGGTTGCCAGCATCGTCAGCATCGACGCACTGCCAATGCGAATTGTTCACCACGTCTGTGTGTCCGTCTTGGGACAGCGCGTAGTCAAGCTGTGTAATAGACCAAGTGGTTGCCATTTAAAACTCCTATTCGTTTGCAGCAATAGCAGCGTTGGCAGCGGTCATATCTTCTGTAGTCCAGAAGTCTTTAGCGACCATGATTTTCAGATGATCGACGTTGCGCTGTACGCAATCCGCCCATTCTGCATCGTCCATGTCCTCTGGTTGACCAGCGTTTAGCAGGTCTACACTATCGCCCATTGCTTTGTAGTGCTGGGCAATTTGCTCTGCGGTGATTTCGTCTGACATTTCTTTACTCCTTTCTGTCTGACTAAGTTAAGCGTTTTCTAAAGCTGTGATACGAGCTTCAAGTGTTTCGATCTTTGTGATTGCGTCCTTCAAGGCTGCGGTTAGCAATGGAACCAATTTAGACTGATCTATGCCTTGCGGTTTAATATTGCCGTCTCCATCTACTGCATCTTTCTCACCAGTGACTGCTTCAGGGACAATTGCTTGGACTTCGTGTGCTAAGAAGCCATCAACTGTTCTGTCGGGATCAGCAATGAAATTAAAGCGGTGAACAGGGATTTGCTTGATACGATCCGTTGCGCCAGTCAGTTCAACTACATTTTCTTTCAGGCGATAGTCGGACGATGTATTATAAGCAACAGCCGTTGTTCCGTTTTGAGTAATAGAGCCAATAACACTGTTGTTATAAAAAAAGTAATGATATGGTCTTCCACTAGTAGAACCTGCGTTGTGTGCAGTAACTAAGTAAGTTCCAGAGCTTCCAGAGCCAACGCTCTCTATTCCAAAACCTTCTGTCCAAACGCTTTGTGATGCACGACCGATGAAGCAATTTCCATTACTAATAAAATTAGCTCTTGGATTACCATCCCCATCCGACAGCACGATGTTGTTGTTGCTGGTGCGGATGTCTAAGCCGCCTTGGTTGCCGTTGTATGCGCCGAGTATGGTGTTGGCAGAACCAGTTGTTACAGAACTACCAGCGCCGCCAGTTACGTTGTTCTCACCGCCGATAAAGATATTTTTTGTGCCAGTCGTTACTGCATAACCAGCATCTTTGCCTAAAAATGTATTGTAAGCGCCAGTAGTTTGACTATATCCAGCCCTATAACCTATTGCAGTGCTTCCGTTTGCGGTGGTGTTGAATCTTAATGCACTTACACCAATTGCTGTGTTATACGAACCTGTTGTATTTGCGCCCATCGCGTTGGAACCAACAGCAACTAGATCGCTACCTGTCGTGTTTGCATATAAAACTGGATTGCCACCAAGAATGTTAGAGCCGATACCAACAATGCGTGTACCAGAAGTATTGCTATAAAGCGTTCCGCCCCCGATTGCTGTAATGTAACTTGCTGTTGTCTGCCAAGCTGCATCATTACCAAATGCCGTAACACCAGTGTTGGTAGTCGCAGAATATGCCGCTTTACTACCTAACGCGGTGATTTGACCAGTCGTGACTGAATACCCTGCCTGATACCCTACAGCCGTGTTGTTGCTTGCGGTGGTGTTGGAACGGAGAGCCTGCCCCCCAAGTGCGGTGTTATAAACCCCGGTTGTGTTTGAATACAAAGCCTCATCACCGACAGCGACGTCTTGGTATCCAGAACTGTTTAGATGCAAAGCCTTATAACCAACAGCGACAATATTGCCGTTGTTGTTTGTATATGCGGCCTGATAGCCAACAGCCGTTGTTGGACCACCCGTAGTTTGCGTATACGCAGCCTGATAACCTACTGCCGTGTTGTTACTTCCGGTGGTGTTGAGATAAAGAGCATCACGACCTAAAGCAGTATTGGAGCCGCCTGTTGTGTTAGACAGTAAGGAGGTATTCCCGATAGATGTGTTGTTGCTGCCCGTGGTGCTTTCGCCAGAACGATAACCAATGTGTGTATTTGCGGAGCCTGTGGTTTGAGCAAAACCCGCTTTATAACCCATAGCCACTAAACTGCCAGTCGTATTACTATACCCAGCCTGATACCCTACAGCCGTATTGTTACTTGCGGTGGTGTTGGAGTAGAGAGCGGCGTCACCAATAGCGGTATTGTAGTTGCCCGTAGTGTTAAACCTTAATGCAGTATAACCTGCACCTGTTAGACCAGTACCAGTTGTATTGGCTAATGCTGCCGCGCCACCAAAGACAGCGTTTTCTGACCCAGTTGTGTTGCCAGCAAGAGCGTTTGTGCCGAATGCAGCATTGTATCCCGCAGTTGTATTTGCTGTTAAAGCATTAAAACCTACAGCAACATTATTGGACCCACTAGACGTTGCGGTCAAAGCGGCAGAACCAAGCGCGGTGTTGTTAGTCCCTGAAGTAAGGCTATCCAGCGCAGTATCACCCAACGCCACATTTTCTGTACCAACAGGATAATTCCCATCGAGCTTGATCGTGCCGCCGTCTACTGAGAGGTTACCTGCAACGGTTACGCCGTCTGTTACTGCCGTGCCTGTTACGTCGATGCCTGTGCTGGTGGTGGCGAGTTTGGCAGCGTTGTCGTAGTAAAGAGTGGAGGCTCCGTTTTCAATAAAGGTAGCGTAAACATCTCCATTTGAGCCACGCATACGCAAGTCTTGGGCATCAACAAAAAGATTACCCGTCCCTACATCCTTAATATAACTATTCGAACCATCGTGATAAATCTGTAGATCACCGCCAACAGCATCTCCAAACGTGGCTTTGTTATTGTCGCCGAAGGACATATCGCCCGACGACACAAAAGACGTGCCTGTGATGGTTGTGCCTGTAATGGCAGCAGCGCTTGATCCACCGATTGTTGCGCCGTCTATAGTGCCGCCGTTTATGTCTACTGTGCTAAATGTGGAAGTGCCGGTAGAAGTCAGCGTCCCACCAACCGTCAATGTTTTACCTGTTCCAACATTCAGGCCGACCGAGGTTCCTGTTCCATTGGCTGTAAACAGAGCATCGAGGGTATCAAGGTCGCTGTTGAGCTTGGTCCCCCAGGTATCGCGTGACGCGCCTACCTCTGGTTTGGTCAGGTTAAGGTTGGAGGTATAGGTATCGGCCATTTCTAATTCCTCACACTGTCGTCCAGGTTTCGGACGGATCTGTTTTCACTGTCCAAATTTGCTCGGGTACACTTTGATCGGTCCACGTCTCTTCTGCAAGCGGATCAACAGCCCAGCTTGCATCTGAAATCGTTTCTGGCGACCAATCCTCTGGTATCACTACCTCTGGCTCCCACAAGTATCTTCCGTTTGCCACAAAGCCTGAAACAGCTGCCATATTAGCATCAACAGGCGATCTGCGCGTAGGCGTTGCTGTTGAGGAGCTTTCCGCCTCTATATTACATACACCAACTATGGCCATAACGGAATACGCGCTACCACCAGATATTGCCTCTATTTCGGCAATGACACCTCGGAAGCGATCTGCAGCACTCGTAGCGCCACTGCTAGCAGAGATAGAGCTATCAGCTAACCTCACGCGCACAATGTCGGCAGAAGAGCCGCTAGAAGCCGCTATAGTGGCACTCACAGGCTCAACATGCGTTATTGTTGCTGTAGAGCCGCTTGTGGCCTCCATAGCCACTGTGGCGTCGTTAATCCTGATTGCAGCGGCACTGGCACCTGACGTTGCAACGATAGTGGCTTCAGCTATCTCTGTGTCAGCTGCCGCCGCCGCAGTGGTCGAGGCAGTGATAACCTCTGCCTCTATTGCTTCAACGTGGGTCGGGGTGGCTGTGGCCCCAGAAGAGGCAGCTATTTCTGTTGATACTGCCTCAACGTGCGTGGGCGTTGCTGTAGCGCCTGACGTGGCCGCAATAGCGACAACGGCATCGATGATGAAATCCTCACCATAGACACCGTCACCATAGTCATAGACGCCATAAGCGCGACCCAGCGCCATATTAGTCGAGCGTTACAGTAAGCGCCGAGGTGTTAAACCGCAGCACGTCGCCTGTGTCGACTGCCTTAGAAGCTGTTAAGTTGGCGTAGGCCAGCAAGTTGCCAGCACTAGAACTGTCGAAAATACCGGCTGCAACAACCGTACCCCAGGAGCCACCGGCTTCTGGAAACTCTACTGCTGCTGAGTTAGCCGCTGTAGCTGGAGAAGTGCCAGAAACCGAGAAAGTAACCGCAGTCCTGGCATAGCTGGTTCCGCTCACTTCTGTGCCGCCGCCGGTATCGGTCGGAGCAACAGTGTAAAGCGCCACATACCAAGCAGTCGGACGGGTAGCCGTGCCTGATGTCAGCAGCCAATCAAGAACAAGGTCTTCAGTGTAGTCGGTAAAGCCAGCCATTAACGCCTCCTAATAAGTCTGCCTGGTGCGAGTGATAAGGGGACCGCCGCTGTGCGCAGCTGTGTCGCTTTCAGCTTGCATTGCTGCTACTCGCGTTCCGTAAAACTGAGCAAATACTGGTATCCGCTGGTCGTCCATGAGGAACGGAGCAGCGTGTGTTAGAGCCCCATACAAATACGCATCGGGCGCTTTTTGCAGTAACCAGTTCGTCGTGACGCTGTCAGAGAGAGCTGGGATCTTTTTGTAGTAGACCATCTCAATCTCTACGTCATCGCCAGGTGCAGGAACCAGCTCGATGGCGTCGTCCATGATTGAGTAATACGTCACCTGGGTATAGAGTTGCTCTTTCTTGATCAAGTTAGCCTGATCAAGCGTAACGTAACGCAATGGGCTAACACCGGAAACCATTTTAAGGCTAATAGCTTCCAGCCAATCTGATGGAAGCTGCACAAACTCCGCAGAGCTTGTTGCCTCTGCACGTACCACCTGTTCACGCACTCGCAGCTGGTTGTTCAGGTCACCCTCAACAAACTGAATGAACATCGGGATCTGAGAAGTCAGATCGGCTCTGTTCAGATAGTCTGCAATCTGTGCCTGCAGCGAAGCGTAATCAGTGATGGTGGCCATGCCCTAGCCTTTCATCCAGTGGGTGCGAAACGGCAAAGCTTCATCAGAGGCCAGCCACCGTTTCATTGCGTTCTTATCGCGTAGAATACCACGATTGGAAAGATCTAGATAGACGCTCATCGGAAGCCTTGCAACGCGCACCATGTCGTTATTACGACCAGTGCGAGAAACATCATTTCTGATCTGCTCATTTTCTTTTGCAAGCTCGGTGATGTCGGTCTTTGTCTCTAAGACAATTTTATTGTCAGTGGTAATGTGCATGCGCTGCAGCGTCTTGTCTGCTGCGTCATAATCCAGATTAAAAACCCCTGGAGCGTATTCTTCTGCCATATCTCTCTCCTAAGTAGTGAGGGCGACCGAAGTCGCCCCCACCGATAACCTAACTTATGCAACAGTCAGGTTGGCAATGACCGCATGAGCCTTTTCGGTTTTCACGCGGAGGCCATACTCAACGACCAGCTCTTTCTTCGTGCTGTCGCCAGTTTTGCCAATGTCGAGCGTCTGGAATGGACGCAGGTAAGAGACAGAGGCGTACTCTGGATCAAGTACGAAAGCAAAGTTTTCAGGCTGGAAGCGGTTTGCCACGATGGCCACTTCGCCAAAGTCGCTGAGATATACATCAGCAGCTGCGATGATTTTGAGAGGCTTAACCTGGTTGTAGGTTACGCGCTGCTCGGCGAGGCCAGCAAAGCCCGAAGCCACGGTCTTGTTGTGTGGCCCGACCATGAATACAGAAACCTCAGAACCTTCTGACCAAGCTTCCTTGATCGCGGTTTTGAGCATGGTTTCTGTGAGATCCTGCGCAGCATTTGTTGGATCAAGGTTTGTCCATGCAGCGTTAGGATAACCGTTTCCGCTAGAACCAGAAACAGTTGGTGCAGTTGCGCCGTTAGCTACGACGTTGGTGCGGAGCCACGCAGGAAGACCTGCAGTAACGCGAGCCACAGAAGTGGAACCAGCATTCGCTGCTTGGTTAGCAGTGATGGTGGCTTCCATGTCACGCTTTAGCTCTTTTGCCTTCTTGGCAGTTTCATAAGCAAGAAGCGAACGCATGCCTGCCATGTTTACTGCTTGTGAAGTGCCAGAGACGCTGACGATCTTGTTAGAGATCTGAGCGTAGTTGGCAGAGCGAACGGTTTCTACGAAGTCGGCATTGCCTGCATCAGCACCTTCGACCACTGCATTCGATGAGGAAGCAGCCGCAAGAACGTCTGTCTGCCACTCGAAGTAGGTATTGTCTGCAGTGTCACGACCAATGTTTGACATCAGAGGTGTGGTTGTTGGGGAGATGTCGTAGATGATGTTCGACAGATCCTCACGCATGCTGTTAGCAGCATCGTAAGTAGTTGCTTTAGTTACAGAGGCCATTTTGCCCTCCTATTGATCTAATAGTCCAAAGAGACGGGCGGCGTCATCCACCGACCCAGTTTGAGCGAGACGCTGTTTCGCGCGTGTTACATTCGTCTGTTGACGTGGTGAACTGGACGAAGATCCTGACCGCATTGGTTTCGGCCCTCTAGCCCTTTGAGGCTTTGGCCGGTTCGCCATTAGCTCGTCGTACTTCCGAGCCTTGTCCAGGACAAGTATTGCTCGGGGATCGTAGGCCTGTGAAAGCTCTTCCGGGCTATAGCCAACTTTCTGGCCATACTCGACTAGCTTACCTCTTGCCTCTTGCCACTTCTTTTGATCACGCCATTCAGGTACTTGGTTAGCCAGATATTCACGACCCTGGTCAACGACCCTGGCCATGTTTTGCTGTTGCTCTTGCTGTTGCAACATTGCGACACGTTCACGCTCTAGCTGCGTCGCCGCCATGCGTTCTTTGTGATCGCGCCATTGTTTCTCAACAAGAGGAAAATTGATCGGGTCTTCCTCATGCAGCCTTGCCCAATCTGGCTCTTGTGGAGCCATTGACTGCAGTTGTTCCTGCAGCGCTTGAAGCAAAACGGCATATTGAGCCCGTTCCTGGCTTACTGAACCTTGCTCCTGCTCCAACGCAACGCGCTGGTCTCGTAGCATGTTCATGTTGCGCGAATAATCCGACTGTCGCTGGTAGCCTTGTAGTGCTTCTTTAAGCGGGATCTGCTCAGTTTTGCCGTTAATCTTAACGGTTACCAGCTGATCCTCGTTTAATTCTGCCTCATCGACTTCGCCATCGTCGTCGGCCTCATACTCGACCTCTTCGTCGTTTTCGGCTGCTACCTCAAGGGCATCAGGGGCTTCCTCATCCAACTCAGTCTCATCGGTCTCGTACTCGGTTGCATCTGCCTCCTCGGCTTCAGCAGCAGCTTCAGGTTGCCTCGTCTTTGGGTTGGCTTCCGCGTCCATTAACGCTGCAAAACGGTTGGCTGCTTCTTCTACACCGATTTCGCCGCCCGGCGATTGCTCAGTGTCCATAGGATCTACTCCATAAGTTAGGCGCGTAAACGCCGGTTAAAAGCTGCGATACTGGGCTCTGCTGCTAATGCAGACAGTTCGCCCCGCAGCTCAGAAATTGCACGCATCATACGATACGCATCTTCTCGCACGTCGACTTGATCCAAGCTCGACGTTTTCCAGGCCTCTATATAGCGCTGCTCTAAACGACGAAAGACCTCGCTTGAGGCATCGTCGTTCTGGAGTGCCTTAGCGGCACGGTACAGGTTCTCTTGCTCCCAGGTCGCCATTAGAACTGACCTGGCATCTGTGGCATCTGTGGCATTGGCTGACTGAAGTCAGGCTGCATGGGTTGCATTTGCGCCTGGAGCTGGGCCTGCATCTCTGCGGCCATGCGCTCACGGTCAGCCTGCAACGTGAACATCTGCTGCATTTCTGCGCGCTGGCGATCTACTTCGCCCTTTATCGCTGCCACATCAACCTGCGCACCATACCGTGCCTGGATCTCGGCAGAGCGAAGCATAATATCAGCAAACAGCTTATCTCTATCGTAATCGGCGTCGGCTTGTGCCTTGCGTGTCTCAAGCTCCTGCTTCTGCGATGCGATAAGGATGTCAGCTTTAATCTTTTCAGCTTCAACTTGAGCCAGCATCTCAGCAGGGTCAGGCTGACGGTTAGCTTGTTGCTGTTGCACAAATGCCTGCACGCTCTCTGGTGTGACCTCTTGCACAAACTGCGAAGGATCAAGGAAGCCAGCAAGCTGGATAATTTGCGCTAATGTCGAACGATACTGCTCAACGCTCACCAGGGGATTGTAGGCACCGTATTGGTTCAGCAGCTGCTCTTGCTTCGCAGCAATCTGCTGCAAGAACGCCATACGCTGTTCATCAGATCCACGACCGAGGGCAATGTTTACCGTCATGTCCATGTTGGCATCCCAGCCACGAGGATCGACAGGCACAAACTGATTACGCAGGCGCATGATCATCGGCTTGTCCTGGTGCTGGACTACCAGCTTCAGCAATCCTGAGAAGCAGCGCTTGATGCCGTCTGCAAACAACCGTGCGATCATCTCGATGCGCTCTTGAGAGGAGGAGAGCTGCGCCTGGACCGCAGCGTTCGTTGTCGACTGCAATACGTCGGCATCAAGCCCCTGTGACGCCCTGGAAATACCTGTACGCTGCGTCTTTATCTCGTCCAGGTAGGCAAGCACCCCAAGGGCAGGCTGGCCCACAAACGGCGTCGAGAACGGCTGTACGGCACCAGGCTGGCGCATACGGATAACGGCACCTGTTTCGTTGTTCAGCACATCGTCCATGTTGACCTGGGTCTCTACCACCGCAGTGCGGGGGTGGATGGACTGCGCCAAGCTATCGAGGGTGTTACGCACGATCTGCGACTTAATGAGCTGCAGATCCATTGTCTGGTCAGCAATTGACTTACCAAAGACAGTGTGTGGCGTTGGGTCGGGACACAGGACGGCAAACGGAATATCCTGCACGATTTCATCGTGAAGGACGACCTTGCCGTTACCGACACAGCAAACCTTGTGCAATTCAGCGATACCGTCACCGTCTTTGTCGATGCGGATATACGCCTCAACGTAATACACCTTATCGGTGCTGTCGTCCGTATTGTCTGTAATGCCAAAGAAGCTCTGATCCGCTGGATTGCGGGTCAGGGTCTCCATGTTCATTTCAAAGCCATTAGATCCAGCGTTCTCTTCAATGATTTCGCGTGGATAGCCCATCGACACCAATTCGCTGACAGTGGCCAGCTTGCGGCGTCCCACAATAATTGCGTCATCGAGGTTTGTGGCCTCGTTGTCGATCAAGAATTGCTCTGGTGGAATACATTCTACGACATATTTCGGCGTTCGGATCACTCTGCGCACACGCATTGATATTTCGGGTGGCAGAACATTGATCACTGGACCTTGGCCCATCATCTCTTGCTCAACTACGCGCTCTTCCTCAACGTAGTCGATCACCTCGACATCGGGGTCGGACATAATGAGCTGCGCTTCCTCTGGCAGTAAGCCAGAGTAGGAATGCTCCTCGACGCTTTCGTCGTCTGACTTGTACCAGGTCAGCACACCGTCTTTCACAATCAGCGCATCTTTGATCGCGTCATGCAAAATACGGAAGCCGGGGTTCTTTTGCATGAAAATGTAGTCAATGAGATCGGTCATCTGTTGCGCTGCAGCAACATCCTCGGGACCTCGTGGCACAAACTCCACAATCTTTTCGCCTGACGTGAAAATACGCAGCAGGCTGGGCAACATGGCCAGTACGGTATCCCGTACTTCAGTCATCACGACCTGCGACCGGCCATCCTCTTCATTGCCAAATTTATCGCCCAAATAGTACGACATTGCACGCTCGCGTTCAGGTGCAATGTAGCTATCGATGTAGGTGGCAGTGTCCTCTATGGCGCGGAAGACGCGATAGCGGAACTCCTCCTCGTCCATCGGCTGGTCTTCAAGCGGGATTAGCTCGCCCGTCTCGTCGTTATACAGATCCTCGGTATCAGGAGGCAGGATGTCAGGAATGTACGCCCCAGGGGGTGTGCGGATCATCGCGTCAGCCATATCGTTTTCCTTTGCCACCCATTTTCTTCGCCTCGGACAAGGCAATAGCGACGGCTTGCTTGCGTGACTTTACCACTGGCCCCTTCTTGGAGCCAGAGTGCAGCTTTCCAGCGCTGTACTCACGCATAACCTTGCTAACCTTCGTCGCCTTCTTCATCTACCTCTTCCTCATAAGAGGAGCCAGGGCCATATTCACCCTCTTCGCTATCCTCTTCATCCTCGTCACTAACGATCCAAGCACTGCACGTCCTCGACGCAGCGCACTTGAAGTCGAATATTTCACAGTATCCCAGATCTGACGCATCGACCATATCCTCCATGCGATCTGCTTCGCGGTCTTCTGTCAGACCATCCTCGATGCATTGTAGCATCTCAGGGCTCTGATCAAAAGCTCCACAATTCCCGCACCGCATTTCTCGCGCTTCGTCGGGCGTTGTGTTCCAACGTGACGCCATGCGCATCCAATACTCGTCATTGGGCTGGCGGGGGTCCATAGGCCCATAGTCAGCCTTATCTATCGCCTTTCCACGGTTCTGCAGGTTCAGCGTAATGTCGCGCGTGGCGATAGGGCATTCAGCCATAGTGGGCTCCTAAATTGTGTTATCGGCCAACAAACCGCCGGTCGGTTGCTTTTTCTCTTCATCGCCCTCACGAGCTAAGAACACACCACCCGCACCAACAACGGAAAACGTCAATTCTGGGAAACGCTTAAACGCTTGTGCACGTTCCTCTGGGTTCTTATACGTCACAATATTCGTAATGCCAGCATCCTCAAGCGTTTTTGTGACCAATGGCCCAGCGTCTTCTGGGATAACAGCACCTTTGAACGCTGTATATGGCACGGCTTTTGTGAATTTCTTTTCAAGGTACTCTGTTGGCAATTCATTTGCCAACGATTTGAATTTCGCAATATCGTCAGCAAATTCGCTCAAATCATCGCCGCCAGTGCGATCAAGGACAAACTTGTCTCGTACCTTCCCATAACGGAAAAGGTCATCGGTTGCGTAACTTAACAGTTCAAAACCACCGTCAAGCTTGTCGCCAACTCTTTTAAAAATATCATCGTACAAGTCTTCTGCTTGTTTTGTAGCTTGTGCGTATTTTTCGCTATCAAGGCGCTTTATGTTTCCAGCCTGATCTCTTACTTCTTTCAGTGTTTTTAGTTGAGGGGTCACAAGAGCCAACGCTTTACCAAAAGACATAAACTGGTTTTCGGCTCCTTTTATACCTTCTCTAAACATTTCTCGCATAAGCTTAGACGTAGTAGCGTCAACATCTTTTATGTCGTACTTAGTCTCTTGTCTCATTTTGTACTTTATTGGCGCTCCTCTTTCTTCAAGATCGAGGAATAATTGTTGCCGTAAATTTTCAGCATACTTGTCGTCTACTTTAGCGGGATCTATTCCGTACAAAGCAGCAAGGCTTTCCTGTTCGCTTTTACTTGATGCTTTATTTGTAAATGCTGTAACTACATCATCAGCAAATTCTTTGTCATCCGCTAAAAGACCAGCAAATTTTGTGTCTTGTTCGCCAACAATATCGTAAATGGCTTTTTTAGCATCTCTTGAAAACGATGGCCATGTGTACGCAGCTCGGGGTGTATAGGCATCACGAGCATACACGGGGCCACTGCTCATACGTTTTGCGACTTCTGGATCAAAAATCAAAGAAACGTCGCCGTATTTGTCTAACCCTACATCTGGCGTTGTAATTGCAGCAGAAGGTGCAGGAATACCGCCTAAAGTTGCAGTGGCCGGAAAAGAAGACTGCGCCTGGTTATGGATCATCATCAGCGGGGTTTTAGCACTGCGAGACATTTTACGAACAGCACCCCCAACAAGAGGTGCAGCACCAAGCAAACCTATAACCGCATCTAAGCCACCCTCAACGTAGTTACCACGGCCAAAGTTAGACTGCGCCGAGGAAAGGTCGTTTGCGGCACCTAGTGGGCCTACAGCCATCTCACCGGCTTGCATCAACCTGTTTGCGCTACGTTGTGCGGATCTACCGCCGCCAAGCTGCGAACCAAGTAAATCAGTTAAACGCTCACGCAACCCAACATTGTAGTCAGGCGCAATCGTTCCCTCTGACGAAACAGGGATCATTGCCGCACCAGACGAATACGGGAACATCATGGCCTCGTTGAACGCCGCCATTTGCTCCTCTGTCAGGTCATACTGGTCAAGCAATCCCGCCATGTCACCAAGCCTTGCACGACCAATAGCGAGCCTTGTTCTTGGGACCAGGATCATCGCAATTGTGGCGCGCTCTGAAGTTGCTGCGTCGCGCTGGCTGGTCTTTCTTGATCGTCATATTGGGATCGCCAAACATGACCTTCGTCACCTTCGAGCCATCCTGCACATACACCACGGACTTCTTACGCCCATATCCAGGCTCGCCCTGCCGTATGCGTCGAGGCTTGTTCAGCGTCACTGTCTCACCACGCCACTTAGCCATCAAGCACCTCCTGCCAACTAAACCCCTATACCACAGCTAAATTCCGCTTTAAAGGCTTACCCTTCACCCAAGCCGAGGCCCGTCCACCGACCAGCGCTGCATTGCTCGCAAACGTCAAACACAAACTATCAGCCAAGTCAGGGGACCGCATCCCACGCTTCCGCAAGCTGTCCTTGCTTTCCACCTGGATCTTGCCGCTGCTCGTGAACGTGTACCGGGGGGCCACAAGCTCCATCCGCAATCCACTATCATCAGGCAGCTTCACTGCCCGCGTCGTCAGCCAATCCTTAACCGATAACCACAATTCATCACGCAGCCTGTTGGCATTCGGGTTCATGGCACTGCTTTCCGCCACATTCACATCGCGCACATTGAACCCCAATTCCCGCAACCTGTCAGCACACCCACTGCCCAGGCCAATCGTGTCCACGCAAATCTCCTCAGGGTTATCGATTTTCGCCTCATGGGCAACGGCACCCACAATCTGCATCGTGTCCAAGCCACCCCAGGACTTCACGTCCAGCACTACATTGCCCTTCCTCTTGCACAATGCCGTCCTGTCAGTGCCAAACCGCGCTACGTCCAACCCGTACACCAGGGGGTCCATAGGCGCTGGCTGCACGTCCCGCACTAACGCCGCATCCACCAGCTCAGCAGCAATCAGCGTATCGTCATCGGCAATCGCAAACTCACCCAGAACACGAATACGCCACGCATTGCTGCCATCGCCATACGTTGCCCGGATCTGATTAACGAAATCCTGGCTCACCAGCGGGTTCTGCAGGCAGCTAACATGCAGCGTATACCAGTCATTCGCCAGCTCATGGTGGGTCTTGTAAAACAGGCCGCTGTTCCGCGTCGGGTTCCCAATCAGGATCGTGCAGGCGCTGTGGCCAGACATGCTGCCCGCAGCCGCCTCATACACGCTCTCAGGAATAGCCGACGCCTCATCGCAAATCAGCAGCACGTTCTCGCTATGGATACCCGCCAACGCCTCCGGGCGCTCGCTGCTGCTGGTCCTCGCACTGCAGAAGCTGCTTTCCGGTGCCGCCTTAAACACCACGCGGTCAGCAAACACGTCAAAGCTGTCGCGCAGCACCGGCGGCAAACGGTTAATCTGCGCCTTCAATTCGCTATACAGCGCATCAAATAGCTGACCCGCCGTGGGGGCCGTCATCACGGTCTTCTGGGGAAAGCGCGTCGTTAAAAACCACACGGTAGCCCAGGCGCAGGCCGTTGACTTGCCGACACCATGCCCGGCTCGCACGCTAATGCGACGCTTTCCCGAGGCCACCGCCTTCAGGAAATCCTGCTGCCACCCCAGGGGCTCCTGGCCTAGAACCTCGCGCACAAACTCCACCGGCTTCCCACGATACGCAGCCAGGAACTCGTCAAAGGTACGCGCTAACTCTTCCGCTGCTTTGCTCATTTCGTGGACGCCTTACGCCGTTTCGCCGTGCGGGGGGTGGGGGGCTTGGGTGCGGGGGGCTGTGTAGAGGGAGCGGGGGTCGCCATCGTCGCCGCCCCCTCCGGGTGGTCGACCCCCCGGGGGGTCTCAGCGGCCTTTTTCGATTTCCGACCCCCCTGACCCTGACCTGTTTCAGGATTGTTGCCTACGCAACAATTGTCTAGGTTACTATCTAGATCGGGGTCACACAATACACCGTCTATTGTGTCGCCTGCCTCCAATGCCTTGTTTTCGTTAGGGATTTCCTGGTACTCCGCATCAATGTACCCGCGATCTGTACCCGAGGCACGATCTGTGAGCCGCTTCAGGGCGTCCAAGTGCAAGGCATGTGTGTGCTGAACGTTCACATCTATCTGCTGGCGATCCCCATAAAGCTGCGGCATCAGCCTGGTTGTAATGAATTTATAGGCGTCGACAGCCACGCGAGCTGCATCTGAGCGGATTTCGCCATTAAGTGCTTGATTTACAACGTCTTCCATGCGTTCTGCGTAGCTTCGAGCCCTGGCCTGGGTCGCGCGGGCGTAGCCCTCGCTAAACCCTTCATCCTCCGATAACCAGCGATAAACGGTCCCGACATGCGGCATCTCGCGTTGCTTGCAAATTGCAGTGAGGCTCTTGCCCTCGGCCATCTGGGCCAAGATTTCAGCGATAAGCTCTGGTGTTTTTGTGGCTGGGCGACCGCCCTTATTCTTTTCCACTATCCGTCCCCTTTAAAACGGCACATCGTCGTTGAGGCTCGCGCCCCGAGTATCCAGTATCTCGGTCATCTCTGCCCCGGGAAACTGTAACTTAGCCTGCGTTAGCATATCGAGCCCCGAAAACGAAGTCCACGCCACCAGCAATTCGTGCATCGTGACCACCTTTGAGGGATCTGGCGCTCGACTGGCCACTGAGAGGGCGTCTATGCCCTCTAGGACGACTGTGTAGTGCTGTCCCTTAAATTCCGTAGTCCAAGTACCCTCCGGCAGAGACGACGCTCCAGCGGCCTCCGCAGCGGCATCTAGTGCCACCCATCCCCGTCGCATGATTTCCGCTCGCTTGACCACCTCGGCCACGTCATTGGTTCCGATGGCCTTGTTCAGCTTCTCCTGGGCGCTGACGAACTTGGCCGCAAGGTCGGGCTCCACTAATCGCTCCAATCTACCCACACCCCATTTCCGCTCCATGGCATGAGCCACCTCGTCGACCGTCGCCAGGGCCGCATCTATCGGCGCACCGTGCGGATGTAACAGCGCATCTATTCCGTCCACCTGATTTCTTCTCCTCTTCCAAATTTACCCGGACAACGAAAATGGGACAGGATTTAGCGGGACAATGGGACACCCTATAGGGTGTGTCCCGTCCTGTCCCGCTACAATTGTCCCGCATGTCCCGTTTCTGTCCCGTTTCTGTCCCATATTGTCCTTTTGTGTCCCGCTCTTGTCCGGCTCAAAATTCGTGTCCAGGATCGTCGAAAGGCACAAAGCTGTGGTCAATGAGCCAGTATTGTCCGTCCCGATGTCCGATTTCATTGCCCCCAATGAGCCGCGACCGAGCCCTCCCGAATGCCTTTCTCGTCGCCTCGATAGCCTTTTTCTTGTCCTCGTGACCATCGCCAGGACGCCGTGAATAGAACTCCGCACGCCAGTGTTTTTCTTCCACGATTTTCACGCCAGCTGGCATAAGGGATGAAGTGGCAGGTCTACCGAATTGCATGAGTGCATGATGCAGCGCCTCAATTGCCACTTTTTCGTCAGACGTGCGCCTCATTGACCGCTGCGCAGGTATATCGTTGTCGTCGGCCAGGACTACCGCAAGGCTGGTCTCGTGTGGGTCTATGGGATCAATGTTGACGATGTCCATGCCGTAAGGCACGACCACGTTGTTCTCGCCATCTTTTTGCTTGGTGACGGTCAACTGACCCAGGCGACTGGTCTCTGTCTCCAGAACCTTCGTGACGTGTAATTCTGTGTCCACTGCACCGAGCAATGAGGACGAGCCGCGCATTCTGGCTTCAGCGTGACCCTGGTGGTGAACAACGATTGCCGTGCATCCATCGAACGCCTGCTGCAGGCCACCAATGATGCTGAGAAACGCTGACA
>Ga0222715_10001939_pt1 | contig 19306 bp, 7 predicted proteins | sample C33_9DmetaG_FD_165056 | JGI IMG/M metagenome (GOLD analysis project Ga0222715, IMG submission 165056) | Estuarine water microbial communities from San Francisco Bay, California, United States - C33_9D | ecosystem: Environmental > Aquatic > Marine > Unclassified | place: USA: California... | reverse complement strand
AATATTTAGAAAGTTTAGGTTTTGTTTTTGACAATTATCAAAAAGAAAGCCTACAAATGCAAAATTGGGATCTAAGCGGAAAAGAATTTTTATTCTGGGTAACACAAAAATGGGCCGAAGGAACAATTATTTCTTTATCGCCTTTTGCTGAACAAATTGAATTTAATTACACAACTGGTCAGGTCGACAATGTATTGAATAGTTTTTATGAATATAGTATTCTTACTGCAAACGGTAATTCGATGCCTAAGGATAGTATTTCAACAATTAGATCCAAAGGAAAATTTTATCTAAGTCCTAAAGACACAGCAAGAGGAATTTATTTTGCTGTTCTTAATCTTGTACAACATGAACACGTTATCGTATTTGATGACAGAAGTTCTTTTGGTGATGTGTTATATGATCAAGAAGCAGGATACAGACAAAAGCGTATTAAACTTGTAGGATTTAAAACAAGTGACTGGAACGGTGACTTTGTAACACCTGGATTTGTATTCGATGAAGCAGTGATACAAGATTGGAAACCAGGATGGGATTATAACATCGGAGACGTTGTAAGATTTAAAAGTAAGTTTTATAGTGCTTCTAAGTTTTTACCTGGACAATCAGCATTTATCTATGAGGACTGGGTTTTTATCGGAGACAAGCCTGTAGCAGAATTACTACCTAACCTAGATTACAAAGCATATAGTTACGAAGACTTTTATTCTTTAGAAAGCGAAAATTTTGATACAGAAGCAACTGAATTAGCACAACATTTAATTGGGTATCAAAAACGCAGTTACTTAGATAATCTAGTTGTTGACGATATTGCACAATATAAATTTTATCAAGGATACATTAAAGAAAAAGGTACAAAGAATGCTATAGATAAAATACAGCGTTTAGAAATTGACGGAGTATCAACTGACGTTGAAGTGGATGAAATTTGGGCATTTAGAATTGGTAGTTTAGGAAGTAATTCTACAATTAAAGAATTAGAATTACCGCTTAACGAAAGATTGAATGTTGAAAATCCACAACCATATGAATTTGTTAACACAAAAAGAACAGCAGATACTTCAAGTAATGTTATTCAAGTATTACCAAGAGAGTTAACCGTTAAGCCATCTAACTATGTTAGCACACCATGGCCGGTTTACAATTTTAACGAAGACGGAGTTTCTTTAACATCTGTATTAAAACTTCCTTATGCAGGATATGCAAGATTAGACGATGTTAATATGACATTGTTTAATAAAAATGAGTTACAAACTAATAGTGTTGTCCCAACTCTATCAAAAGGCGATACAATTTGGGTAGCAAAAGACGACAATGATACATGGGCAATTTATAGATTAATTGTTAGTGATGCACGATTAATTAATACAGAAGATAATCCTGTTTCGATTGATAATGGAAGCATGGTATTACACACAAATATTCCACACGGGTTGGTTGAAGGAACTACAATATCTATTAAAGACTTTGATCCTCAAATCAACGGCGTTCATGTTGTAACAGAAATCCGCGATTTAACTTCGTTCACGATAGCAACGGATTTATTAAGTGTTAACCTGGCAGACGATAGTGCAACAGGTGCTATCATTGAATTTATAAATGCAAGGGTTTCTAATTCAAATGACATTAATAATGTTAGAAACGTTAGTGAATTTGTAGAAGGTTCGAAAATTTGGGCCGATAATGACACAACAGGCAAATGGATAGTTTACGAAAAAACAAAAGCATTTGTTGAAAATGAATACGGAGCACCAGCAACGGTTGATAGAATTCGTTATGGACAAGTAATTAAGTATGCTAACCAAGGTAGAACTATTATAGTTGGAGCACCAACTTTCGGAGATGAAGGTTCTGTAAACATTCTACGTAGAAAAACAAATACATCGATTGCTACGCTAGAGCAAAATCAAGGTTATACAATTAGTGATAACCCAAGTGATGATCTAGTTGCAGGAACAAGTCCTAAGTTTGGATTTAGTATTGACGTATCATCCGATGGCAATAGAATAATCGCCGGTGCACCATATGCATCAAATGTAAAACAAACAACAGATGTTACTAGACCAGGATTCATTTATGCCGACATTGCTTCAACACCGTCAGCATTTAGTAATCAAGGTATTGTTAAAGTTAGCAAATACGACTCGGTTAGTAATTTATACGAAACAGAATATGTGATTGCTTCGCAATCACCAGCAAACAACGAAACGTTTGGGTTCTCGGTTGCTATTGGTGCAACCAAAATGCATGTCGGTGCTCCTGGAGCAAACACCAATGCAGGTAAAGTTTATTCTTATACTTTAGGAACAGCAACTGACGGAAGCACACTAGACTGGCAGGTGGCACAATTCCCAACAATTCAAAATCCAGAAACATTAAATGCAGATGATCAATTTGGTTATTCAATGGTAATGACAGACGATCAAGAAATACTTGTTATAAGTGCACCAGGTAAAGACAACGGAGGAGAACTTAATACAGGGGCAGTTTATGTTTATAGACTTGTTGGAAATGAATACGATCTAGTACAAACAATTAACACAAGCACAATAAGTGAATTAGCAACAGGTGATAGATTAGGAACCTCATTAGCAATTAGCAAAAAAGGTGAAACACTAGTAATTGGTGCACCATATGGTGATGACACAGAAACCAACCAGGGCGAAGTTTATATATTTGAAAATACGTCAGACGAAAGTACAAAAGATATGTACTCTTTCGTACAAAAATTAACCAGTCCAAAAGCAACTGGTGGTGAAAGTTTCGGATCGACACTTGCTGTAAATCCAACAGGAACATCTGTTGTAATTGGTGCGGCAAGCGGTAAAAATGTAATTACAACAACGGTAGACAAATACAAAGAAGCGTATGATGATTCTTTTACAAGATTTGGAACGATATATGTTAATGACCCAGCCAGTGGTGAAAAAGATGTAGCAACAACATTTGATGCAGGATCTACTGCTATTGTTGACAAGATTGAAGGTTCTGGAACAGCGTACACTTATACAAAATTAGGTGACTACTTTGTTTATGGACAAAAACTCAATAACAGCAACGCTGGTCCAAATGATGAATTTGGTATGGGACTTGCTTATAGTGAAACAAGCATTTATATAGGTGCACCAGGCGCTGATCCTGTTCAAGGAAATTATACCGGATCATTGTTTGTATATCAAAAACAAGCAACAGCAGGATGGAACACATTAAGACAACAGGATGATTTAACAGATCCATACAGCATTGGAAAAACATTTACGTATAGAACCGATAAATTAAAAGTTGTCGATTTCTTAGAAACTATTGATCCAATTAAGGGCAAGTTACCTTACTTGGTTGAAGGTGAAATTACTTTTAAAAGCGAAAAGGATCCTGCAACATATACAGCATCCGATAGAACAGATGTTAATGTTGATAGACTAACACACTGGACTGATCCTCATGTTGGTGAGTTATGGTGGGATTTAAGTTCTGTAAAATTTTTATGGTATGAGCAAGGTGATATCGAATATCGATTGAATAACTGGGGCGGAGTGTTTCCTGGTTCTCAAATTGATATCTACGAATGGGTAGAAACAGATTTATTACCAAGTGAGTGGAATGCTATTGCCGACACCAATGAGGGTGTTACATCTGGCTTTAGTGGAAACACAAAATATGACGACAATACCTATGTGTTAAAAAGAGTTTACAATCCATCAACAGGTAATTTTGTTAACAGATACTACTATTGGGTAAGAAATAGTGTTATTATTCCTGAAGGAAACTATAATAGACATTTACCTGCAAGAGAAATAGCAACAATTATTGCTAGTCCTCAAGCATACGGACTTAAGACTTTACAATTACTTTCAAAAGAAAGTTTCAGTCTTAGCAATATCAAAACAACGTTAAGTGATAATAATGTAAGTTTGTCTGTACAATATAGAGAAATTAAAACAGACATTCCAGAACACAATGAATGGTTGTTGGTTGGTGAAAAACAAAAAGACAAGATTGATTACCCATCGATTGTTAATAAGTTCTTTGATAGTTTAGTAGGGTTTGATGATCAGGGTAATGCTGTACCTGATCCTAACTTACCGCCACAAAAGAAATATGGTATTTCTACAAGACCAAGACAGAGTATGTTTGTTAATAGATTAAAGGCAGTCAAGGCTTTAATGAAATACACAAACGACTTAATGGCTAAACATAGAATTGTTGATCAAAAAGACATTAGTGGATTGTTTGTAAGTGATCCTCAACCAAACGACGCATCTGGAAAATACGATGTTAAAATTGATGAAGTTGAAGATTTACAAAACTTAAAAACACAAGACCTAGTACAGGCAACAGCAAAAGCAAATATTGTTAATGGTAGAATTAAATCGGTTACAATTACTAATTCGGGTTATGGTTATACAATAGCACCGCAAGTAGAAGTTTCTGCAGAAGGTACAGGAGCCAAACTTCGATCAACAATTGATAGTGATGGTAGAGTAACTAGCATTGAAGTTTTAAGAGAAGGACGCAATTACACATTTGGAAATATTCATATGCGTCCATTTAAAGCGTTAGTAAATTCTGATTCAACAGCAGGAAACTACTGGACAATGTACGAATGGAGAGATGCTGTTGGTGAATGGGTAAGAACAAATACTCAAACATTTGACTTGACTAGATTCTGGGATTATGCAGATTACATTGTTGCCGGATTTAACGTTGACAGCATTATAAACTTTAAGATTTCTGCACCATATAAACTAGATACAATTAGTCCTGTTGTTGGCGACTTGGTACAGATTGATAACGCAGGTGATGGTAATAAAGTTATTTTACAACGTGTTGAATCTAACGGAACATGGAACAACGATTATGATATCATGTTTAAATCAAATAGTACAATTAAATTTAATAACAATTTATTTGACTATTCAGGTTTAAGTTTTGGATTTGCAGGTGAAGAAACATTTGATCAAAACTTATTTGATGAGCAACCAAACGAAGAAACTAGATTAATTCTTAACGTACTAAACAAGAATATTTTTGTTGATGATCTTAAATTTGCATGGAATGAAATGTTCTTTATTGGATTACGTTATGCTATTTCAGAGCAATCATTTATTGACTGGGCATTTAAAACTAGTTTAATTGATATTAAAAATAATCTTGGAGGATTCAGTAGAAAAATTAATTATAATATTCAAAATCCAAGTTTCTTACAAGACTATATTGATGAAGTTAAACCGTATTCAAGCACATTGAGAGAATATGTTATAGGATATGATAATTTAGAAAACAATCCTATTGGAACAACAGACTTTGACTTACCTAGTTTCTTTGATAAAGAAACTGGAACTTGGAATGTTATTAATGAGAAGAGCGATCTTGTTACATCACAACCTTATGTAAACTGGTTTGACAATTACAAATATAATGTAGCAAGGATTGAAATAAGTGATCCAGGTGCAGGATATACAGAAGCACCTATTATTGTTATTAGTGGTGGTAGAGAAAATAAACCTAGCATTGTTCAAACAACTCCTTTTAGAGAGTTAGTAACAACAGACTATGACAACTTGTATTTCTACGTAGATAGTACAGGTATTCCAGATCATTCATTTGTACAAACAAATGTTGAAAAGCAAAACTTTGTTTTCCAAATACCAAGATTCCCTGCTGTACCAACAACTAAAACAGAACTACCATTAGGACCAGTTGCTGTTGCGGTTAATGGTGTTGCAATCTTTAATGCTAAGGCGGCTGAAACAGAAACATTAAACGGAACAACATATACAATTAATGCTGTTTCATTACACAAAGAATTAGGTATTGATGACGGATCAGGACATCCACAAGAGGATGGAATATATCATTATCATAGTGATCCTGTTAAAGTCTACGATAAAAATTCAGCGGCACATTCACCGATTGTAGGTTATGCATTTGACGGATTCCCAATTTATGGACCTTACGGTTTTAATACTTCTAATGATCAAAGTGTTAGAAGAATTACAAGCAGTTATAGATTAAAAACAAAACTAAGAGTGGACGGTTCTACACCTAATGGTAGATATGTTGAAGACTTTGAATATGTTTCTGGATTAGGAGATTTGGATGAAAACAATGGTAGATTTGTAAGAACTCCGGAATATCCTAGTGGAACTTACGCTTACTTTATAACAATCGACAACAATGGTGAACCAGCATATCCTTACATTATTGGTCAGTCATATCACGGAACAGCATTGCTTCCAAACGGTAATGGACGTCTGCCACAAAGTGGTAATGTTAATGCAACAGCAAAAGCATACATTAGTAGATCAACCGTTGGACAAATTATTGTTGAGGATTCGGGTGCAGGATATACACAAGCACCTATCGTAACCGTAACAGGCGGTGGCGGAGAAGTTACACGTACAGCAAAAGCGGTTGCTATTCTTGAAAACAAAAAAGTAAGAACAAATAGTACTAAAATAAAGTTTGATAGAATTAAGAGTATTAAAAATATTCTAAATGAATCTGCGGTAGATCAATATACATCTAAAAAAGGACAAATTACATATCAACTAACGTTCTTACCGACTTTAGATAAAAGAGATTTTGATATTAGTATTAACAATGAAACGGTTTATATTGAAAACTTTGACGTTTCAATTAAAACGTCGACAGAATTTACATACAAAAAACAACAAGGGTATATTACATTAAAAGAACCGCCAGAGGAAAGAGCAACGGTTCGTATAACTTATAAAAAATCTATTAACCTAATGAATGCAGTTGATAGAATTGATTATTACTATTCACCTACTGATGGTATGCCTGGTAAAGATCCAGCACAATTAATGACAGGTGTTGAATATCCAGGAGTTCTAGTACAAGGTTTAGACTTTGGTGTTAGCGTAGGTTGGGACGGTTTACCGTGGTTCAGTCACGGTTGGGATACATTCTCAGGCGGTAATACAGACTATGCTTTCCGTGCAGATGGTAGTACACAATCATTCTTGTTACCATACATTCCAGAAGACAAACAGGAAATAAATGTTTACTTTGACGGTGTAAGACAAGATCCAACAAATACAGCAACAATTATTGGTGACGGAAATACACGAACGTTTAATTTAGGTATTACACCTGCAGACGGTGTATTGGTTGTGTTTAGAGAAAGCACATCGGACGGTAGTTTAACACCGACAGACGTTAACAATCTTGATACAATAATCCAGGGTGGTAATTTTGCATACAGCACAGCAACAGGTGCTCGTCCCGAAGATATTAGTTTAGACGGTGACGGATTTGTTACGCCAGATACAAGTCATGCACCAGAAGAAGTTGTACCAGGTCAAATGTTTGATGCTGTTGATATGAAAATTTATAACTCACCTGCAGACGGGTCTCCGATTATAGAAACCAGCAGATATTTTGGTGATGGAACGACATTAACATTTGGATTTAATAGATATCCTGGAACAAACGATTCAATTTATGTAACGGTTGCTGGAGAATACATACATCCAGACAACTATACAATTAACTATGAAGATAAAACTATTACACTAAAAGGAATCGATGCACCAGAAACAACTGAACTTGTAACCGTACAAACTTTAAATGTTGCAGGTAGTAAGATATTAGAAAGAGCGACATTTGTTGGTGACGGATCGTCGACAGAATTTTTAATGTCAGCAAGATACGAAGATGTTAAATCTGCATTTGTAACGGTAAATGGACAGGTAAAAGATTATGTTATTAGAAAAGATTCAGAAACATCCGGAGCAATTATTGATTTAGTAAATCCTCCAGTTGAAGCAAACAAAGTTATTCAAGTTGTTGGATTAAGCGGTGTTGATAAAACATTTAGTGAAATTAAAACTGATGTGTTTATAACAGACGGAAGTTCAATTGAATATCGTTTATCACAAACACCAGATAAAATTGAACCTTTCCATTCAATGGCAATAGTCGAAGCGAATGGCGAAAGATTAAAAGCACCTGATACAATATATTATGTTTCAAATGGTATAACACTAGATTATCTTGTAAGCCAAGATCCAAGTTATCCTGCATTTAGTTTGGCGCTCGGCGAATTAGAAGTTCACCAGAACGGTGTTAAATTAGTTCCGATTGCAGATTATCAATTTGATACTGCAACAAATTTAATAACATTCTATAGTGGAAATTTAGAAGCAGGTGATGTTATTGCTATTACAATTTTACGTAATCATGATTATGAAATTAAAAAACATAATGATGAAGATAGTACCGGAGCAGGTTACATTACATTGATTGGAAATAGTTACAATGACTCAACAGGGTTCGAACAAGGAACAGAAATTAGAGTAACAACATTTACAAATCACGATGCAAACTTAATGCGTAAAGAAGTATTCAATGGTCAACTAGGCGGAAACTATACAATCGCAAGACGTGCAGTTGATAGTAATTATGTTTGGGTCGAACTTGATGGAAAACCATTAGTTGCTGACCGTGATTATAAAGTAATGGATGACGGATATACAATTTATGTTGATAATAAATTTGAACAATTACCAACATCAAGAGTTGTTATAACATCATTTAGTGAAGATGTTTCATATGATGCGATTGCTTATAGAATCTTCAATGACATGTTAAACAGAACACACTTTAAGAGAATTAGTAAACAGGATATAACAAAACTTACACAAGATTTAAATATCGGTGATACTGAAATTGTTGTTAACGATACAACATTTTTTGAAATACCATCTCCGGAAAGAAGAGTTCCGGGTGTTATTTGGATTAACAAAGAAAGAATCGAGTTTTACAAAATTGATGGTAACAAATTACAACAAATTACTAGAGGAACATTAGGTACAGGTGTTGCACAAAAATATAAATCAGGAACTGAAGTTATTGATGCAGGGCCTACACAAACAATGCCGTATAAAGATACAATAAATGTATTTGAAGTTGTTGTTAGAGACGGATTACCTAATGGAAAACAAGTACACGTATTAGAAACTTTAAACATCACTTCAAGTGCAAATGCACACGATCAAGTTGAAGTGTATGTGGGTGGTAGAAAGTTACAGAAACCAACTATTTCTGCCAACCTAATCACAAAACATAACACAGAAATTGCTTTTGATAGCAATGAAACAAGTAGTTTTGGTGTTGCTAGTGATGTAATTCAAGTTCCGGAATATACTATAGAACCAGTAGGAGATAGTGTTGCTAAAGGCTACTATAAACTGGTTTTAAGGGACCTTCCTGTGGATGGAACTGAAATAAAAGTGATACAAAGGCAGGGTAAAGTGTGGTATAGCCAAGGAACTACCACAGCAACCAATGGTGTTACCCTACAAAGAACAGATTCTCCACAATCTAAGTTCTTACTAGAGAGAACCTCTGGTTTGCCTGTAATAAATATTAGGGAGTAACCAATGTCAGACAAGGATAAAAACGTGAACGAGAAGCAAGAAACAAAAAAGCCAAACGAAACAAGTGGCGTACATATAGCAGGTCACATTAAAATTTCAGACCCAAAATCAGGAGAAATCCTAGTGGATAAGCGTAATGCAATCCATTATGAAAACATGAGTATTTCATTAGCAGAATCATTAGGTAATGAAGGAAAAGGTAACATCGTTGAAATGGCATTTGGTAACGGCGGAACAACGGTTGACCCAACAGGAATTATTACATATCTAACACCAAACAATACAGGTGTTAATGCTTCACTTTACAATCAGACATATTACAAAACGGTTGATGATAACAACGTTAACAACACCGATCCTGCAAGAAACTATATTGAAACTAGACACATTTTAGGAACAACTTATACAGACATCCTTGTTAGTTGTTTACTTGATTATGGTGAACCATCAGGACAACAAGCATTTGACAATTCAACAAATATGGACGGAGAATTTGTGTTTGACGAATTAGGATTGAGAGCGTACTCAACAGAAGGTTCTAACACAGGAAGATTATTAACACACGTTATTTTTCACCCTGTACAAAAATCGTTGAACAGATTAATACAAATTGACTACACGATTAGAGTACAAAGTTTGACAAACATAAGCGAGATATAATAAATGGCTTACACGGTTAATTTTACAAACGAAATACAAAAGATACCGATTACTATCGACGATAATAGTCGTAATACATCGGCAACTTCACTTACATTGATTGGTCGTAATGAACCAAGTTACGGTCAAGCCATTGCTGAAAACTTTGTACACATACTTGAAAATTTTGCTAATCCAACTGCACCTAACAATCCAATTGAAGGGCAACTTTGGTATGATAGCGGAACAAATAGATTATACATAAATGATTCAACAGCAGGTTCGAGCAACTGGAGGCCAGCAGGCGGTGTTCATGTCGAAGCGATTGAACCAAGCAATCCGATAACAGGAGATGTTTGGGTTGACACAACAAACAATCAACTTTACATTTACACAGGTGCTCAATTCCAATTAGTAGGTCCAAGTTTTAGTGGAGGACTTAAATCGGGTGCTGAAGCAGAAAAGGTAACTGATACAACAGGTGCTGAACATACTATTATTAAAAATTATGTTGACGACAAAGTTGTAACAATTATTTCAAAAGACCAATTTATTCCAAGACAGGTTATTGAAGGTTTTACAGAACTATATCCAGGTATTAATATTTCAGGAAAAGATTTTGATGGCAATGGTATTGTTCTTAATAAACTTCATGCAAGTGCAACTAAAGCAGATGCATTAAGTGTAACTCAACCAGCAATCGAAGTTGTAGACGCAAATAACTTTTTAAGAAGTGATATTACTGATACAATGAATGGTCAGTTGTTTGTAAGAAACAACGGTGGTGTTACGATTGGTTCTAATCAGATTTTTAACTTAGAAATTGCTGGTAGCAATGCAGTTATTAAGAATAACTCAGTTGATAGTAATATTGATTTTAAAGTTTTTCCAACAGCAACAGGTGTAATTGAAACAGCATTACGTATTGATGGTGCAAACAGACGAGTTGGTATTAACCAATTAAGTCCACAAGCAACACTTGATGTTACTGGTAGTGGACACTTTACAGAAACACTTCAAGCGGCATCATCAATTGATGTATCATCAGATTTAAGTACTGCGGCATTAAAAGTTTCAGGCGGTGCGGCAATTAACAAAGCAATGATAGTTGGAGGTAATTTAACAACTAGAGGACATTTACGAGTTGGTGAAGACGCTCCAGTTGATGGTGCAACAGGTATTGCACCTAGTGTTGATAATAAACTTGAAATTGGTACATCTAGTTTAAGATTTAAAAATATTCATTCACAAGTATTCACAGGTAGATTAAACGGTACGGTGGTAGGCGATGTTACTGGTAACGTTAATGGTACAGCAGATAGACTAGTTGCTAGTACCGTATTTAAAATTGGCGGACACGTTTCAGACACAACAGGATTTAGTTTTGATGGTCAAACAGGCGGTTCCACAAAAACTTTTAATGTTACACTTACACAAGATGCTATTGATGATCAAGATGCTGTTACAACCACAGATGTTAATGATGATACATTAATATTATCACGTAAAAACGCAGGTCTTAAGAAAATTGCATACACAGATTTCTTTAGTAATGCACCAACGGTACCAGTAGGAGCAATTCTTCCTTATGCAGGAACAGCGGCACCAACGGGTTATTTGTTATGTGATGGTTCTGAAGTTGCTATTGGATCTTATAACGATTTATATAATGTTGTTGGTACAACATTTGGTACAGGGGTAAACCCAAGTACATTTAAACTTCCAGACTTACGTGGTAGATTTGCATTAGGTCTTGATAACATGGATAATAACTTATCAGTTCAAGATATTAATAACAATCCAGTTGATGCTGGCGGCGGTGTTGCCGGTAGAGTTACAGACTCGTCTGCACTTGCACTAGCAGGTACCGGAGGTAAGGAAGTAAAAGATATAACAGATAATACAGAAGGCCATACAGGAACTCAGTACACAGACTCTACTGGTTCGGGTGTTTACAGCAACGTTGATGTAATGAACCCGTATTTGGCATTAAATTATATTATAAGGTACGCGAAATAATGGCTTATACTATTAACAAAACAGACGGAACGGTACTTACAACGGTTGTTGATGGAACGGTAGATACTAGTTCCACTGACATTGGTTTAATAGGTAAGAAGTTTAGTAACTACGGAGAAATTTTTAACGAAAACTTTGTTAAAGTTCTTGAAAGTTTTGCTAACACAACTGCTCCAAATAATCCTTTAGAAGGACAAGTTTGGTATGATAAACTTGAAGGACGTTTAAAAGTTTACACGGGAACAACATTCAAACCAACAGGTGGTCCGTTAGTTGAAGAAAATGAACCAAAAGGTTTAGTTAAGGGTGATCTTTGGATTGACTCATTAAACAACCAATTACATTTTTATGACGGTGTTAACCTAACACTTGCAGGTCCGATTTATAGCGAAGCACAAGGCAAGCACGGTTGGGTAGTAGAATCTATCGCAGATACAAATAATAACGGTCGTGCAATAAGCAAATTGTTTGTTAATGACTTATTGGTTGCTATCTTAAGTAGATACGCATTTACTCCTGCAACTGCTATCGCAGGTTTTTCAACAATTAATGTTGGATTAAATTTTTCAACAAATGTTTCAGGATTAAAATTACATGGTTCGGCAACATCAGCGGATACTATTGCTGGTATTGATCCGGGTAACTTCCTACGTGCAGATATTGCGTCAACATCAAATGCACAATTATCAATACAATCAGATTCGGGTTTGGTTGTTGGAGGTGAACAAGATCTTAACATACAAATTATAGGCGATGTTACTACATTTACAAACAACCTGCAAAATAAAGATTTTAAAATTCGTGTAAACTCTCAAGGCAATGGCGGCATTATCGATGCTATTAACATTGATTCGAGTGAAATGAAAGTAGAAGTCTTTAAAAATAAACCAACAAGTGAAACAGAATTTGGTGGTAGTGTTATTGTCCAACAAAATTTAACGGTAAACGGTACAACAACGTTTGTTGATTCACAAAATTTAAGAATATCAGATAAAAATATCGATCTTGCTTGGGCAGGCGGTGGTGTTGAGACCGACACCTTAGCAGATGGCGGTGGTATTATATTAAAAGGTAATACAGATCATAGCATTCTTTGGAGCAATGCAGACGATGCTTGGGAAAGTTCAGAATCGATTAGTGTTGCAACAGGAAAAGAATTTAGAATTAATGAAGTCAATGTATTAAATGCAACCACCCTAGGTAACAGCGTTGTTAATTCCAAACTACAGAATCTAGGAGTACTAACAGAATTACAAGTAGATGACATTGAAATCAACGGCGATACTATTAGTACCGTAAGTTCAAGCGGTGATTTAAACTTCCGTATTTGGGGAACAGGGAATATTGTTCTTGATCCTGAGGAAACATTGCCTGTAACACAAATTAAAAATGTTAAAGATCCAACACAAGATCAAGATGTTACTACCAAGAAGTATGTATCAGAAGAAATTAGACGAACCACTTTATCATTAACAATTAACACAACTGGACAAGGCAATTTGTCAACATTTTTACCTAGTGTATTAACAACACTTGCTCCAGTCTCATTGCATGAAGAAGGTACAGAAGCAAGAATTCTTTCAGAAGAATTAACACTTGCTGGTGCACAAACAAATATTAACGTAACATCAGTACCAACCGGTGTTACAAATACGTTGGTAATCAACCCAACGTTGGTTGATAAAAACGGATTATTGAATAGTGAATCAGTAATTAGTTCATTAAGTTTTCCAGATGGTATTACACTATCAGGAAGTGCGTTATCAGTAAACAGGACATATCATTTATGTCGCATTAGCAGTGGAGCGTGGACATACGTGTCAACACTATAGAGGGGTGAAGAGAAAAGATGCCATATACAATTAATAGAACAGACGGAACAACATTAGCAACTATCGCCGACGGTGTTGTTGATACTACTACTGATTTACAATTAGTTGGTAGAAACGTCGCTGGATACGGTGAAATTCAAAATGAAAACTTTCTATCATTATTAGAAAATTTTGCAAAGGCAGATACTCCACCTTCAAGACCACAAGTAGGACAAGTATGGTTTGATAAGAACACAGATAAAATGCGTCCAGCAGTATTCGATGGAGTACAATGGAGACAGATTGGTGTTGTACAAATTGCTCCTGAAACACAAGAGCCAAACAATAGAAAAGAAGGAGACCTTTGGTGGGACTCAACAAATAATAAATTATACTCTTGGACAGCAGATGGCGACAAACATATTTTAGTTGGACCAGAAGACCTAAAAGGTTATGAGTTTACCAAATGGGTATCAATGGTTTTAACAGATGATCAAGGTACAGATCATCCTGTTGTTGCAGGTCATATTAACAATGTTGTGTATGCAATTTTAGCAGATACAGAATTTACTATTGATCAAGCAGTTACAGCAATGCCTAACTTTACAAAATGTTATAGAGGCACAACACTTAAAGGTACAAACGCTAATGGTATTAGCACAGATACAAAACATCATGGTACTGCTACTGACTCCGATAGACTAGGCGGACGTTTAGCAAGTACATGGGCAAACAGAAATGACAGCGAAGAAATAACTGGAGTCTATAGTTTTAAAAATAATGATGGTATTAATGTTGGACCTAATAGCGAATTAAAGATTAATGTTGATTCAGGAAACCAAAATGCTAGAATCGTTAACGAAAAAGATGATGTTCTAATTTTTGGTGCAAACTATTCGGGATCAGGCCCTGATAAAACGGTATTTGCTATCAGTGGCAAAGACATTTTACCATTTGGTGATAACCAAGTTAATATTGGATCACCATCATTAAAGTTTAGAAACATTTATTCAGACGCAATTTATGCAAACATCATTGGCGATATTGTAGGTCAGTCACAAGGAACACATACAGGTAATGTAATTGGTAGTGTTATTGGTAACATGACTGGTGACTCAGTAGGTATTCATACTGGATCTCTTAAAAATATTGCTGGTAATATATTAGTAGATGCCGACAATAATAGATTTGAAGGTACATCGGCGTTTGTTGATGACGGAGTTACACTTTCAGGTGCACAAAACATTACAGGTAATAAAACATTTACTGGAACAACAACAGCAACTGGTGCCGTTAATGTAAACAATACATTAACATCATGGATGGTTAATCTTTCTAAAGGAACTATCGGTGCAGGTGCTGTACCAAGTTTAGATTCTGGTAGAGCGATTACGGATTTAACCGTTGACGGTGTAACAATACAGAATAGTGAAATTCATGCAACAGAACTTAACAATGTTGTTATTGATTTAGGATCAAGAATTGAAAATAGTGCATTAGGAACACAGGGTATTTTATCAAATGTAAAATCTGCGTTATTCACTGATGCTACAAATTCAAATTTCAAATACATAAGCAAAGACGGAACATTTAATAACGCTGATAATGACACGGTTGTTACTGCATTGGCTATTAAACAATATGTTGATAGTAAGGTCGATGGTATAACAAAAGATATTAGTTTCTATTTAGATACAAAAAATATGGGTATCAACGATGTTAAGTCACAACTTCAAAGATTGGCTCCTGCTAATCAATATCCTATCGGAACCGTTGCTAGAATTTTAGGTAGTTATTACTATGCTAATCATCCATCAGGACAATTCTTCCGTAGATACGGAACGGTAACATACAGAAGATATGGTATTGGTTATATTGGTGGTAGAACATACACATCAACTGGTGTTAAAGCAAACGTTACTGACTTGATTAATGCAAAATCATCAACAAGCGGTTACAAATTTATTAAAAGAGGAGTTGGCGCACCAACAACAACAACTAGAAGTGTAACAAGTAATATTGCTAATAGTGCAGAGTTTGCTTCAAAAATAAAAAATGGTACAATCGATGGATGGATAAGATTCATTGATAGAGGCATTGACCAAAGTATTGCAGACTATTTTGGTTTACCGTTTGCGGTAGGTGCTAGATTGTTAGCATTCGAAGATGGTGTTGTTATAGGATACTCATTTGGATTGAATGATTTACAAGTAACCTCTAGTGTAGGTGAAAGAGTTATTGGTAGGAATACGTTTATCAGTGGTAGTCACACTATTAACTGGTCTAACTTGTTTACTTTACCTTCAATGCCTGCAAATAGTACCATTGACACATATTCATATGATGTTACAACCAAGAATTATGCAGGAAGTTGGGAGTATGTTGGAACGATCTAATGTGGAAAGTACTCGAAAACTATATAACGAACGTGGATGAAATTATGGAACAGGTAAAAGAACACGAAAAACAGGATAAATTTACTTTTCGTGGTAAAGGTGGAAAAGAAAAACACGGTACTATGTACGGTGAAAGCCACTTTAGTTCTCTGTTTCAAAAAGACATGAGCAAAGAATTAGTTAATACCATATGGAAGACAATTGATATTGACGAAAAAAATAAAAACTGGTGTACTCAACTAGTTGTAAACAAGTATGCACCGGGTGATTGGCTAGTAAAGCATCAAGATAGCCAAGGAGGCTACTGGCAATTCAAGTTAGTGTTTCTAACTGAAGGTAAACCTCACTTTAAGTATTGGGATGATCAAGAAAATGAGCACCTAGTACAAGAGAAAAAAGGTGCAATGTTTGATATGCCAATTAGAACTTGGCATGAAGTAACAAAAATACAAGATGACGAAGATCCGAAATATAGTCTTTGTCTAATATGGGAATAAAACAATGGCTGATCAAAGTATAACATTAATGTTTAATAGTAACAACGGTGAGTTGATTGGTGGATTTCCAACAACGGAAGCACCACAAACTAGATTAAACAACGTAAAATTTAAAACATTGACATATGATCCAGATGTTTATGCATGGGTAGGAACATATGATGATGGTGATTTGAAAAAAATAGAGTACGATCCAACTAAACAGGTAATCGACGAAGAAGAATTAGATTTAAATGTTAGAGAAAACATTGAAGGGTTATATCCTTCTTACAAGCAAATGAATATCATTATCGAAATGCTTAACCAAAGTAGCATTCCTAACACAGAAGAGTTTCAAAAAATGTATGACTTTATCAAAGACGAGCGTGAAAAAAATAATGCACGTAAAGAAGTTTATAAAGCCGACGGAACTCCTTATGAATTTATTGATAAAGAATCAATGGAACAAGACGTGCGAAAACGTTTGGACATAGAATAAGGTAAATACTACTATGGCATATATAGTCAACACATTTAATGGTCAGCAAATAGCAGTAGTTCAAGATGGTACTATTGATCAGACAACCGATATTAAGTTAATTGGTAGAAATTATGCCGGCTTTGGAGAAATACTAAACGAAAATCTAGTTCATATGCTAGAAAATTTCGCTGGTGCGACTTCTCCGTCTAATGCAATACCAGGACAGATTTGGTATGATTCAAACACAAAGGTTTTAAAGTTCTATGACGGTAATCAGTTTAGGGTAGCCGGTGGAGCAGAAGTAGGAACAGCACAACCCACAGGTTTATCAAAAGGCGATTTTTGGTGGGAAGAAGACGGTGAACAATTATATGTGTTCAATGGTGAAGATTTTATTCTAGTTGGTCCTGTTGCAACAGGCGGTGAAGGTGTTTCACAGGTTACTTCGGCAGTTGTAAAAGATGTTTTAGGTAACAATAGAACTATTCTTAAAGTTACGGTACAAGATCAAGTTATTAATATTATTTCAAAAGACGAATTTACATTAGACAGCGCCATAAACCCTATTACAGGATTTAGTGCAATTAAAAAGGGATTAAACCTAGCAAGTAAAGTAACATTCCCAGGTATGCGTTATTGGGGTACAGCAGAAGATGCTGATAATCTAGGCGGTATTCCTGCGGCACAATACATTCTTAATAGTGGATTACAAAGATTTTCCGACGAAGTTTCTTTTTTAAATGACAATGGTATCTTAATAGGTGCTGGTAGTGATATTAGAATACATATTACTTCAGGAGATGAAGGAAACTTAACTAACCAAGTTGGTAATGTTTTAAGATTTAATCTCAACGCTATTGGTACTGGGGCACAAAACGTTGCTCGTTTTGAAAGCACAAACTTTATTCCTGGAACAGATGGCACAGGAAGTATTGGAACAATTACAAATAAATGGGGACAAGCATTTTTCAACTCTGTTAACATTGACATAAATGGAAAATTAACAGGTAATGTTGAAGGTGACCTAACAGGTAATGTAACAGGTAACACAACAGGAACCCATTACGGTAATGTAAGCGTAACATCGGGATTAAGCACGATGAAAGACCTAACGGTTACTGGTGTTCTTACTGCTAACTTGTCAGGTACATCTACAACAGCACAAAAATTAGTTGTCGACGGCGGTACAGCGGTTGTTGCTACGGTAGCGGCTACTCCGTCTACTATTCCTGCAAGAGATTCGTCAGGAGACATTTATGCAAACATATTCCAAGGTACTTCGACTAATGCACAAAAATTAGGAAACTTTACCCCTGACAAAGCAGAGATTGTTGTTGTTGGTGATACAATTCCTGTTAGAACAACAGCAGGAGATATATACGCTAGAAAATTCAACGGTACTGCAACAGCGGCACAATACGCTGACTTGGCAGAAATGTATTCATCGGATAAAGAATACGAACCAGGAACGGTTGTTATATTAGGTGGAAAAGAAGAAGTTACCGAATCTACATATCATATGGATCATAGATTGGCAGGTGTTGTTTCAACTGCACCAGCATACTTAATGAACTCAAAAGCAGAAGGTGTAGCGGTTGCATTACGCGGTCGTGTTCCTTGCAAGGTTGAAGGCAAAGTCCAAAAAGGAGACATTTTGGTTTCTGGACATACACCCGGAACTGCGGTTGCTTTGGCAGAAGGAAGTTCCATGCCAAACTCAATATACATAATTGGCAAAAGTCTTGAAGATAATCGAGACGCAGGTGTCAAACTTGTGGAAATCTTAGTTTAGTTTCATATAAAAAAGGTGTCTTAAACGCATTTTAAGCGTCATACAGCGGTGCTAATACCTTGTGATAGTACTTTGCCTACCCTACGTTTATAACGCTTATTTTAGACGCTTTTAAAAAGTCTAATCCATCCGAACTGCGGTATTGCTTACCAAAATATACTTCTTTTATTCCACTTTGGTAAATCAATTTGGCACATTCTAAACAGGGAGAATGGGTAACAAAAAGTGTTGCTTCATTACCGCTCTCGGTTGAACGAGCCAATTTGGCAATAGCATTTGATTCAGCGT
>Ga0222715_10001933_pt1 | contig 19337 bp, 24 predicted proteins | sample C33_9DmetaG_FD_165056 | JGI IMG/M metagenome (GOLD analysis project Ga0222715, IMG submission 165056) | Estuarine water microbial communities from San Francisco Bay, California, United States - C33_9D | ecosystem: Environmental > Aquatic > Marine > Unclassified | place: USA: California... | reverse complement strand
ACACCACAACCACCAGCTGATTATGACTACCCATTTCAAGGATTACAGTCAAAGCTTCACGGGATTAGGCGCGGAGAGCTTGTCACAATTACTTCAGGATCAGGCCAAGGCAAGTCGTCCGTGTGTCGAGACTTGGCTGCTCACTTGTTATCGAACGGAGAACGGGTTGGATACTTGGCACTTGAAGAGTCAAACCGCCGTACAGCTTTAGGCTTGATGTCAGCTGCTGTAGGTAAGAACCTAGCCTTAGGCGAACATAGTCATGATGAACTTACAAAAGCATTTGACTCAAGTATTGATAAATGGAACCTTTATCTTTTTGATGGGTTTGGTAGTTTTGATCCTGATATTATTTACAACAGGATAGAATACTTGGCTTCAGGGCTTGATTGTAAAATTATCTTTCTTGATCACCTATCCATTCTTATGAGTGGACTTGATGGGGATGAGAGACGGATGATAGACCAAACGATGACACGGTTACGTTCACTTGTTGAGCGTACTGGTATTGTATTATTTTTAGTATCACATTTAAAACGGGGATCATCCGATCAAAACCATGAAGAAGGTGCACGTGTTACACTCGGACAACTTAGAGGAAGTGCGGCAATCGCTCAACTTAGCGATGCAGTTATTGGACTCGAAAGAAATCAACAGAGTGAAACTAAACACTCTGATACAATTGTTAGAGTTCTCAAGAATCGCTACTCTGGGGAAACAGGCATTGCTTGTCGATTAAACTACAACCTATCCACTTGTAAATTCAATGAAACAGCAGAATTCGACGCAACAACAGATTTCTAAACCTAACCCTCCTAGTGCAGAGGCAGTCAAACGTGCACAATTTGTAGACAAAACTTACCACTGGAATAATGCTGATCTTCGATCTGGAGACAAACGGACTTCTTAATGATGCTACCAAAATCCACTGTCTTTGCATCTACGACACCGACACTGAAAAAACGATGGTCTTTAATGATCAATCGTTTACGTCAGCTACAGAGAGACCAGCGGCGGAACCTATCGTGCGCGGTATCCAATACCTCGAAGACGCTGATTGTATTGTCGGTCATAACATTATTAATTATGACCTTAGCATCATCACTAAGTTTTATCCATGGTTTAGACGTATTGGTGATTGCTTGGACACTCTTCTGCTTAGCCGTCTTTATCATCCGAACTTGATAGAGATCGATAAACAAAAGACATGGACTGGTATGCCACTTAAACTTTACGGGTCGCATTCACTAGCTGCTTGGGGTTATCGCCTTGATGAAGCTAAAGGTGATTACTGTAAAGATACCGATTGGAAAGAATGGTCACCAGAAATGGAGGACTACATGATACAAGACGTTACTGTCACAAGGAAACTTTGGAACCACTTTCAACCATACCTGAATGGATCACGCTAGAACATGAAGCAGCAGAAATCCTCACACAACAAGAACTACATGGATGGTACTTTGATGAACGTTCTGCATGGCAACTTGCATCAACTCTCAGACAAGAGCTTGAAAAAGTTAATCAATTACTACGCAACAGGCACCCTTACGTTGCCGGACCAGTATTTACTCCTAAGCGAGATAATCGGACCCAAGGCTATGTCAAAGACGCTCCATTTACACGTCTTAAAGAATTAAATACACAATCAAGAGATCATATTTCATGGATCCTGCAAACATTTCATGGTTGGATTCCAACCCAGAAGACACCTACTGGGAAGCCTATCATCGACGAACCGATATTGAAGGAGATTGGGACAGAGACTGCCCTTGCATTCCTCCAGATTTTGACGATAACGAAGATGCTTGGAATGATATCCGAAGGCGCGAACGCTTGGCTGAAGCTATGTACGACTGCTAGTCGGATACATCATCATTGTTCCGTCGCTACTTCTACTTTTAGATGCGCCCATCGAAACCCAAACCTTGCCCAAGTACCAAGTGACCCACGATTTAGAGAACTTTTCTTACCATCTCCAGGTCAAGTCATGGTCGCTGCTGATTTGTCTGGGATTGAGTTACGTATGTTGTCTCATTTCCTTGCCAGATATGATGATGGACGATATGCAGATATCCTCCTCAACGGAGATATACACCAAGTCAATGCTGACAAGATAGGAATATCTAGGAAGCTTGTAAAAACCGTAACGTATGCTTTCCTGTACGGCGCAGGTGACGAAAAAATTGGACACAGCTATGACAAACTTCTTTCATCCCCGAAAGCCAAGAAAAAAGGTAAGGAAATCAGAGCGGCATATATTGACGCGATTGATGGACTCGATAAACTCCTGGCATCTATCAAGACAGCTTCAGAAAGAGGATTTATCAAAGCTATCGATGGCAGAAAAATTATGGTGGATAGCCCGCATAAAGCGTTAAATTACTGCCTGCAGGGTAACTCCGCCATCCTGGCAAAACGTTGGATGGTTATCAATCAACAAAACATTAAAGAATTAAATTTATGTTGTTCACAACTAGCCTTTGTACATGACGAATTGCAATTCGAGTGTTCCCCTGAACAGACAGCTGACCTATCAACATCCTTGGTATTTAGCAGTCTCGCAGCTGGAGAATACTACAACCTCAGAATCAGAATCGACGCAGAAGCCAAAACAGGAAAAAACTGGAGTGAAACCCACTAATGAGAAGTAAATCAATGATGGGAGTACAAACAGTAGTCCCGTTTACATCAAAGAAAACCCGTCAGGGTAACGGCTTGCATAGTAAGCCACGTAAGGGTAAGAAGAAATATAGAGGCCAAGGTAAATGAAGTTATTTGTTGACGCAGATTACATTGTTTACAAGGCTTGTGCCGGTGCAGAGTCAGAAGTTGACTTTGGTGATGATGTAATTGTAGTTGTCAGCAAATTCAGTGAAGCATACGCAGCAGTCAAACGTGAACTAAATAAAATTAAAAATCAGTTCATGTGGGATGTACCAGAGGTAGTTCTTTTCTTTAGTGATAGTACTAATTTCCGTAAGGAGATCATGCCTGCTTACAAAGGTCATCGCAATCGCAAGAAACCTTGTGGATACAAACGTGTTATCAATGCTCTTAAAAATGAGTACGAAGTAGTAATACTACCGACTCTTGAAGCAGATGATAGTATGGGTATCTACGCTACTAAATATCCTGGTAACATTATCGTTAGTCCTGATAAGGACATGCGACAAATACCTGGAACACTCTACACCATGGATGAAACCGTGAATGTGGAAGAAGCAGAGGGACAACGTTGGCACCTTATACAGACGCTTGCAGGTGACCAAACTGATGGCTACAGCGGTGTACCTGGAATAGGAATTAAACGTGCTGTTGCTTTGTTTGAAGATAAAGGCTACACTTGGAAAACAGTTGTTGATGCATTTGCTGAGAAAGATCTTAGTGAAGACATTGCACTACAAAATGCAAGACTTGCAAAGATCCTTACTAACGATGATTATGACTGGAGAGCAAAACAGCCCATCCTTTTTACCCCCTCCTCCGATTATGGAGTTGACAGTGGAACAGGACTTCAAGATAAGAAGGCTTGAAGACTTACTACCTAAAGCTGATAAAACAGATATCATTACATTGTTTATGGCGTTACAACGTCAGAACTTTGCACTTGCTAACACCGTATCCAACTTAGTCAAACAATGGCCCAATCACCTGAACACTACGGAAACAACTGGGAAGTAGGAGACTTCATCGTTAATCAAAACCTCAGTTTCTTTCAAGCTAATGCTGTCAAATACATTTGTCGTTGTGAATACAAAGGAGACAAAAGAAAAGACCTAGCTAAAGCAATTCACTATCTACAACATGAACTCGACAAAACACAATCAGACTGGGACAACACGCTTGAGTCAAGCAAAAGAATTCCGGGACGCTTACTCGGTGGTCAATTCACCGAATGGGACGAAGACTCAGAAATCTTTGATCGATGAAGAATGGTCAGAGTTTCACGAAGCTTTTCATTTAAAAGATGAACACGAACAATTAAAAGAGCTTTGTGATCTTGTCTATGTTTGTTATCAGTTTGCTGCTAATGAAGGCTGGGATCTAGATGAAGCTATGGATCGAGTTCATAAATCAAACATGTCCAAACTAGATGAGAATGGACAACCTATTTACCGCGCAGACGGTAAGGTCTTAAAAGGACCAAACTACAAACCTCCAAACCTAACTGATCTACTCAATGTCTAATTATATCGCACGTACAGGACGTGTTCAATCATGGATCGATGATCCTACACACCGCCTCCCCGTCAGCTGTACGGTCTACACCGTAGAGAATGAGATGGAGGGACCAAATGGTATCGAAGCGAGCTGGAGGTTTGCCTCACACGCTCTCAGGTATGGCGCAGGTTGTGCTATTCATCTCTCTAAACTTGACCCTAAAGGTTACACAAGAGAGTCAGGAGTCACTGCTTCTGGTCCTGTAAGTTTTGGTAAAATTTACTCTTCTTTAAATGAAATACTTAGAAGGGGCGGCATTTACAAAAATGGTGCGATTGTGTTGCACCTTGACCTATCCCATCCTGATGCTAGGGAGTTTATCACTGCTAATAGATCCGAACTACCTTGGGTCAAACGATGCATCAACATCACTGAAGAGTGGTGGCAGGATTGTACGTTCAAGGAAGACCTACTATATGGAATCAAATCAGGTGACATCTGGCTAAACAAAGTAAAATATGACAATGAAGGAAAGCGCATCAGAGGTAACGTCTGTCTCGAAGTATACCTGCCATCACGAGGTACCTGTCTACTACAACATATCAATCTTGGAGCCTGTGAGTTCGACGACATCCCACGAGCATTTGTTGAAGGTATGTCCGAGTTGTGCAGCCTACATAGTAGGACAGCTGTCGGAGATTCTGGAGAATACCTCCCGCCTGAAATTGATAGACAAGTGGGACTCGGAATGCTTGGCCTCGCAAATCTCCTACGGAGGTACGGGGTAACATACGAACAATTTGGAAGAGCGTTAGATCAATATAACAACAATGAAATTATCCGATCTGCATCTTATGAACTTGTCTCTCAAATTGCTTCAGGAATTGAACAAGCAGCCTCAATTGCTCGCGAACATAATATGGTTCGAGCCTTTGCTATCGCTCCAACCGCCAGTTGCAGTTATCGAAGCGTGGATCTGGATGGCTATACTAGCACACCAGAAATCGCTCCACCTATCTCGCAGACAGTCGATCGCGACTCAGGTACTTTCGGAGTACAAACTTACAACTATGGTGACGTAGAGATTGCGTCAGAAGTAGGTTGGGAAAATTATAAAAGAGTTGCAGATGGCATTATGACAATGCTTGATCGCACAGGACTTCTTCATGGATACAGTTTCAACTCTTGGAGTGATTCAGTAACCTACGATAATGCATTCGTAGAAGAGTGGCTTAGGTCTCCGCAAACAAGCCTCTATTATTCATTACAAGTAATGAGTGATACACAAGATAAATCAGATGCATATGCTGCACTAGATGCAGAAGATGTAGAGAATTATTTGGAGGACATTTTAAATGAAGAACTTACATGTGATTGCCAAGAATGAACCCTTACGAGAAACTACTAAACAGAAAAAGAAAATGGACACCAGTCCAGACAACTGCCGGATTATGCAAGGCAGGGGCGGAAGAGACGGTTTACCGTGCTCTTGCGTTGCGACATATGGAACTACCTGTGGGAGATTTTATCCGTGATGGATTGGCTACCGACGTACCAAAACTATCGAGGGAGTTACTGGAATCAAATGTCACCGATGAGGAAAATCACGACCTGGCACTTGGTTACATTGCCAATGCTTACGGTGTTGACCAAAAAGCTGAATCGGAAGCTCTCAGGCTCAGGGAAGCTTGGACTGCGCATCCTGATCATACAATCCTCAAAGCAATGGTTGCCGAACGTGCAATTTTCTTCGTTCTTCTACCATTCTTCCGCTTTAATGGTGACGCTGGAATGCGAACAGTCAGTGCGGATATAAGCAGAGATGAACAAATTCACGTTGCTGCCAATAGCCTTGTTTGTCGGGAGTTGGGGCTTACTGTCAGCCCTAGTCTTGATAAACTCCGCAAGGCAACTATCAATTGGGTAATGCAGCCCCTAGGTAATAATACTACCGATAAATATTTAGATAAAAAATTTTGGCTGGATTCTAGTGATCGCTTAATGTATGAAGGTAAAGCTCCTGAGCTTTCCGCAACTAAGGCAGCACGGATGCCAGCATTCTTTGAGCATAGTAATGTTAACCTCCCCCAGTATGCTTGAAACCGTGGGTATGCAAGCCCGTGGTTTAATACATCAATTAGAAGAAGCCTTTCCACCAGTGAATCCTTCACCAGAAGATTCGCATTCAAAAATCATGTATAGATCTGGACAACGTAATGTCGTTGAATGGGTTATTAAATACATGGAAGAAAACTAAACTAATTTTATACCATGAACACTTCTTACGGACAGAGTAACCGATTCGGTCACGCAGATTACTACGGCAACCTTGCAGCTGGTAAGAGTAATCAAGACATTTTAAATTGGATTAATTCAAACCAAGGTCAGCTACATAGCGATCGCTTCGGCGCGGGTGAACTTGTCTCTCAAATTACAGCTGCAGCTGCACAAGAACGACAGATGGCACAAGCTGAAGTGCAGCGTAGGGCAGAGATCGCAAGGCAAGAACAACTACAACGTGAAGCCGAAGAAAGGCAAGCTGAAAGACTAAGACAAATGGAGATTCGTGAACGTACTCAAGCTGCTAATACAGCAAGAGCAGGATTGGAAAGCAGCTTTCAAATCAGGTCTAATTCTAAATCACCACAAACTTCAGGAACACAAGGCTTTAAACGCAGGCAACTGCAAGTAAACCCAACTGCTTATAGTTCCATTGCTGCAGGACCCCAGTCAAAAACATCTGGAGTAATTAACGTCTAATGACTGCTAAAACACGTTATGATAGATTGTCTTCAGACCGTTCCCAGTTTCTAAACACTGCTAGACAAGCAGCAGATCTAACTCTACCTTATCTTATTCGAGAGGATGAGACTTATACTAAAGGTTCGTTAAAATTAACAACCCCGTGGCAATCAGTTGGAGCCAAAGGTGTGGTGACGCTTGCAAGTAAATTAATGCTTGCATTGCTACCTCCACAAACTAGTTTCTTTAAGCTACAGGTAAATGATATTAACATTCCTGGAGAATTAGGACCAGAGATTAGATCAGAACTTGATTTGTCATTTGCTAAAGTTGAACGTACAATCATGGAGTCTATTGCAGCCTCTACTGATCGTGTTATTGTTCACCAAGCATTAAAGCATCTTGTTGTAGCTGGTAATGCTCTCATCTTTATGGATAAGGATAGTTTAAAACTTTATCCTTTAAACCGATACGTAGTAGATAGAGACGGCAACGGTAATGTTATAGAAATTGTAACAAAGGAAACAATCTCAAAAAAACTATTAAAAAAATCTTACCCAGATTATAAAGAGCCTCAACCCAACACACCTTCTGATAATTCATCACGTCATGATGATGAATGTGATATCTACACACATTGTGTTAGGGATAATAACCGTTGGGTTTGGCATCAAGAAGTAGACGACAAGATTCTACCCAAGTCTTATGGTAAAGCACCCCTTGACGCAAACCCCTGGCTTGTGCTACGCTTTAACCACGTAGACGGTGAAGTCTATGGACGTGGTAGGGTCGAAGAATTCATTGGTGATCTAAAGTCACTTGAAGCTCTGTCACAAGCACTCGTTGAAGGGAGTGCAGCTGCTGCTAAGGTAGTGTTTACCGTTTCACCCTCCAGTACCACCAAACCATCCACGCTTGCTAAAGCAGGTAACGGTGCTATCATTCAAGGTAGACCTGATGACATTGGTGTAGTGCAGGTTGGTAAAACGGCTGACTTCCAGACTGCTTATCAAATGGTAGGTAGTCTTTCTCAACGATTGAGCGATGCTTTTCTTGTTCTTAATGTCAGACAATCTGAACGCACAACTGCTGAAGAAGTACGTATGACTCAGATGGAACTAGAACGTCAACTCGGTGGATTGTTTAGTCTACTCACTGTTGAATTTCTTGTACCTTATCTTAATCGTAAACTAAACGTTGCACAAAAAACAGGAGAGATCCCGCGCCTTCCTAAAGGTGATATCGTCAAACCTACTATTGTTGCTGGTATCAATGCTTTGGGTCGTGGTCAAGACAGAGAAAGTCTTGCTCAGTTCCTCAGTGTTGTTGCACAAACAATGGGACCAGAAGCTATTCAACAGTATATTAATTCTGAAGAAGTTGTCAAACGTTTGGCAGCGTCATCTGGTATTGATACATTGAATCTTGTTAAGAGTATGCAGGAGATGCAACAAGAACAACAGCAAGCAATGGCTCAGCAACAGCAGATGCTGGCTCAACAACAAGAACCTCAGATGGCTGCTGTTGATCAAAAACGTCAGCAAGCTGAAGCACAGATGATGATGCAACAAGAACAACAACAACAACAACCACCAATTCAATGAGCGAAACACTAACACTTAATGATGTACCCGCTGATCAGCCAGAACTTAATGCTGATGAGCAAGAGTCTCTCGCTGTTGCCGAGGCTAACGAAGGGGAACAACAACAGCTACTTGCAGGTAAATTTCAAGATACACAATCTCTTGAACAAGCCTACCTAGAACTTCAAAAAAAACTAGGCGAACCTCGTGAAGAAGAAGTAGTTTCTGAAGAGGTAGAAGAACAATCTGAAGAAGAAGAGGCCGAATCTTCTGACGATAAATTATCTGAAGCTCAAGCTGATCAACTATTTAAGATGGTTGGCGGTGAACAAGTTTATAAAGACATGATGGATTGGGCTGGCCAAACCCTTATTCCAGAAGAGATTGATATGTATGACTCTGTAATGGCAAAAGGAGATCCTAATAGTATCTTCTTTGCTGTTCAAGCATTGAATAATAAATATACAGATGCTGTTGGTAAAGACGGTCAGATGTTGACTGGACGCGGTTCTGCATCATCTACTGATAGTGCATTCCGTAGTCAATCAGAACTCGTAGCAGCTATGAGTGACTCACGTTATGATAGTGATCCAGCATATCGTTCTGACGTTATGCGTAAACTTGAAAACTCTGACCTTGAATTCTAATGACTGTTACCACCAACGATCGCGGACAACAAAACCTCTTTGCTAAAGAACCCACCATGTACACTGACGAAAACTACACTGTGAATCATAACGAAAAAGCTGAGATGCTAAACGGTCGCCTAGCTATGCTAGGTGTGATGGCTGCGCTTGGAGCGTATGCACTAACTGGTCAAATTATCCCTGGAGTATGGTAATGCCACAAGGTAAAGGCACTTACGGATCACAGAAAGGCCGTCCACCTGTAAAAGGTACAAAAAATGGCGGCAAAAAAAAGTAACGTTAATTTAAAAATCGGAACACACAAGTCACGGTCAGGTGGTCTTACTAAAGCTGGTCGTGATAAATACAATAGAGAAACAGGTTCCAATTTAAAAGCACCACAACCTGGCGGAGGGAAACGTAAGAAATCTTTCTGTGCTAGGATGGGTGGTATTAAAGGACCAATGAAAGACAGCAAGGGTCGTCCTACTCGGAAGGCTCTTGCTTTACGCAAATGGAAATGTGGTAAATCCTAATGGCTAAAAAAGGTCTCTACGCTAACATCCACGCTAAACGAATGCGTATTAAACAAGGTTCAGGTGAAAAGATGCGTAAACCTGGTAGTGCTGGTGCACCCACTGCTGCCAACTTTAAACGCTCTGCTAAAACTGCTAAGAAAAAATGATTGAATGCCCACAATGTACTGCACCACAGCAGTACGTTCTAGAACAACTACAGACTTCTGCTGGTGTGACAGACCGTACAGCACTGGCGGTCATTATGGGTAACATCCAACAAGAGTCTAACTTTAAACCTAACATCTGCGAGGGTGGTGCTATTGTTCCTTATGATAGATGCCTTCGTGGTGGTTATGGTTTGATTCAATGGACATCAAAAGATCGCTACATTGGGCTTGGCACCCATTGTGCTAAACGCAAGCAAGACCCTAGTGGTCTTACCTGCCAAACTGCTTACATGATACATGAGATGAGATTTAGAAAAGATCTTTATGCTTTTCAAACTAATCATCAAACTGTACCTTATTATATGAATGCTGCATACTACTGGTTAGGCTGGGGTATTCATGGTAATCGTACAGTACACACTTATTCTTTTTTAACTAAACTACAATGAAAATTCTTGCTATCCTCCCCGCTGCTTTGTTTGCTGCTTCCCCTGTACTTGCAGGACCTTATGTAAACATTGAGAACAATGCTGGATTTACTGGTTCTAACTTCAATGGCCACGCCACAGATTTTCACCTGGGGTATGAAAACAGTGTGAACTTCGGCTCATACTACGTACAGGCTGGTCCTACAATTTTTGCACCTGATGGTGGTGAAGAAGAAACTAAACTGACTGGTAAAGTTGGTGGTTCTATCCAAGCAAGTGAGCGTGTCTCTGTTTATGGAGAACTGTCTGCTGCATTTGATTCAGATGAAAATGATTATGGAACAAAGCTTGGTGTCAAGTATAGTTTCTAATAGCTAAATAGAATAAGGGAGGTGCAATTCCTCCCCTAGCTCTAGACTGCCAGGTCTTTAAATTGGTCTTACTTAATCGCTTCATAAACATGCACTACTATTTAAATGGCTACGTCTACAATCGCGCTACAACAACAAAAGAATATTTGGAACAACTTCTGTGACTGGGTAACCAGTACTAACAACCGACTGTATGTTGGTTGGTTCGGAGTCCTAATGGTTCCAACACTAATCGCTGCTACAACATGCTTCATCGTTGCATTTATTGCAGCTCCACCCGTTGACATTGACGGTATTCGTGAGCCCGTTGCTGGCTCTCTCATGTATGGAAACAACATCATCTCAGGGGCAGTTGTCCCATCTTCAAACGCCATCGGTCTACATTTCTACCCCATCTGGGAAGCTGCAAGTCTTGATGAGTGGCTCTATAACGGTGGACCTTTCCAGCTTGTCGTCTTCCACTTCCTTATTGGTATCTACAGTTACATGGGACGAGAGTGGGAACTTAGTTATCGGCTTGGAATGAGGCCCTGGATCTTTGTTGCATACTCCGCACCCGTGGCAGCGGCATCCGCTGTATTCCTTGTTTATCCCTTTGGACAAGGTTCTTTTTCAGATGCTATGCCTCTTGGCATTTCCGGTACTTTTAATTATATGTTGGTTTTCCAAGCCGAGCACAACATCCTCATGCACCCCTTCCACATGTTGGGAGTTGCTGGTGTTTTTGGTGGTAGCTTGTTCTCAGCTATGCATGGATCTTTGGTCACGTCTTCCCTTGTACGTGAGACAACTGAAACTGAAAGCCAGAACTATGGTTACAAGTTCGGACAAGAAGAAGAGACTTATAATATTGTTGCGGCACATGGTTACTTTGGTCGCCTCATTTTTCAATATGCGTCTTTTAATAATAGCCGTAGCTTGCACTTCTTTCTCGCTGCTTGGCCTGTCGTGGGTATCTGGTTTACTGCTCTTGGGGTTAGTACTATGGCATTCAACTTGAATGGCTTTAACTTTAACCAATCAATTCAATCTTCAGATGGTCATGTCCTTAATACTTGGGCTGATATCTTGAACCGTGCTGGTCTTGGTATGGAAGTAATGCACGAACGTAATGCACATAACTTCCCACTTGACCTTGCATCAACTAGCTCCACACCAGTAGCCTTAGTGGCACCTACAGTCGGCTAGTGTGCGTTAGCACGCACTAGAAGCACGTCCGTTCATCCTTCGGGACGCATGACACCATAAGCATGGAACGGGGCTTGTGGAGCTTCTTAGGAGGTTACTGTGCAAGGCAAGACTTATTGCTATCGCGGTGTAAAGTACACCAAGTGAGATAGATCTTAAAGAGGGGTGCAATTCCCCTCATCACTATTGGCATTGGCCCTTACGAGGATACCCTTTGCCGTCTAGACGGTGGGATAGACCACAATACAAATTAAATAACTCAAAGATCTTTGAGAGTCGTATAACTATTAACTCTCTTTTAAAATGGCTTTTCAATCTTCGGTTAACCCCTCTCAGCTTACACAGCTGGGTCAGGCTAACCTAGCTGGAGACAAGCGCGCACTGTACCTCAAGTTGTTCAGTGGCGAAATGTTCAAAGGCTTCCAAAATAATACAATCGCTCGTGACTTGATCATGAAGCGTACACTTAAGAACGGCAAATCATTGCAGTTCATCTTCACAGGTCGTACCAAGTCGGAGTTCCATACTCCTGGAAATAGCATCCTTGGTGACTCCAATGGTGCACCTCCTGTGGCTGAGAAGACGATCACGATTGATGACCTGTTGATCAGCTCAGCTTTCGTCTATGAACTTGACGAAGTGCTTTCTCATTATGATCTTCGTTCTGAGATCTCACGTAAGATCGGCTACGCTCTTGCAGAAAAGTATGACCGTCTTGCATTCCGTGCTATTGCACGTGGTGCACGTAAGGCTTCTCCTATCAGTGCAACTGGTTATGTTGAGCCCGGTGGTACACAGATTCGTGTTGGTGCAACTACCAATGATTCTGATGCTTACGTTGCTGCTAACTTGGTATCTGCATTCTATGATGCAGCTGCTGCTCTTGATGAGAAAGGTGTTACTTCCGATGGCCGTGTTGCCGTCCTTAACCCTCGTCAGTACTATGAATTGATCCAAGCTGTTGGTTCCAACGGTCTGGTGAATCGTGACTCACAAGGTACTGCCTTGCAGTCTGGTAACGGCATCATCGAGATTGCTGGTATCAAGATCTACAAGTCAATGAATATCCCTTTCCTTGGCAAGTATGGTACTGCTTACGGTGGTACAACTGGTGTAACTGCACCTGGTAACACTGGTGACTTCGTGGGTGAAGCTCTTGAAGATGCTTCTGATGCTCAAACTGGTATCAATAATGATTATGGTACTGGAGCTGAATTTGGTTCTAAGTCCTGTGGTCTTATCTTCCAGAAAGAAGCTGCCGGTATGGTTGAAGCAATTGGTCCTCAGGTTCAAGTAACCAGTGGTGATGTCTCCGTGGTTTACCAGGGTGATGTTATGCTCGGTCGCTTGGCTTGCGGTTGTGATTACCTCAACCCTGCTGCTAGTGTTGAATTGTATGTTGGCGCTACTGCTCCTACTACATTCTGATATTATTATATCCAACGGGAGTCTCTTCGGAGGCTCCTTTTTTTTAATTCTTTATTGAGAATAATACTCATTATCAATTTATGGCCTTCCCTACTACTGGCTCCAATACTGAGCTACAAGCTGTTAATCAGATCCTGGCGTCAGTTGGTCAGGCTCCTGTCACTACATTGACAACTGATGAAACTTTCGTACTGAATGAAGTTTCAAGCTTTACTGGTTCTATTTCCGGCACCACTCTAACTACTACAGTAGCTAATATCCCAGTCGGCACCTATATTGGTGGACCTGGTGTAACTGTTGGTACATCTATTGCCGTTGCAGGTGTAGAGGTATCTCCAGCTACAGACCCTGTTACATATGATTATACTGTTAATATTTCTCAGACTGTTTCTAGTCAGATCTTAACACAGTCTATTGCTACAAGTAGAATTGAATCACAAACCAACCCGGACGTTGCGATTGCACTCAACACTCTAAGAGAAGTGTCTCGCGAAATACAATCAGAAGGCTGGTCTTTTAATAAAGAATACGACTATCCTATTACACCTGACTCATCCAACGAAGTAATTATTGCTAATAATATACTCCATATGGATTTGAATAGAACTTATACACAAAACATGGATAGAGATAGCATTAATCGTGAAGGCAAACTTTATGATAAAACTGCTCATTCATTTACCTGGACTGACGATACCTTATACGTAGATGTTATTTGGTATTTTGATTGGCCTAGTATCCCTACTGTCATTCAATCTTTTATCATTGCAAGAGCAGCTGCAATTGTGTCTAGTAGAATTATTGGTGATCCTAATCAATATCAAATGCTAATACAAAAAGAAGCCTTTGCTAAGTCTACAGCTTTAGAATACGAATGTAATCAAGGTGATTACTCATTCTTTGGTGCTCCTAAAGGTGGTAATTTCTATCAAAGCTACCAACCGTTCCATACTTTACAACGCTAATGCCAGCAGTAACTCAGTTAATACCAAACTTTCTTGGTGGTGTCTCACGACAAAATGATGACAAAAAATTATTAGGACAAGTAACTGAATGCATTAACGGTTATCCCGATCCTACCTATGGTCTATTAAAAAGACCAGGAATGAAGCATACTAATGTATTGAAAAAAGCAAATGGTACTGAATTTACTAAGTCTGAATTAGACGGTGCTTCATGGTTCTTTATTGAACGTGATGCAGCTGGTTCATATATTGGTGCTATTAAAGGTGCAAATATTTATGTTTGGACAGCTGCTGATGGTACTTGGTGTACTGTCACAAACAATGCCAGTTCGTATCTAACTGGTACTACTAAGAATGATTATCATTTTCGTAGCATTCAAGATACTACAATCATTACCAACAAAACTATTACTGCTGCAATGCAGGCTAACGGTACTTATACCCCTAAGACTGTTGCGACTCTTAAACTCAATACACTCGTAGATACTTATGTGTATACTGTTACTATTCAGCATGTAGAGGCTGAGGTAACAAGTCAAAACAGTACAACATTTGATGACATGTTGTTGTACGATGCTAGTGATGTAAACATAAACCATCATCTTGTCGATAAAATTAAAAGTGTTATTGAAGCACAACATTCAGCAAGTAATGCAGATTTTGCTGGTAGATGGTATTTAGAAGGTTATCCTGATAGTCTTGTTATTAAACGTAGTACAGGTTCTAATGCAGTTATAACTGATTATAGTGCCGTTACTGGTACTCCAGTTGCCTTTGATATTGAAGCTAAAGGTGGTCTAAATAACGTTGCTATAGAAGCATTTGAAGATGACGTAGCTGATGCCTCTAAACTTCCTTTAGAATCTTTCGGTGGCCATCACGTAACAGTTAGTAATACAACTAATGCTGAAGATGATTATCATCTACAATTTGTTGCATATGATACTGCACTAAATAGAGGTAGGGGTTATTGGGAAGAAACAGTAGCTCGTGATGTATCTCCTGGATTAGATGCATCTACTATGCCACATCAACTAGAAAATACAGGACCTACAGCATTTGCATTTAATCCTATTACATGGTCAGCACGTCAAGCAGGTAATGATGTAACTAGCCCATTACCTTCTTTTATTGGTAATAAGATTACAACTACATTTTTTTATTCTAATAGATTTGGCTTGTTATCACAAGACAACGTATTCTTTGGAGTAGCTAATGATAGCTATAATTTTTTTGTTAAGTCAGCTTTAACTCAAATTGATTCGGATCCTATTGATTTAAATGTAGCTAGTATCAGACCTGTTATCCTATCTGACGTATTGCCATCTCCGCAAGGTTTGATGTTATTTAGTGCACGACAACAGTTTCAAGTATTGGCTACAGATTCCAGTACACTTACCCCCACTACAACCATAATTAGAGCACTATCTAATTATGAAATGGCAACTGACATATCACCTGTTGATGTTGGTGTTACTACAGCTTTTATCAATAGAGTGCCTGGTTATAGTAAATTGTTTAGTTTACAACTACGTGATGTAGAACAAAATCCAATTGTTGTTGATATCAGTAAAGTTGTACTTGAATGGCTTCCAGATACTATTGATGATTTAAGTGTTAGCCCACAAAACTCAGCTATACTATTAATTGATTCTGCTACATCTTATCTATACCTCTATAGATTTTATAATAATGGTGAGAAAGATTTATTCCAAGCATGGACTAAATGGCAGCTACCAGGAACTATCCAATCTGCAAAGATTATCAATGATTCTGTAGTTATTATTTCTCAGCATGAAGATGAATATACAATAGGTAAAATAATTCTTGATGAGATCCCCACAGGAAGCTCTGAGGTAGGTGCTACAAGTATTAGTGGTAATACATGCCTAGACATGGCTGCAAGGCCCGTCAAGCCTGCCACAAATGTCGATGCGGTGGTGTATGATGCCACTAATGAGGTTACTAAAATCTATACACCCTACACACCAATATCACAAAAGGAAGCTATTATGCTTCTTAGTGTACCAACAGCAGATGTAGGGACAAGTGCAGCAGTTGATGCTGATGCTGGTTTTTATTTAACTGCTACTGAACGTACTGAAATTGGTACAGGTTACCGTTACTTTGAAGTTAAAGGTGACTATACAAGCTATGCTGATGGTATTGTTATAGGTTATGGTTATGATTTTGAAGTAATCTTACCTAAATTTTTTTATAAAAAAAACGATTCTATTACATCTGATTATACAGCTACATTAACTATATCAAGAGTTATATTTTCTATTGGTAGAACAGGCCCAATTTTATTTAAAGTAAAAGCAGGTGGTTCTGATGAATGGAAAAATGTAGAGTATGTAACTGATGCTAATACTTACATAGCAGATAGTAGTCCTATAGCACAAGAACATCAATTCACTATACCAATCCATCAACGTAATACTAATTTTGAACTTAAAGTGACAAGCAATTTTCCATACCCTGTATCGTTAGTATCAATGACATGGGAAGGTATTTATTCACCACGATTCTATAGGAGGACTTAATTATGTCATGGACTGATATATTTACAGGCAGGGACAGAAACAAAGAAGCAAGAGCTGCTGAAAGAGATGCTAGAAAAGCAGGGAAAAGTGCAGCCCGTACCGAGTATTTATACAATAAAGATCTACATAACGCAGAAAAAGCAAACTATTATGCAGAACGTGAGTATGCATATGAAACTGCCCTTACTAACTGGGAGTATGGTAAGCAAATTCAAGATTATCAATATGCACAATCTTTAGCTTCTTACGAAAAAAGTCAAGACATTTATAATCGACAAACTGGTTTTAATGAGCAAGCCGCTGGATTAGCAATTAATGATCAGCAAGCTTCTCTCCAAGACCTTGCCCTACAGCAAGCGTTTCAACGTGAAGCTATGCACGCTGATTTAATGAATGAGATAAAAAGGGGCGGCATTCAGAAATTAGAGCAAGGTGTTAAATTATACGGTATCAAAAGTAATCGTAGAATTAGTAATGAATCTATCCAACAACAGTTAAATCAAGCTACTACACAAAATACTTTTGAAAAAGAAGCTAAGTTTGTAGAAGGTTTACAAAAAAGTGGTAGAGCTGCCTTAGGTCAAGCCGGTGTATCACGTAAAAAAACCTTACAATCCACTGCTGCTCAATCCTTTCGTGATTTAGTTGCTCTTGATTCGAGCTTATCTGGTTCTAGAAATAAAGCTGCTGTAGATTTATTAAAAGTAGGAGTTGATGCTAGTCTTGGTGAAACACAGGTTGGTCTTAATTTAGATATGATTGAACTTGGTATTAACGCAGCTAAAGAAGAAGTTAAATATAACAATAGAATTCTTGAGGCTAATATGCGTAGTGCTGCAGGCCAAGCGGGTCGTAACATCCAACAGATTCAACTGCAAAAAATGCAAGCCAATCTTCAAGCTGAAGCAAACCTCAACCTATTCCCTGAAGAATTTGATTATGCACCTGAACCACAAATGACACCAGAACGTGAATTTGTTGCACCAGTTATGAGAGAAGTATACATTCCTAAAGGGCCACGTGTAGACACAGGTTTTGCAGCGGTAGCACCTTTAGCATTGCAAGCAGCTTCGTTTGCAATGGGTCCTGGTGCAGCTGCTTTTAAAGCTCTTGGGTTTGCTGCTCCAGCGCTTAGTGGTGCCGCTAGTGCTGTTAAAGCTGGTTTTGGAGCTGCTGCAGCTGCAGACGCTGGGCTTGGTGCTCTTAATACAGGAACCATTTTCGGGCAAACTTTTGGCCAAGGAAGCAGTCTTTTCAATTCCTAAACATTATTAAATAACTAACCATGGCACGACTACAATACCAACCCGCTACAAAACCAAGAGGATTCCAACCTATTCAACTTAGTAGGGCTGGTATTGCTCGAATGGAAGAAGAAAGTAACCGGGTAATCCGTAACTTAGAAAAACAACGTGACGCTACAAATCAACAACGGCGAGATAATCTGCAAGCAATGCGGGAAAACTCTGCTTATGAAGTGCGTGCACGAGAAAAAAATCAGCAAATTGTACAGGCTAATTTAAAAAGTGAACAATTAAGCATCCAAGCTGAACAAAAAACAAAGCTACAACAAGCTGATGCTAATGCTAAAAAAATTGAGGAAACATTAACTGGCTTAGTTGATTTCAGTGTAACTCTTGGTAAACAAGCTGCTGAAAGAACTAAGCAGATGATTGTAGATCAGACTGCAGAAGGTGCTCAATTCCGTCGTCAAGAGTATCTTAATAGTCCTGAACTAAAAAATAATTTTGCAATAGCTGAAAGTCAAATTCCTGTTCAAACAGAACAATTAGACGCTACGCTTATGCGGGATGGCGCTTTAGGTTTTGACTCACCTTTAGAAACAGCAAAAGGTCTTGCAGCTAATCCTGGTAGAGGTTACTATTGGAAAAAGGGTTACTATAATGAACTTATTATAGAACAAACTCCACTGCTTGTTAATAGAGCACTTCAAAGTACTGAAGAGGCTTTTACTGATCAAGCAGGTAATAAATTTTCTGGTATAGAAGCACAGGGTGATCCTAATAAAATGCGTATTGTACTGGGTCAAGTACAGAATGCTTTATATGGATCAACTGGTTTAAATATTAATGACCTTGAACCTGGCTTTTTAGAAAGGTCTAATAAGTTTGTTGATGACTTTACTTCTACTTCAATACGAAAGGCAGCAGCTGTTGCAACTGATAGAGTCTATACTGGTCTTACTCAACAAGCAGAAGACCTGAGGACTAGCGGTGAACTTGATATGGCCTTTAGGTTAGATGTAAAAAACCCTAAGGTTGGTACAAAAGGTGCTTTAGATAATTATTTTAAATTATACTCTGCTCAAAATGCTGATGGTTCATTTCGACATTCAATAGAAGAACTAGACGCTCAAATTCTTACATCTAGTGGAAAGACTGTTCTTGAAGAACGTGGTAATAGCCAACGTTATCAAAATGCTTTAACTGCTAGACGTAAGGCTCAGGAAGACTACAAACGTGCTGAGCGTAATAATGCTAAATTAGCAGCCAAAGATTTTGCTGATAGTGCTGTACCACAAATGCAAGAGTACTTTGAAAATGCTGACGCACAAGGAGACTTAGCAGGTGCTGCAACATTTGAAAGAGAA
>Ga0222715_10001932_pt1 | contig 19340 bp, 20 predicted proteins | sample C33_9DmetaG_FD_165056 | JGI IMG/M metagenome (GOLD analysis project Ga0222715, IMG submission 165056) | Estuarine water microbial communities from San Francisco Bay, California, United States - C33_9D | ecosystem: Environmental > Aquatic > Marine > Unclassified | place: USA: California... | reverse complement strand
TTCTTCTTTTTGTTCTACTTGTCTTCTTGATAATATTGTTTCATCACAATCTTCAATACAAATCATTTTCCAATTATTCCAACCACCATATTCATTAATAGTTTTGTAAAGTTTTCTATTACATTTAACATTATCATTACAACTCGTCTTATGATTATGTTTTCTTCTTGTAAAATTTTTTGTTGAACCAACATATATAAAATCACAATCATCACAATAAATTTTATATATTACATATTTACTCATTATTCCTTTTTATTCCTTTTTATTCCTTTTTATTACAAAATATTTAAATCAATTTTATAAATATATATTATTCTATAAAAATAGTATATATTTCTGTTTATAATTTAAAATCTAAGCAGGGAATCCGACCAAGTTCGCGCCTATGCCAAAACCAGCACCAGAGCGGGCTGTTACCGCCATGCTTGGAAGGTATGTGTCAAGGATAGAGAAAGTGGCCGCCGCAGTTAAAGCAATAAGGGCAACTTCATCTAATCTAAGACGTTTTTGGGGGATTACGAAAGCCGCAATAGCGACCATTAAACCTTCAACAAAGTATTTAATCGCTCTTCTTACTAATTCGCCAAAATCAAACATTTCACCGAAATTCATTATATTAAATAAGAAGAAAAAAATTAAATATATATTTTTTAAAAAACTTAAAATCAAAATGATATAATTCTCTATATATGGCTAAAGAAAATAAAAGAAATCCTCATGTTGAATATAAAAATAATTTAGATGGTACTGAAAACCCTAAATATATCGATTTACTTGATGAAGATAATCCAATTGCAGGACAAAAATTCGCTTGTATCTCTTTTATATCACCTGATAAAATTATTAGACAAAAAGAAATGTTCTTTTTTCAAGAATTTTTAAAACAATTTGATTTAAATAAATCTCTTGAAAAATTTACACAATTTCTTAATTTTATTTCATTCAAATATCATGTCGATTTTGATAAAATGACTAAAGACCTTGAAGAATTTGTAAAAGAAGAAAAGTCTAATTTACATAAAACAACATTAGATGATGAATATAAAAATTTTATCGATGCTCATGAAGATAAACTTGAAGAAAAATACAAAGAAAATAATGGCTTCCAAACATCTACAAGAGGACTAAAAATTAGAGGTGTATATCCAAATCAACAAGAGGCTGAACTTAGATGTAAAATGCTTAGAGAATTAGACCCTCATCATGATGTATATGTTGGACCGGTTGGTATGTGGGTTCCTTGGGAACCTGAAGCTTATAAAACCGGTCGCGTTGAATATTTAGAAGATGAACTTAACCAACTAATGAATGAAAAACAAAAAAATGAAAAGAATGCTAAAATTGAATTTGATAAAAGAGTAAGAGAAGCTAAAGAAAAAGCAATGGAAGAAAATAAAAAGAAAGCAGAAGAAAGTGGTAATGTTCTAACACAAACTATTACAAAAGACGGTGATTTAGTTAACATTAAAAATCTTAATACTACAGAAATGAATCTATTAGAAGATAGCGAAGAAGTTTCCGATGAAACTATTAGAAAACAATTATTCGAAGGCGATGATATTGTAACTGATAAAAATAACGATCATGGTCTTAGCCAGCTAAATATTGAAGGCAATGCTAATTTTGAATTAAAAGTAGAGGATATGGAAGAAGTTGATTAAAATAAATAAGAACAATTAATTTCTGGTAATATAGCTTGATATTTTGGGGTAGGATTTGCCAACTGTTTAATTTGAGATAATATATATGACTGATTTATTATTCCTTCTTCTAAAGTAAATAATGAATCTTTTTCTTCATTAATATTTTCTTGATTTTTATCTTTATCTAGTAAAATAGTTACATTTTTTTTTTCATTTATACTTACAGATTTATTATTTTTATTCTCTCTATTTTTTCTCTCTTCTTCTAGTTCTATTTCCTTTTTCCTTTTTTCTTCTTTATAAATATTATTACTATTCATCTTATCAAGAATTTCAAAAATTATAAATAAAAATATTACTAGATTAACACTATTAAAAAATAAAAAAATAATTATAGAAATAAATATAACAGAAATCCAAAAATATATTTTTTTTACATTACTATCTAAATCTAAATTATTCGGTATAGGTGTATTTTTAAATATATAAAATATTAGTATAACACACAAAATATATGAAAATATATTATCTAATCTAAATTCATATAATATATTAAAATTCATAATAATATATTATATAAAATTGAACTCTATTAAACACAAAAATAATTAATTATATTAATTAATGGATTATCAATCTTACATTGGTAAAAAAGGTTATAGTATATTGAAATCTAAACTAACTATTGATGAACAAAAAATGATACGCGACGAATTGAATGTTAAACCATATGTTCCTGGTTCTCCTATTAATGTTACTGAATCATATCCTGTTTATTTAGAATCACCCAAAAAATTATATTTACCTAGATTTTATGGGATTGAAAAATTTGGTATGCCTAATGATAATAAATTACCAAATGGTCACGCAATTAATATAAATTTTAAAGGCATGCCAAGAGATTATCAAATTAAAATTGTTGATGAATTTTTCAAGCATATTAATGAAAAATTATTGCCTGGTGGTTTGCTTGATATCCCATGTGGATTCGGCAAGTGTACAAGTAAAAACACACCTGTTATGATGTATGATGGTTCAATTAAAATGGTTCAAGATATAAAAGTTGGAGACCAATTAATGGGAGATGATTCAACACCTAGAAACGTATTAAGTTTAGCAAGAGGACGTGAAATGATGTATGATATTGTTCCTAATAAAGGTGATAAATATACTGTAAACGAATCACATATTTTATCTCTTAAATGTTCTACAAATCATTCTAAAAAATATAGAAAAGGAGAAATATATGATATTTCTGTTAAAGATTATTTAAATTTACCTAAGTGTTTTCATGGTAGAGGAGGACCTTTACTAGGATATCGCGTTCCTATTATCTTTCCAAAAAAAGATATTATTATAGACCCATATATATTAGGATATTGGTTAGGCGATGGAAATTCAGGTAATGCTGGTATTACAAGCGAAGAACCAGAAGTTGTTTGTTACTTTAAACAATATTGTGAAAAAATAAATTGTGATATTATTCAGGGGAGAGACACTATTAACTTTAGAGGAACTCTTCGTTATTCAATAAGTGGAAAACAAATAAATAATAAAAGAACACCTAATGTATTATTAAATAATTTAAGAAAATATAATTTATTTAATAATAAACACATTCCACATGATTTTAAATGTAATGATAGACAAACAAGACTAGAATTATTAGCTGGTTTAATTGATTCTGACGGGTCATTAATGGGGAATGGTTATGATATAATTCAAAAAAATGAAAAATTATTAGATGATATTATTTATTTAGCTCGGTCTCTTGGATTTGCTGCTTATAAAAATTTATGTAAAAAAAATTGTATTTATAAAGGAGAGAAAAAAGAAGGAACGTATTATAGAACATTTATTCATGGTAAGGGTTTAGAAGAAATACCTGTTAAATGCGAAAGAAAAAAATGTCTGCCACGAAAACAAATTAAAGATGCTCTTGTTACAAGAATTAAAGTTGTTAAAAAGGAAGAAGATGATTATTATGGTTTTGAATTAGATGGAAATCGTAGATATGTTTTGGGTGACTTTACAGTTACACATAATACAATTATGGCATTGTATATCATAGCTAAGTTAAAATTAAAAACTTTAGTTATTGTTCATAAAGAATTTTTATTAAATCAATGGATTGAAAAAATAAATGAGTTTCTACCAGATGCTAAAATAGGCAAAATTCAAGGACAAATTATTGATATTGAAGATAAAGATATTGTTATTGGAATGTTACAATCATTATCAATGAAAGAATATCCTGAAGATACTTTTGATTCATTTGGATTTACAATTATTGACGAGTGCCACCATATATCAGCTGAGATATTTGTAAGATCATTACAAAAAATACTAACAAAATATATTCTTGGATTAAGTGCTACTATGGAACGCAAAGATGGACTAACAAAAGTTTTTAAAATGTTTATTGGTGATATTATTTACAAAATGAAACGAGATAAAGATGAAGGAGTTCTTATCAAAGCGATAAAATTTGTAACACAAGATGAAGAATTTAATACAATTGAATATGATTTTAGAGGAAATGTAAAATATTCTACAATGATATCTAAATTATGTAGTTTTAATAACAGAACGGAAATGATAATAAGTATTATAGAAAATGAATTAAAATTAAATAATAAACAGCAAATTATTGTTCTTGGGCAATTCAAAAATATTTTAACATATTTATACAAAGCAATTGAACACAGAAATATTGGAACTGTTGGATATTATATTGGAGGAATGAAAGAAGAACAATTGAAAAAAAGCGAACTAAAACAAATTATAATTGCCACATATTCTATGGCAGCCGAAGGCCTAGATATTAAAACATTAACAACACTAATTTTAGCTACACCAAAAACAGATATTGAACAAGCTGTTGGTAGAATATTGAGAGAAAAACATGAACAACCTCTTGTTATTGATATTGTTGATAACCATGAAGTATTTAAAAAACAATGGGATAAAAGAAAAGCATATTATCTTAAAAATAATTATAAAATTTTATATACAAAAGATTTTATAAAAAATAATTATAGCGATCATGGTATTTGGTGTGAAATCAAAAAAGAAAAGAAGAGCTCTACAAAAGAAAAAAAATGTTTAGTAAACTTTACAAATTTAAATATTAATTATTAAAAAGGTCTTATATTTCTTACTGGAGGCCAAGGATTAATTTCATTTGGTGGATAAGAAAGTTGATATTCATTTTTCCATAAAGGGCTTCCACTTAATCCACCTAATATTCCACCTTTTTGATTTTTTCTCGATCTTTTTTGTCTTCTAGATTTTTTAGATTTTCTTTGTTTTCTTTGTTTTTTTGATTTTTTAGATTTATTTTTATTTCTTTTTCCAGCAACTTGTTGGTTCGCAAATCTAAAAAATTTAGCATATGCTGTTGGCCCCGATGCTTGTTTTAATGTAACTGTTTTTTTGGGTCCTATTCCACCTTGTTTTCTTTTCATATTATGATTATTTAACCATAACGCATTATCTAATTGACTATTACATTTTGCTATTGGAGGATCTATAATAAATCCACCATATTGATTGTTTAAATTAATTGTGCTATCACCACTTTTTTTACCCTTTCTATCTTTTCTTGATTTATATCGTTTTCCTCCAATTAATACTTTTCTACTACAATCTCCATGCGATAAATTTCCTTTTACTGGAGGATAACCAGAACCAGCATATATAGAATAATCCATACCATTATCTATTTTAGTTGTAAAATATTTACTTCCACTTGGTATTGGCAATGTAATTCTATTATTACCACCACCTCTTAATTTTGGTTTTTCATAATTATTTAAATTTCCAGGTAATAATGTTCTGCCAGCTCCTATGCCACTTGTTCTTTGTGTATTATCCGCACCTCTTGGAACAATGGGTGCATACATTGAACTATAAGGAACTTGTTGTTCATATGTTCCTGGATTTAAAGCGATACCATAAGCACTCGAACCATGAACTAATCTTGTTTGTGTTCCGCCGCTTTGATTCATTTGTCCACAAACTATTTTTGGCGTTACTCCCGGAGCAGAAGATCTTGCCGCTTGTTGTGAATTAATAGGACCAGTAAATCCTCTTACTATTCCTTTATTTGAGCCAAAATTTTTTGGATTATGACTAGCAAGAGGATTTGCATATTGTAATTTAATATCAGGTCTATATGTAGCGTGATTTAAACCCAATGACATTTATATATAATAATAATATTATTAATTTTGTTCTAATTTTTGTATTTCTTTATGTGAAAATAATTTTTCTTTATTACATTTTTCAATAGGTTCCCATTTTTTAAATTTCATATTATATTTACATTTCATATATATTTCCTTTTTAACATCAACATATTTATCTATATTAATATTCTCAAAATCATCTTCTTCATCACTTTCTTCTAGTAAATCTAGATTATAATTTTCTTTAATATTTCTAAATAATCTATTCATTAATATACTTTTTTTATAATCCATAATTAATGCATATCCATATAAATAATTATTATTACAATATAATTCATATAAATCATCTTTAATTGTTGCCTTCACTTTAAAAATGCACTCTTTAATTTGCATATCTCTATTATTTAATATAATACCTGAATTATCACTTTCATTTAAATTTATAAATGTAATATGAGAGACTTCATAATGCATAAAAGGGATGTTCTTATATATTTCTTTATTATTATCAGTAAAATAAGGAATTCCTATATATAAAAAATTATTTGTATAAATTTTTTGATTAATGTAATTATCAAAAATATCACGCATTATTTTAAATTTATCAATAAATAATAATTCACCAATATAATCTCCTTTAAAGTAAAAAATATTTTCACATGAAAAATAATTTACACCTGCTTTATTATAGAAAGTTCCATAAATTATTGTATTATATGACAATTCTTTATCAAAAGAAACAATATAATTACTTATATTTGTAATTTTGTTGTATTTATTCAACTCTAAAAAATAGCATATATTATGCTTATCTCTATATGTAAACCATAAAAATCCTTTTTTTCCCTTTGGTATCAAAAAATATAAATCTGAGTAAACTTTTCTATGTAAAATTTTATCATAGGAAAGATTAATTTCGGGAAATTGATTTAATATATATTCATTATTTACCATAATAAAGTAAATTATTACCTTATCTTTAATTTATTTTATAAATATTTATCTTTATTAATTATTACTTCAATAACTAGAATATGATAAATTATTTCCATTATTTGTATTACTATCGGATAAGTTATTTACGTTCAATTCATTAAAAAAATTCTTCAATTCATTTTTCATATCATTTTTTGTTTCAGATGTTATTTTTTTCAAATTACTTATATCGGTCGTATCGTCATTATTTGATAAATTATTATTAATTATAGTTTCTTTATTATTTAATATAATTTTTTCAATATTTTTATATTCTTGCACCGGTTTATTGACTAAATCTTTAATTTTTGGAACAGTTAAGATGTTAATAAAATAACTATATAAATAATGCAGCAAACTAATAATTACAAGTGATATTATTATATAAAATACAAAATTATTAATCATTATTAATAATATTATATATTCTTTAATATTGATAAAAACGAAGAAATTTCATTTTTTATAATATTATTCGATATCTTATCTTTACTTTTATGATCCAATTCAAAATAAAAATCTGTTATATTGTTATCTTCTTCTTCCAATATAAATGTTAAAAATGATTTTTCTATTTTGAAATGTATTTTTTTTATTTTTTTTTTTTTATATAATTTTGGGACATTATATATTTTTTCCTTATTGTAAAAACTATAATCATATAACAATTCATAATCTTTATTGCTATAAATAATACAATCTGAAATAATTTTTACGTCGTTTTGATACAATTTATATAAATTTTTATTATATAATTCAAAAATTCCATCATTTGAATAAAATATAATATATTTTATATTTTTTATTTCATATTTCTTTATTAATTCAATATTACCTTTTATATTTTGTAATTCTAGATTTTTAATATAAATCTTCATGTCAAAATATATTTATAATAAACTATTTAAACTGATTTATAATATAAATATTATCAGATATTATGCCATCTTATATTAAATTTTCAAATAATGAATATACATTACATAATGATAAAATTATAGAAATTGAGTCTTTATATAAAAAATGTGGATTTAAAAAAGAAGATAATTTTGTTAAATTATTTTCTCATGATAGCAATAATGATATTTTAGAATTTTGGGGGCGCAATAAAGGTGATACTAAAAGTTTAAATACATATAACTTAGATCATTATAAATTTAAAGATAATATTTATGGAAAATTTTTATGTTTAATTAAAAATAATGATAAATATATTACATTTGATGAAGAATATTTTAAAAATATTGATAACAATATTTACAATATATACAATAAAAGAAATGATTATGATAAAGACCTAAATCTTGATCTAGCAGATGAGTCTGATTATAAATTATCTTCTAGTGATGAAGAAGATAATAGCACCGACAGTGAATCTGTATATGATTCAGAGCTTCAATATGAAGATTATGATTATTCTAAGTAAATTTTAACATGGTTTTAATGATTTGTTGAGATAACGATATCTTTAAATTGATTATAATCATCTACTAAGTTTTGGTCGGGCGATTGAAAATTATTATTATAATATGAGAAACCAATATTCCCTTGCATCATATTACTATATTTCTCATTTATTCTTGAAATTTTAATTATCTTATTCTCATTTATAAAAAAATTCATTATTGGTGGACCATTATTAAAACCTAATTTATAATATCTATATATAACAAAGTTATAATTACTTTGTATTTGTGGAGGGTTAGAATTAACTAACGTCAGATTTCTTACTTTTGGCATTATATATAATAATAATAATATTTTTTATGTAGAAGCAATAATTGTATAACCCTCATTATCTTTTTTTCTAAATATTAAATGCTTATTAGTGTGAATATCAAATTTATGTCCACAGTAATAATATTTATGAACGCCATCTGCAGATGGTGCAAATGCGTATGAACCACCTGGAATACCACTAGCACCAACACCTCCTAATTGATTCGTGCAAAATATTAAATTTCTCTTACATGGACATATAACATTACGATTCCTAAATGCTACATGTGCCCATGTATTTAAATTTCTGGATGACGGTATACCTTGTAGCTTGGAACCACCGCCCTGATTCCGATTAACTATTTTAGAAGAACCAGTAATAGCTTTATAATTAGACATTTATATAAATTATATATATAATAAAATTGAAATAAATAAATAGTATTATTAATAATTACCATAATATGTACAAAGTTACTAATGCAGAAAAATTTAGAGAACACATTAGAGACAAATTATTTGAAATTATTGAAAATAGAAATATTGTCTCTAACTTAGAAAAAGGCGTTTATAATTATTCATTAGATGTTGCCACTAAAAAAAAAATTGCAAAAAAATGGGAAAATCAATATTTTGTCCAAATTTATTTAGATAGAGTAAAAAGTATATTTATTAATTTAACAAATCAAACAATATTGGACAAACTTCTTAAAAAAAAAATTAAAGCACACGAATTAGCTTTTATGTCACACCAAGAAATGAATGAAGACAGATGGAAGGCTTTAATTGAACTACAACAAATTAAAGAAGAAAATAAATATACTCCTAAAATTGAAGCTTCTACTGATGACTTTACGTGTTTCAAATGTAAATCAAAGGAATGCACACATTATCAACTACAAACTCGCAGTGCTGATGAACCAATGACTACTTTTGTAACATGTATTCGTTGTAGTAATCGATGGAAATGTTGATTATATTTAATAATTTATATTATATATTTTATAATAAAATTGATATTTATATTTTTTATTACAATTATTTAAAGTTTCTAACTATATATTAATAATGAGCGATAACGAAGTATCAGATGTTGAAGATTCAAAATACGATAGCGATAAAGAAGATAATGATAATGAAATTATACCCAAAAAAAAATCATTAGTTATAGATTCTGATGATGAAGAAGATGAAATTGATATTAATGATGATAGTGATATAGAGCCAGATATTAACGAAGAATTTGATAATGATCATGAAATAATATCGAATTTAAATCGTAAAAATAAAGTAAACGGTAACATTGAAAATACAGGTTATGATGATAATATTAGCCCTATTAATACTGATATAGATAGTGACGACGAAGATTATTTACAAAAATTTGATGAAAATATCAAAAAAAATTATATTCAAAATAATCACCCGGAATGTTTAATAGATAATTTACATTTAGTTGAATCTTTAAGCAAAATTACTAGAAATAATGATGGAATTATTATTGATGATTATCATAAAACTGTTCCCTTTTTAACAAAATATGAAAAAACAAGAGTTATTGGCCAAAGAATTCAGCAATTAAATAATGGAGCAAAAGTATACATAAATATATCTGATAATATTATTGATAATAATGTAATTGCTGAAATAGAATTAAAAGAAAAAAAAATTCCATTTATTATTAGACGCCCCTTACCCGATAATAGTTTTGAATATTGGAAATTGCAAGATTTAGAGCTTATTGATTAATATGAAATAATCTCATCATCAAGTGTAATATTTATATCCAATTTTAATAAAATTTTTATTATTAAAATTGAATAATATTTTTTTATAAATAAATAAATAATGAAAATGATTACTAATTCTACAGATTGCGAAGAAACATATTATTGTAAGGAATGTTTAGATGATAATATTCCAAAACCACATTACCATGTAAATATAATTAATAATAATATTTATTGTCCATTACATAATAATATGTGTAACTATTGTAATAGTCATAATCATAACACACAAAAGTGCCCTTTTGTAAAAATAAGATTATTATCTACATTTTGCCATAAAAAAGAGTGTATATTTAAAAGTAAATTACGTAAAAATTCTAATTATCGTTTGATTAGTAAAAAAAAAATACAAGAAAAAAACGAAAAAGTAATTGATATTGTTGAAGAAATGTCTAAAATGATAATTAATAGAAAAAAAAAAATTTCATGGTTTGATGATGAAGTTCAATATAAATAAACTACTATTAAATATATATTTAAATAAATATAATTTTTTATTTTATTTTTACTGTTCATCTATTTTCCAACTAAAATTACATGAGCTACAAATGTAAATATATTTAACATTATCATCATCATATCTTACATAAATGATTTCGCTCACCCCATCTTCTTTATTAGAAGAACAACTTTGATTTGGACATTTTATAGTGTTTGTTCTTGGCAAAGAGGGATCTAATTTTGTATATTTATTTATAATATATTTATATTTTTGGTCATTATTAATTAAATCATTATTACTTATACAAATACTTTCATTATTTCTTGTTGTTTCTTCATTACCACAATTTCTACAATAATGGATTAATTTATTTGAATTTGCTTCTGACAATCTTAAATAATACATATTATCGCATTTACCACAAAAGTGCATTTTAATATAATATATTAAAATATTTATATTATATATCAATTTTATTATTTATTTACTTAATTTTTCATAAAAATTTTCTAGTTTTTTTTTTACTTTATTATAATCTATATTTGTATATAAATTATAAATGCTAGTTGTTAAATACAAATCTGTAGAATTTTCTATATTTTTATTTATAATATCAATAATATCATTGTAATTTTCTTTAAATTTTTCAATTATTATATTGTCAAATTTATGAAACCAATCAACATATATTGATTTTTCTAATATCCCTAGAATAGCTCCTTCCATATTTTTATAACTAATTATTTTATTATAATTATTATTATCTTTATGTTTTGATGAAATACCCGGTTCATTTGTCAAAGGCATATTATCCAATAATGAACATATTGTTAACAATACACTGCTTAACGTTTGACAACTTGACCATTGTTCTCCTTTCCATGTATTTAATATAGAAACGCACACTTTTCCATTTACATATAAATTTGGATGAAACCGTGTTCTTCCGTCATTTGTACAATACGTAAACTTTGGAGGTTGGTAGGGATAATCAGAAGGATAATCTATAGAAAATAAATAATATCCATAATTGTAAAGGGTATCTTTTGGGCCAATTATCAAAGCATAACCCTTTAAAATATTGCTATCATCATGAGAGTAATATATACCATTATTGTGTAATAGATTTTCTTTTACTTCTTTTATATCTTTAACTAATCGATTTATTGTTACCTTACTTATATATGTAGTCATATACTATAAACTATTATATCTTTTTATATTTAAATTAAGAAAGAAAAATTGACATAAAAATATATTTTAATATATACATAAAAATGGCCCTACAAAATTTAGAAGATTTTTTGAAATTAAATGTAGTTAATAAAGGCCAACCATTTACACATACCAGAATAGGAGATAAAGAATGTAAAATTTCAGGGGGTTTGTATAATATTATAGATAATAAAAAATTTTTAGATAAATATTATATTCATGTTTTTGAAAATCACAATAAAGAGTATCTTACCGAGAAACAATTGGTTGAAAATGCTCCGCTACTTATAGATATTGATATGAGATATGAAAATAGTATAACAGAAAAACAACATTCAAAGGATCATATTATTGATATGATGATGTTATTTGCCAATAAAATTTTGAAAATTTGCGATATTAAAGATAAACAAGAAATTGACATTTTTATTATGGAAAAAAAAGATGTAAATGTATTAGATAGCAAAACAAAAGATGGAATTCATATGATTATTGGAGTTCGATGTCATAAAGCAATTCATGTTCTTATTCGAGATGCGGTAATGTATGAGTTAAAAGAAATATGGGAAGATTTGCCATTAACAAATAGTGCCGAAGATCTTGTAGATGAAGGTATAATCAAAGGAACTGTAAATTGGCAAATGTATGGTTCTAGAAAACCGAATTGTAAAGCATATATGATTAAATATCATTATAAAATTACATGGAAAGAAGATAAAGATGATTGGGATATTATAGAATATGATATTGAAAAATTTAATACAAAAAAAAATATACACAAATTATCTGCTCATAATGATAGTTTTCCAATTATAGATGTTAATGACAAATTTAAAGAAATGTATGAAAAAATTAAAGATAATTATACTTCGAAGAAAAAGATAAAACCAACTAGTAAATTAATTATTAAAGAATATAGTGGTTTCAGTTACAAAGATATTACTGATCAAAAGAAGCTAGATGAAATGATCAATGATATGTTTAGTGATTTTGAAAATAATCCAATGGAATACGAACTCAAAGAAACTCATGATTTTGTTATGATTTTACCAGTTTCTTATTGGGGCCCTGGTTCTTATAATAAATGGATACGTGTAGGATGGGCTTTAAAAAATACTAACGAAAAATTATTCCTTACTTGGATCAAATTTTCATCACAATCTAAAGATTTTCGCTGGGATGATATGGATACATACATTGATTATTGGCAAAAGTTTGATAGTCATAATCCAGATGGTTTGACATCACGCTCAATTATGTATTGGGCTAAAATTGATAATTTAAAAGAATATAGTAAGGTTAGATATCAAACTGTCAGTTTCTTCTTAGAATTAACTGTTAATCAGGCTACTGAATGGGATTTTGCTCAAGTTTTATATCAAATGTGTAAAGACCAGTTTGTTTGTGTTAGTGTTAAAAATAATATTTGGTATGAATATATAAACCATAGATGGTTTGAGATTGATTCTGGTAATACTCTTAGATTAATTATTTCTAAGAAAATGCATGATTTATATATGCGAAAAGCTCAAGAAATTGTTAATGGAATGCAAAAGCTAGATCAAAGTGATGAGAATTATGAGCCATTAAGAAAACGCGTTCAAAAATTAGGCGATGTTTGCGTTCTTCTTAAAAAAACTACTTGGAAAAATAATATTATGAGAGAAGCAAAGGAATTATTTTATGATAAAGATTTCTTAAATAAAGTTGATCAAAATCCATATTTACTTTGCTTCAATAATTATGTAATTGATTTTAAACAAAAAACACATAGAAATGGTCATCCGGAAGATTATATCTCAAAAACAACAAATATTGATTATATTCCAATGGATAAATTTACTGATAAAGAACATGCTATTAAAGATGAAATTTACAAATTTATTGAAGAATTATTTCCCCACAATGATTTAAGAAGTTATATGTGGCAACATTTAGCTTCGTGTTTAATTGGAACAAATGATAATCAAACATTTAATATTTACACTGGTTCGGGTCGTAATGGTAAATCTAAATTAGTAGATTTAATGAGTAAAGCAATGGGCGATTATAAAGCTACTGTTCCTGTAACATTAGTAACTCAAAAACGCAATAATATTGGCGGCACATCTTCTGAGATTGTTCAGTTAATGGGTGTTCGTTATGCTGTTATGCAAGAGCCTACAAAAGGTGACAAAATTAATGAAGGAATTATGAAAGAAATTACTGGAGGTGACCCTATTCAAGGGCGTGCTTTATTTAAAGAGACTGTCACTTTCATTCCACAATTTAAACTTGTTGTATGCACAAATACATTATTTGATATCAAAAGCAATGATGATGGAACTTGGCGTCGCATTCGTGTTTGTGATTTTATGTCTAAATTTTTAGAAAAACCATTTGAAGATGAAGATAAATTTCCAAAAAATGAATATCCCTATCAATACCACATTGATAAACGTATTGATGAAAAATTTGAAAAATGGGCTCCGATATTAATGTCAATTTTAGTTGATATGGTTTATAAAAATAATGGTATTGTAAAAGATTGTTCTATTGTATTAGGAAGTAGCGATCAATATCGCGAAGGTCAAGACTATTTAGCTGAATTTGCGAAAGAAAAAATTATAAAATCAAATGGTGGTTCTATTAAGAAGAGTGAATTAGTAGAAGAATTCAAAAAATGGTATACTATCAATTATGGGAAAAATATACCAAAAGCTCGAGAATTATATGATTATATGGATAAACGTTATGGAAAATATGTTGGTAAATGGAAAAATATTGTTGTAAATTATGATGATGAAGCTGAAGATAATGAAGAAGATTAAAATATTATAAAAAGAATATTATTCAATATTATTTTGTTTTTCAATATAAACATTATCACATAACTTTTTAATTATTTTCTCTCTTCCTTCTTCAACTGATTTGCCACATTCACTCATTAATTTTGCAAATTCTTCCTGCTGTGATGGATTATTCATATAATTTGGATGTTCATCTAACCATACATTCAAGTTTTTTAATTGTTTTGATTCAATTGATTTTAATGCTTTATTTATACATTCTTTATTTTCATCTTTTTCCCATTCATTATTTTTTACATATAATGTTTCTCTCTTCTTATCTGTACAATGTAATGGTCTTTCATATAATGAAAGTTTATTCATGTTTTCCATTATAATATTACTTATACCATTTATTAGCCCTTTATCTTTTGTTGTTAATAAATTTTTCATGGAAATTTCTATTTTATTTATAAATTCATCCATCGATATAGCATCTTTACATTTTTCATTTAAAAATACATTAATATTAAATTTCTGTTTTATATTATTATTATTCATACCAATTTTTGGTATTAATTCACTTATTTGGTCTTGTTGTTTCATCAATAAACCACGCATTTCCTTATTTTCATTTATTACTTGTAAAAACATGGATTTATAATCTAAATCATTTTCATCTTTATTAACTAGAAAATTATTATCTATTTCATTATTTATAATTTCTTCTTTGCTATTATCGTGTTTTTCTTTATCTATAAAATTACATTTTTTTTTATGATTATATAAACTCTGTGAATGTTTATAATTTTTACCACAATTACAAAAAAACAGTTTTTCGGAACTTTTATCATCAGTATTGATAAGTATTTTATGTTTATTAGTTAATAAATGTCGACTAAATTGACTTTTACGTGACGTAGAATAGTTACATTTTTCACAATAATAATTAGTGGAACTTTCTTGAACTTTTTTATCAGTATTTTCGAACATTTTCATCAGTATAGTATACTTATATAAAAAGTTCCTAAATTATTTACAATAATTAAAAATAAAGGTTCAGTAACACTTTTTTAAATTCAAAATTATAATTAAGAGCATTATGGTGTGAACTCATTTTTTGCGTTTTTTTTTACAATTCTCAAATCGAAAAATGAAAATTGGACATTTTTTTGTCCATTTTTCAAAAATTTTTTAGAGAATTAAAAAATGAAAAAAATAACAATTTAGCTAGGAGAAAACCATAAATTTATAAAATAATAAAAATTTATTTATTTTATAAACCTTATTCATCGACTTTTTCTATATATACATTATCACATAACTTTTTTATTATTTTCTCTCTTCCTTCTTCTACTGATTTACCACATTCACTCATTAACTGCGCAAATTCTTCTTGTTCACTTGGATTATTCATATAATTTGGATGTTCATCCAACCATACATTCAAGTTTTTTAATTGTTTTGATTCAACCTTCTTTAATGCTTTATTTATATGCTGTTTATTTTCATCCTTTTCCCATTTATCATTTTTTACATATAATGTTTCGCGCTTTTTATCAGTGCAATGTAATGGTCTTTCATAGAGAGAAAGTTTATTCATATTTTCCATTATAATATTACTTATACCATTTACTTGCCCCTTATCTTTTGTTGTTAATAAGTTTTTCATAGAAACTTCAATCTTATCTATAAATTCATCCATTGATAATGCATCTTTACATTTTTCATTTAAAAATACATTAATGTTAAATTTTTGTTTTATATTATTATTAGTATTATTATTATTATTACCCATCTTAGGAATCATTTCATGTATTGTTTTTTGTAATTCACTATTTTGATTAATTAACTGTAATATTAATTCCTTCATATCATCTTTGTTATTATCTTCAATAATCTTCGTTTCATTATTATTTATTACTTGACATTTTTTTTTATGTTTCCATAATCCTGACCTATTCATAAAATTTTTATTACAAATATTACATACTAATATTTTTGTTTCCACCGTTTCCATTTGTTTCCGTTTATGTTTTAAGGTTTTTAAATGTTGCTCCCATAAAAATTTCTTACAACAATTATAATCACAAATTTTACAAAAGTATTTATCATTCATATTATTCATGTTTTTGGTTTCCATATATGCTATATTATAGAAACATAAAATATGCCTAAATCTTTTTCAAAAAAGTAAAAATAAAAAGTTCAGTAACACTTTTAATAATCCAAAGTTATAAATAACAGCATTATGGTCTTATCTCATTTTTTGCGTTTTTTTTACAATTCTCAAATCGAAAAATAAAAAATGGACATACTTTTTATGTCCAATTTTATAAAATGGAATATAGAATTAAAAATAAAAAAACATTAATTGTCACTGACTAAACTAATAATTTATAAAATAATAAATATTTATTTATTTTATAAACCTTATTCATCTACTTTTTCTATATATACATTATCACATAACTTTTTTATTATTTTCTCTCTTCCATTTTCTATTGATTTACCGCATTCACTCATTAACTGCGCAAACTCTTCTTGTTCTAGTGGATTATTCATATAATTTGGATGTTTATCTAACCATACATTCAAGTTTTTTAATTGTTTTGATTCAACTTTCTTTAATGCTTTATTTATATGCTCTTTGCTATCATCCTTTTCCCATTTATTATTTTTTACATATAATGTTTCACGTTTTTTATCTGTACAATGTAATGGTCGCTCGTAGAGAGAAAGTTTATTCATGTTTTCCATTATAATATTACTAATACCATATACTTGCCCCTTATCTTTTGTTGTTAATAAGTTTTTCATAGAAACTTCTATTTTATCAATAAATTCATCCATTGATAACGCGTCTTTACATTTTTCATTTAAAAATACATTAATATTAAATTTCTGTTTTATATTATTATTACTATTAATATTATGATTACCCATCTTAGGAATCATTTCATGTATTGTTTTTTGTAATTCACTATTTTGATTAATTAATTTTAATACTAATTCCTTCATATCATCTTTGTTATCGGGTAATAATACATTATCTTTATCATTAATATCCTTACATGTTTTTTTATGTGTGTATAAACCTTGTCTATATTTATATTCTTTTCCACAATGACAAATATATTTTATTATTTCGGCACTGCCATTGTCATTATTTTGTAATCTTTTATGTTTTAAAGTTGTAAGATGAGTATTAAAATTACTTTTTTTAGAGCATTTAAAGTTACATAATTCACATTCATATTTTTTGGCATTTTTTAGCATTTTTTCAGTAATCATTTGTAATTATATTATAATTACATAAAAAATGCCTAAATTATTTTAAAAAAGTAAAAATAAAAGGTTCAGTAACACTTTTATAAAACAAAAATTATAAATAACAGCATTATGGTCACAATCAAATTTTGCGTTTTTTTTTACAATTCTCAAATCGAAAAATAAAAAATGGACATTTTTTTATGTCCAATTTTAAAAAATGGAATAAAGAATTGAAAATAAAAAACGTGTATTTACACTATCTAAACCATAATTTTATAAAATAAACAATTAATATTTATTTTATAAACCTTATTCATCGACTTTTTCTATGTATACATTATCACATAGTTTTTTAATTATTTTCTCTCTTCCATCATCAACTGATTTCCCACATTCACTCATTAACTTTGCAAATTCTTCTTGTTCTAATGAATTATTCATATAGTTTGGATGCTCCTGTAACCATACATTCAAGTTTTTTAATTGTTTTGATTCAACCTTCTTTAATGCTTTATTAATATGCTCCTTATTTTCATCTTTTTCCCATATATTATTTTTTACATATAATGTTTCGCGTTTCTTATCTGTGCAATGTAATGGTCTTTCGTAGAGAGAAAGTTTATTCATGTTTTCCATTATTATATTACTTATACCATACACTTGTCCTTTTTCTTTAGTTGTTAGTAAGTTTTTCATAGAGACCTCTATTTTATCTATAAACTCATCCATTGATAATGCATCTTTACATTTTTCATTTAAAAATACATTAATATTAAATTTCTGTTTTATATTAGTATTATTATTATTATTATTATTATTGTTATTACCCATGTTAGGAATCATTTCATGTATTGTTTTTTGTAATTCATTATTTTGATTAATTAATTTTATAACTAATTCTTTCATTTCATCTTTATTATCAGGTAATAATACATTATCTTTTTGATTATTTCCTTTACATGTTTTTTTATGTGTATATAAACTTTGCCTATGTTTATATTCTTTTCCACAATCACATATATAATTTATAATTGCGTCGCATTTGTAAGTATTATGTAAGTTTTTATGTTTATTGGTAAGCAAATGTTTTTCATAATCATTTTTTTTACTGCTTTTATAATCACATTTCTCACAAAAATATTTATGTGAGATTTTTTGCGATTTTTCTGTAAGCATTTGTAAGTATATTATACTTACATAAAAATCTCCTAAATCTTTTTCAAAAAATAAAAATAAAAAGTTCAGTAACACTTTTATAAAACAAAAATTATAAAACAAACCATTATGGTCTAAAGTGATTTTTTCATTTTTTTTTGCAA
>Ga0222715_10001931_pt1 | contig 19346 bp, 20 predicted proteins | sample C33_9DmetaG_FD_165056 | JGI IMG/M metagenome (GOLD analysis project Ga0222715, IMG submission 165056) | Estuarine water microbial communities from San Francisco Bay, California, United States - C33_9D | ecosystem: Environmental > Aquatic > Marine > Unclassified | place: USA: California... | reverse complement strand
ACGCGCTGAACCACTTCGACAGCGAATACACGCAGGATCGCCTGCGCGCGCTGGACTTCTACCTTGGCGAGCCGCTCGGCAACGAGGTGGAGGGTCGATCCGCTGTCGTCGCCACCGAACTGGCGGATACAGTCGAAGCCATCATACCTAATCTGATGCGGGTGTTCTCGACGAACGACAAATACGTCCGCTTCGCCCCGCGCACTGGTGAGGACGTCGAGGCCGCCGAGCAGGCGTCGGACTACGTCAACTATATCATCCAGAACCAGAACGACGGCTACAAGCTGCTGCACACGTTCTTCAAGGACGCGCTGCTGTTCCGCGCTGGCGTGATCAAGTTCTTCCACGAGGAAGTCGAGGAAGTTGACGAGGAAGAATATTTCGGCCTGAGCGAGCCGGAAATGGTCATGCTGCTGAACGATCCGAACATCGAGGTCGTGGAGCAGAACGAGACCGTGATGGCGTCGTACACTGACGACGACGGCACCGAGGTGCCGCTCGACGTTCAGTACGATATGTCGGTCCGCGTGAAGCGCAAATCCGGCCAGATCAAGGCGATCAACGTGCCGCCCGAAGAGTTCCTTGTCTCGCGCCACGCCGTGTCGCTGGACGATTGTCACTTCGTCGCGCACCGCACCTCGCTCACCGTCTCAGAACTTGTGGCGATGGGCTACGACCGCGACATCGTCGAGCAGTATGCGGGCGAAAACGAACTCGACACCGACCGCGAGGTCAACAACCGCTTTCAGGATCTTGAGGCGGCGACCGGCGTTGACCCGGCTGACCCGACCCTGCGCTCCGTGATTTACCACGAGTGCATCATGAACGTGGACTTCGACGGCGACGGCATCGCAGAACGCCGCCGGATCTGCGCGATTGGTGGCGACGGCGCGTACATTTTGCACAATGAGCCGTGGGATCACATGCCGTTCGCGGTATGCTCCCCGATCCTGATGCCGCACCGCCTGATCGGGCGTTCTATCTATGACCTAACCGAAGACCTTCAGGTGATTAAAACCACGCTGATGCGCCAGTACCTCGACAGCGTCTACAGCAGCACGCTGCCGCGCATGATCGCGGTCGAGGGACAGGTGAACCTCGATGACTTGCTGGACGGCTCCGCAGGCGGCGTCATCCGCGCACGCCAGCCGGGTATGGTTCAGCAGATTACCGGCGCATCCGTAGGCGGCGAGATCCGCCCGCTTATGGATTACCTCGACAGCGTGAAGGAGACCCGCACCGGCATGAGCCGCGCGTCGCAGGGTCTGTCACCCGATGCGCTCCAGTCCTCGACCGCCAGCGCGGTCGCGGCGACCGTTCGCGGCGCTCAGGTGAAGCTGGAGAGTTACGCCCGCACAATGGCCGAGACCGGCGTGAAGGATCTGTTCAAGGGCATCCTGCATCTGGTGCTGAAGCACGACAACAAGCCGAAGGTCTTCCGCCTGCGGAATAACTTCGTGCCGATCAACCCCGGCGAGTGGAAGTCGCAGTTCGACACCATCGTGCAAGTCGGGCTTGGCACCACGGACGACGAGACGAAGATCGCGTTCCTGACGCAGGTCGCGGCGAAGCAGGAGCAAATCCTGATGCAGATGGGGCCGCAGAACCCGATTGTGTCGATGGAGCAATACGTCAACACCCTGCGCTCGATTGCGGAAATTGGCGGCTTCAAGGACGTGGATCAGTTCTTCAATTCGCCGCAGATGATCCGCCAGCAGCAGATGATGCAGGCACAACAGCAGCAGGCTCCGCAGCCTGACCCGGAGATGGTCAAGATGCAGCAGGAGATGGAGATGGACCGCGCCAAGGCGCAGGCCGACATCCAGCTTGCCCGCGAGAAGATGGAGGCGGAGATGCAGCTAGAGCGCGAGAAGATGGCGATGCAGATGGAGCTGCGCCGACAGGAGTTGCAGGCTGAGGCCGAACTGCGTATGGCCAAGGCCGTCACCGACGCCGACATTTCCACCAACCTGCCGAGGAATTAGGGATGCCGGTAACGAAAACAGACTGGTCACAGCCAGCCAGCGCCGGGGTTAATCAGAGCCAAAGCGGGCTTGGTGGCGGCGGGTACTTCTCTGACATCCCAACATATGCGCCCGCTGAGGTTAGCCCATATCAGGGCGTAATTGACGCTGCCGACACGGCACTGGCGAACCTCGCGGCGCAGCAGTATGCGTCTGAGCAGCGCCAGCGGAGGTTTGCCGATAAGGTAGCAATACAGGACGCGCTGGCTCTTCAGCGCCAGCAGGCCGAGAGACTGGCCGCAGAGCAGTACCAGCGCCGCATTGCGGATCGAGCCGCTGTCCGATATGGCTCGGCCCTTGAGCGCGGTCGCTTGAACAATCAGATAAGGTCAGATATGGCCAAGGCATACTCTGGCGTCACCAACTTCGGTATGGGACCAATGGTTCCACTTGGCTCTGACATATACCCCGACACATTCTCGTCCTTCACCCCCGGTCAGCAGGCATCCCTGAACCAATACCTTCAGCGCGGTCCGGGCAAGGACTACAGCTTCGGCATCGTGCCGGGGATTATGGGCTTGCTCGGCGCTCCGACCCAATACGAGCAAATCACCAGCGGCGACTACCGCCCGGTCTTTGTCGGTGACGAGTTTTACGGCAGCTTCGGCGCTGGCCCGTTCGGCGGTCAGGTTTACACGGGTCGCACGCTGCCACCAGACGTGGCGGCGGAGTACGGCATACCCGGCTTTGAAGACACCAGCGGAGACCCGACCGTCGTCGCGCCAGTGGCGGACGCGCTGACGGGTGAGCAGCGCTGCCCGGAGGGCTACATCTTCGACGAGGACTTGCAGGCGTGCCGCTTGGATACGCCAGCGCCGGTTGCAAAAGCCCTTGAACAACGCGAGCCAACGCGCACATATAGTTTGTTAGATCAAGCACCTGACGGGTTGCTGGAGTTTCAGCGCCGTTACGGTCTGCCCCAGCAACAGATGGATTTCAGCCTACTGACATGAATGAAAACAAGATCAGGCAGCGGCAGGACCGCTCCGCAAAGGCAGAGGCACTCCTGCGAAATGAACTTTTCATCGAGGCGTTCGAGTACCTCGATAAGCAATTCGTCGAGGCTTGGCGCACGTCCAACGTCGGCGATGAGGAGGCCCGCGAGAAGATATTCCAGTTGATGCAGGCACTTGCTGCGGTCAAGGGGTATTTCCAGAGCGTGGTCGAGGATGGTAAGCTGGCCAAGGCCCAGCTTGACGAGTTCAAGCGGTATGGCCGCATAAACTAGGAGATATTTCATGTCCGATAACCCCACTGGGACCGGAGCCATTTCTTTAACCGAAGCAGTTTCTCTTCTGAACACACCCCCAGCGGACACCGTGACAGAAGAGCAGGTAGAGGCGCTAGAGCCTCAACAGCCTGAGACCGAAGCGTATGAGCCGGAGGCGGATACCGCAGATGCGACCGCCGAAGTGGATTACGACGAGGACGATGAGGGCGAAGACGCCTACGAGGCGGATGACGACGACGAGTACGACGAGGAACCCCCGGAGGTCTACACCGTTAAGGTGGACGGCCAAGAGGTAGAGGTGACCCTCGACGAACTTCAGAGTGGTTACTCGCGGCAGCAGGCGTACACTAAGCGCTCGATGGAGTTAGCCGAGCAGCGCAAAGCCTTTGAGGCCGAGCAAGCTGAAACGAGACAACTTCGGGACGCTTACGCGCAGCAACTTGATCAGTTGAGCGCTCAAATCCAGCAGGCAGGCCAGCAGGAACCTGACTGGAGAGCATTGGCCGAGACGATGTCCGAACGTGACTTGTTTCTGGCGAAGGCCGAGTGGGACCAGCAGAGGGAATACCTCAAGCAGGTCGAGGCCGAACGCCAGCGCATCGCGTCGGAGCAATCTCGCGAGCAGGAGCAGAACCTGCGCCAGCACCTTGAGGTGCAGCGTGGCGAGATGCTCAGCCGCATCCCTGCGTGGCAGGATGATGAGGTTCGCGAGAGTGAGCGCAAGGAAGTGATTTCCTACGCTCAGAAGCGGATCGGGTTTAGCGAAGAGGAAATCGCAAATGCGTCTGACGCACGCGCGATCGAACTTCTCTACAAGGCGTGGCGCTGGGACCAGCTTCAATCGAAGACCCCCGACGCCAAGAAACGCACCCGCAAAGCACCGAAGATGGCCAAGGCAGGGCGACCAAAGACCAAGCGCGAAGTTGCTAACCGTTCTCGGCAAGAAGCCCGCAAGCGTTTTGAAAGCGCTGGCACGGTGGACGCCGCTGTTGAGTATCTAATGGGGCGCAAGTAGCCCCGCAACTTGAAAGGAAAAGTCATGACGACTTTCGCTACTAGCGCCGCCGTAGGTGAGCGCGAGCAGTTGGCAGATGTGATTTACCGCATTAGATAGGGTAGGTGCGGTCTAAACCGGATGAACTGCTGGAACCCTACGGCGCAAGCTATGGCAATCAGCATCCAAGCCCTCGGTACACCGGGGGAAGGTTCAGAGACTACCTGAGGGGTGAAGCCCCCTTAATAACAGGCTAGAGCGTCCGGCACTCCAACCCGGAGTGATGATATAGTCCACCCCCACCGAAAGGCTGGGATAAAATGCGACCCTGCTGAAACACCGATCTTCTCCAACGTCAAGAAGGAGACATCGAACGGCATCTTTACCGAGTGGCAAGTTCAGGAACTGGCAGCCGCCAGCACCACGAACTACCACAACGAAGGTGCTGACACTGCGACTGCTGCGGCTACGCCGACAGATCGCGTGGGCAACTACCACCAGATTTCCAAGAAGGTCTTCGCGACCTCCGGCACTCTGGACGCGGTAGATACTGCCGGACGAGAACGAGAGCATAATTACCAAAAGGTTCTCAAAGGCTTAGAGCTAAGGCGCGACATCGAAAAGATGATCGGCGACACTGACGTTGCCCGCTCGTCTTCCGATCCTCGCAAGTCCGCTTCGCTGTCTTGCTGGATGACCAACGGCTCGGTTGGTGCAACCGCTGGTGCTTTCGGCACTGGTGACGGCACCGACACGATCACTGCCGGTGACAGCCGCGCCCTGACGCTCGCCCTCATTGAGGACGCGCAGCAGGACGCTTGGACCGACGGCGGTAACCCGCGCATGATGGTTCTGTCCGCCACGAACAAGGCCAACTTCTCGGACCTCTCCGCGTCGGGCAACCTCGTCAGCAACGACGTGAACATGACCGCTGCCAAGGAAATTACCTATGTTGGTTCAACTAGTGTATTTCTTGGAGATTTCGGAGTTTTGGAATCCAGTCCCTCCAGACAGCTGTCCAACGACCGCATCTTCCTGATCGACCCGGACTTCGTGTCGCTTTGCACGTTGAACGGTCGTAACTTCCTTGAGGAAGATCTCGCCAAGACCGGCGACGCGACGGACAGCCACATTCTGATCGAATGGGCATTGAAGCCCACTGCGCCCAAAGCGCATGCAGCAATTTTCGATCTTTCTGGTTCGTAATCAATGACTTAGCAGGGGGGCGGCTTCGGTCGCCCCCTTCTCTATGAGGGCAAAATGAAACGATACCTCTGGACCGACCCACGCACCCGCAAGGAAGTGTCCCTGCATCAGAACAGCGACGGCTCAACCCACGTTGAGCAGCGCCAAGAGTTCGGCGACCTTCTCAAAATCAACAAGCAGATGTCAGACGACTACCGCCCCGGCTCCCTTCGCGGCAACACGCAGCGCCACCTACAGCATGTGGCGGAAATCCCGAACGTAGTGTATGCTCACTTGGTAGAGAAGTTCGGCCCGTTGCGCGAAAACCCGAAGGCGTGGAAGGCGTGGCTGAACAACAGCGAAAACCGGGCATTTAGAACAGGCGGCGGAAGGCTCTGATGGCAATCTCGACCTACAGCGAACTGAAGACGGCAATAGCCAACTTCCTCGCGCGTGATGACCTCACCAGCGTCATCCCTGATTTTGTTTCTTTGGCTGAGGGGCGCATGAGCCGCGAGTTAGAGACGCGCAGCCAAGAGACGCGCTACGACATCAGCACGGTTTCTGGCGCAGAGTTTTACGCCCTGCCAACTGACCTGCGTGAAATTCGCGAGGCGAAGCTGGAGACAACGCCGATCACGGTGCTTGACTATATGTCGCCGGTTTCAATCGACCGCACTTATTCTTCTGCTGGCACCGGCAAGCCGAAAGCGTTCAGCGTTGTCGGCTCAGAGATACGCCTTCGCCCTGTGCCGGACGCAGTTTACACGCTTGAGATCACTTACATTGGCAGCATAATCGCCTTGTCGGACAGCAACGCCAGCAATACAATCCTCTCAAGGCACCCCGACATCTACCTCTCGGGGTCTCTCGCTGAGGCATACACCTATCTGCTTGATGAGCAGAGGGCTTTGGTTTACGACCAGAAGTTCACGCGCGCTATTGAGGAGATTGCAAAGGACGAGGAGCGCGCGCATTACGGCTCTGGCGCAATCCGTATTAACAGCAGCTATGCGCTGCAAAACGCAGTTGCTGAACGCTAGGAGTAAAAAATGAGCTACACCGGCCCCATCGCAGAGCGTAATTACGCAAACCAAAACACAGGCATTGATGTTCAAGCGCTGAAGGCAGGCACGGTTGCAACCGTTTCTGTTTCGAGCAGCAGCGCGCAGTCCGCTGCCCACGCTGCGACGACAAATGTCGTCCGGCTTGTCAGCACGACAGACTGCCACGTTGCTTTTGGCAGCAGCCCCACAGCCACGACTAGCAGCATGTATCTGCCTGCAAATCAGGTGGAATATTTCCTCGTTGCGGCGAGTGAAAAAGTGGCCGCTATCCGCGCCAACGCAGACGGAACCTTGTACGTTACAGAGATGGCCTAATGCTTAGAAACGTCGGACTACGCAAGAGCGTCGAGCAACCTGTCCTCGACCTGAACTTTGCCGCCAGCCAGATTGGCTCTAACGGTGCGCCTGATGCGCGTATGAACGATTTCAATCGTGGCAGCAATGCGTGGTTCGTGGACAGCGATGGTCTGGTGAAGAAGTCGCCGCACAATCTGCAAGTCTATTCGCAGGACTTTGACAATGCTGCTTGGTCAAAAAGTCGCATTACTGTTTCAACAAACGCAACGACTGCCCCCGATGGCACTTTGACTGCTGATAAAATTGTTGAGACAACAGAGACAGGCGCAAAATATTGGCGTGATTTTGCAAGTGCTGTAACTGGGGAGCGTTATTTCTTTTCTGTTTTTGCAAAAGCTGGCGAAAGAAAATATTTGCAGATGTGGACTGCTTTTGGCACTGGCGGGTTTTTTCCGCAAGTGTGGAATATTTTTGATGTAGAAGCTGGGACTATTACTGGGGCTGACTCAGATGCCGACAGTGTGACAATAGAAGATGTTGGCAACGGCTGGTTCCGCTGCACCACATCCATTACTGCTGATGGCACTGGTCTTGATGACATAGGCTTTGGCTTGTGGGATGGGGTTGGCTCTATACCGACACAAGGAATAAGTTATACAGGCGACGGTTCGTCTGGTTTGTTTGTTTGGGGTGCGCAGTTTTCACACCACAGCACAGCACCTGTAGACAACCCCTACGTCAAAACCGAAGGCAGCGCGGTCTATGCTGCACGCCTCGACCACGACCCGGCTTGGTTCATGTCTGCTGCGCAGGAACAGAACCTGTTTACCAACTCAGAAATGCTGAACGAAACAGGCAGCACTGGATGGACGCCAATTCGTGCTGTAGTCACAGAAGACTCGACAGAAGACCCAAATGGCGACACCACCGCTGAAAAGATACTGGAAGACTCAACGGCATCCAGCAGCCACTTTGTCAGGTCGCCAGATTTTACAACCACAGAAGGTAAATCATACACAGCATCTGCTTATGTGAAGGTAGCCGCTGGCACAGACCGCTTGTTTAGACTTGCGTTTAGCTTCGTCGATTCTGCTTTCAGTTATAAGTATGCCCAATTTGATTTGCAGTCTGGCACAGTGCAGGTTGCAAATGCAGATGACTCGTCAATCACCGATGTGGGCAATGGCTGGTTTAGGATTTCTGCAACCGAGACAGCAAGTGCTACGGCAGACACTGCCGAGATTCAGATGGCGTTTGTTGAAAAAGGTGGCACTGCAGATTACGACGGCGATGGCACATCAGGGTTTTTTGTTTGGGGTGCGCAAGTCGAGGTCGGCACTAGCCCCGGAACCTACCACCGCACTGAGGGTGCGCCTTACTACGGCGAGGGAGCCACGCCGAAGGGGCTGCTGATTGAGGAAGCGCGGACTAATCTTGTTGAGTATAGTGAAGAGTTCGACAATGCAGATTGGTCGAAAATCGACGGAACAGTTTCAGCAAACCAAGTCATTGCGCCTGACGGCACTTTAAGTGCGGATGAGTTTATCTATAACAGTGGTGAATCAGGCGCAAGATTAGTTGAATCATTTACATCTGTGTCTCAAAACACAGACCATACATTAAGTTGCTTCATCAAAAACAACGGATTAGATGATTCATCTATACGGTTTTTTTCAACAGAAACTGGCTTCATCCAAACGGAATTTGATTTAACAACCGGAACAATAACATCTACTACAGCCGGAGCAAGTAGCTCTATAACAGATTATGGAAATGGCTGGTTTCGGGTAACTTTGACATTTGACACTGGGTCTGCTGCAACCAGTGAGCAAATACAAATTTGCAGAAATTCTTCAGTGACTGGTGATGGCACGAAAAGCTTTTACGTCTGGGGTGCGCAGCTAGAAGAAGGCTCCTTCCCCACATCCTACATCAAGACCACCGGCAGCACTGCCACCCGCAACGCCGACGTAGCGACGATGGGTCCGACTGTTGCGCCGCTGAAGACGACTGGCCCTGAACTAATAACCAATGGCGGGGCAGAGACTGGCGATATAACCGGGTGGACTACAAGCGGGACAGCTACCCTTACAGCGCAGACATCAAATGCGCCGTTTGGTGATTATGCTTTCCTGTTTACTGCTGGCGGCACTGACGGCGACAAAGCCACGCAGACCATCACAACTGAAGTTGGCAAGCGCTACCAGATTAACTTTTACGGCAATCACAATTCTGGTGACGGCGCTAACATTGAGATTGAGGGCGTGCTTGAGTTTCCCGATGCTCCAACTTTGAATAGCGGTCATGTTGGGTGGCAGGAGCGAACCGCTTACTTTACTGCCACCTCGACATCTCATGTCATTGCGTTCCGAGAGCGTGGCGCAAACAACAATGCTTCAATCTACGTTGATGCGCTTTCAGTGAAGGAGGTGCAAGGCGGCACTGAGCTTGTGACCAACGGCACGTTTGATACTGACACAAGCGGGTGGCAAGATGGCGTTGCACTTGGAAGCTCCGCTTCTTCAGAAAGTGGTGTGTTTCGTATTACTGGTACTGCGGCTGGCGTTGGGGCAAAAATTGTTTACCAGCAACTTTCTGACCTTGTTATTGGTCGTCGTTATAGAGCTTCTATGTTGTTTGTTGGTACATCTCAAACAGGAAGAGGTGTGCGTTTAAGACTAAGAAGCGCAAATGGAGTCACTCTGATTGAAGATGTGGTCACGACAACCCCAAGCACAACAATAACATTTGATTTTACAGCAACCGAAACAAACCACAGGTTATACATTCGATGGGACGGTAACTCTGAAACGACTACAAGCGATTATGTTGAAGTTGACAACGTAAGCGTCCGCGAACTGTACCCATTCGAGCAGTACAACCCCGCAGAGGGGACGGTGGTGTGCGAGTTTGAGCGTATTGGTAACACTGCTTTTGATATGATTTGGAGGCTTGAGAGCATACTTGACCAAGACTTTATGTCTGTCACAACCCTCAACGATGTTTCAGTTTATTTTGTCAATAAGGAGAGCAATGTAGTCGACTTAACTTTTAACTCTATTGGCTCTGCCATTGGCGAAACCAATCTTACTGCGTACACCTATCAGCAAAACAACTACCACATTTCATCTGCCACTGAAGGCGTTCTTGAAGAGTCTTTTGAGGACACATCAATAACCGTCCCTGCCATAGACGCGCTTGGGATAGGATGCAAGCCAAAGGATGAATCAGCCACCGGAAACTGCTTTATCAAACGCCTGACCTACTACCCCTATCGCCTCAATGATGATGTCTGCGACAGCAAGGTAACAAGCTAATGACTGACGAGATTGAAGACACCCCGCCGCCTCAGACCGATTGGTACATCAAGGTAGCCGACAGGGCCGCTTTGATTACCGCACTGAAAGGCCCCAGCGAAAGCCGAGACACCTATGACGATGACGGCAATGTCACCGGCAGCGAGACGGTGTATCCGCACAGCATCATCACACAGGATGAGGATGACAATGATGTCATTCGTGCCACAAGCTGGGTGCGGGTTGATGAGATTGGCAGCATCTATGCGCCGACTGGCAAGACGCTCACCGATGATGATGGCAACGAGTACCCTGAGATGGCGGCTGTGGCTGGTTACCACGCCAATCTGCGTAAGCTGAGTGACAAGGCCGACACGCTCATACAGCATTTGGAGGATGGCGGCGACACGATTACACCACCTGCCACACCAGCGAGGGGATTTGCGTGATACAATTCGGCGAATGGCTGCCCGATCAAGCTGACATCATGAACTCTGGCGTGACTGTCGCGACTAACGTCATGCCAGCGGCGGCTGGGTATCACTCGATGAACAGCTTCGTCGAATACTCAAACCCGGCTGACGGAACCATTCGCGGCATATTTGCGGCGAAGGACAGTTCCAACAACACAAAGCTGTTCGCGGGTGACGACGCAAAGCTATACCTGCACAACACGTCCACGAACAATCTCGACGACATTAAGAAGGTCGGCGGGTACGACCTGACCGGCGGTGAGCGCTGGAGGTTTATTCAGTTCGGCGATTACGTTATCGCCGCAGGCGGTATCGGCGAGGAACTTCAGTATTTTGAACTTGGCACCAGTTCTGCATTTGCTGACCTCGCCGGTTCTCCGCCAAAGGCTGACTTCATTGCGGCGGTGCGCGACTTCGTGTGGGTTGCCAACGTGGACAGCGGGACGGGCCGCATACCGTATCGCTGCCAGTGGTCAGGCTTCAACGACGTTGACGGTTGGACCGTCGGCAGCGATCAGTCAGACTTCCAAGACCTGCCCGACAGTGGCGAGATCACCGGCTTGGTCGGGGGCGAATACGCGACGGTCTTGACCGAGCGCGCCATCTTCCGCGCCACCTACACTGGTCCGCCGCTGATCTGGCAGTTCGACAAGGTTGTGTCCGAGCGCGGGTGTAACTTCAGGAACTCGGTGTGCAACGCCGGGAACCTTGTGTTTTTCCTGTCGTCAGATGGCTTCTATGCGTTCGACGGCCAGCGCATCTCGCCAATTGGAAGCGAGCGCGTGAACGAGTTCTTCATAGAAGATTTCGACAGTAACTACGCCGACCGCATGTCTGCGGCGGTTGACCCGCTAAACGAAGTGGCGATGTGGTCTTACACGTCCACGTCCTCGCCGTCTGGCCAGCCCGATAAAATCCTGATCTACAACTACACGCTGAACAAGTGGTCGCTGGCAGAGGTTGAGGCCGACCTGCTTTCGCCAATGTTTTCGGCTGGCTACACAGTTGACGCCCTCGATAGCCTTTCGGCAACGGTTGACGGCCTCAGCATCCAGCTAGACAGCCGCTTTTACAAGGGCGGGCAATACTTCTTCGGCGGCGCATACGGCGACAAGATTTACACCTTCACTGGCGCGCCACTAGCCGCGACGATTGAGACGGCGGAGGCTCCGATCTCGACCGGCAAGCACTCGATTGTGACGCGCGTCTACCCCTATTACGAGGACGGCAGCGTGACGCTGGCGGTTGGCACGCGGGACAAGCAGTCCGACACGCCCACATTCACCAGCGCAATCGCGCCGAACGACGGCGACTTTGCGCCGTTCAGGGCGCAGGGCCGATATCACAGGGCGCGCATGTCCCTGTCAGGGGCGTGGAGCAAGGCGCTGGGGATTGACGTTGAGGCGAGGGATATCGGCAGACGATGACGATTGAGCAGCGCACCACAAATTTCCGCATTTTGAACCCGATCACCGCGACAACGCGCGAGATCGCCGAGGTTCTGAACCGCACAATCAACGGCGGCCTGAACAGCGTCGGGTATGTGACGCTCCCGTCTAACACGACGCAGACCACCGTCGATGACCCGCGCTACTCTGTGTCGTCGCTGGTGTTTTTCACGGGTGTGGATCACGACCCGTGGCATCATAATCCGTACATCGACAGCACCAGCGTCGACGGCACGATGGTGATCAACCACGACAATCAGGGACACGATGCACCATTCGCCTACCTTATTATCGGGTGACGACCGTATGGAAGAGCATTGGCAGCGCTGTCGGCGCTACATCGAGGACGCGCTGGAGTATGCGGGCGGGTCACACACAATCGACGACGTTTGGGAAGCCGTCTGCGAAGGCAAGGCCCAGTTCTTTCCGCTGGATAAGTCTGCTATAGTGACGGAAGTGGTTGACTACCCGCAGAAGGCGATGTGCCGTATTTGGCTTGCGGGCGGAGACCTAGACGAGTTGATGGAAGCGGAAGCTGCAATCGCCGCGTGGGCCAAAACGCTAGATTGCAGCGGGATGGAGATCATCGGGCGCAGGGGTTGGTCTCGACAACTTAAAGACTACCGGCAGACGGCGGTGGTATTGATGAAGGATTTCAGCGATGAGTAAAGGCGGCGGAACCACAAGGCAGGTCACGCAGACCATTACGGACCCGACCACGGCTCCGTTCAAGGAGTTCGGGCTGGCTGAGGCGAAACGCCTCTACGGCGAAGGCCCGATGCAATACTACCCCGGCCAGACGGTTGTGGGCTTCTCACCTGAAACTGAAATGGCTCTGTCTGGCCTTCGCCAGCAAGCTATCACCGGCTCGCCGTTTATCGGCGCAGTTCAAGACGTGGTGATGCAGAACCTGATGGGAACAAACCCGCTTCAGGCTGCCGCGTTCCGCCCCGCCGTCGAGCAAGTCGAGGCGCAGTTCGGCAAGGCCGGGCGCTACGGCTCTGGCTATCAGCAGGGCGCGGTTGCCTCAGCGCTTGCGCCGATGGCGTACCGCGCGCAGCAGGAGGCCATCGCCCAAGTGCCTGCGGCGCGCCAGTTCGGCTTCGCCGACCTTGAGGCGCTGGCCGGTGTTGGCGCTGCCCGCGAGGCGCAGGAGCAGGCAGAACTTTCGGCTGACATCGAGAAGTTCCAGTTCGAGCAGCAGGCACCGCAGGCGGCGCTTGCGAACTATCTCGCGTCGGTTCAGGGCGGCCAGCTTGGCCAGCAGCAGATCACGCCGTACTACAGCAATCCGCTGGCGAGTGGCCTGTCGGGCGCACTTGGCGGCGCAATGTTGGCTGGGCAGGTGAAGGGCTTCGATCCGCTATACGGTGGACTTCTCGGCGGCCTTGCTGGCTTTACAGGAGCGTAAGATGGCTAGACCCGGACAGATTGCTTTTATGCCGCCAGAGATGGCGCGGCGCTTGTTCTTGCAGAGAGCGCAGCCAGCAGCGCCAACAGCACAAATTGCGTCTCCTGCCATCCCAAGGTACGGGCAGGGGCCGAGGGCGGGCCAACCAATGCCGCCATATATGGGTCCGGCACAACTTGCCGCCGCTGCCGCTCAGGCCCGCACCCCGACGCGCCTCCCTATGCCGATGGAGCAAGCCGCGATGCGTGCGGCGCAGATGCCCGGCGCGATGCCAGCAGCACCGACTATCGGTCAGCGCCTTGGCACGGCCTTCCGCCAGCCCCTGACTTCACCCACGGGTATGGGCATCATGTCCGCCGCCCTGACCGGGCTTGAGCAGGCTGGCCCGCAACCCGTGCCGACCTCTACCGGGCAGATACTGGCGCGGATGGGCGCGGCTGGCTTGCAGGCTTATGGCAGCGCGCAGGCTGCGGAGCGTGAGAGCGCTGCCGCGCAAAGAAAAGAGCAGCGCGAGATTGCTGCTGCGACAAAGCCCAAATTTCAAGTTGTAGGCGACCGCCTGTTCAAGATTATGCCGGACGGTCGGTATGAGGATATCACCGGGGATGAAGGACCAAAGGCTCCGAAGATCAAGTCTGAGGGCGATAGATATTATTATGACGACAGGGTCATCAAGACTTTGATCGCTGATGACGGCAGCGTTTACGAGGCCGGGAATATTCAGGCCGGACCTCTAGACATGAAGAAGGCAACGCTTGTCGATCCATTTACCACAATGGATATGAAGGGTGTGCAAAAGTACAAAGAAGACAATATCCGCGCCCCGCAAAAAACGCTTCAGATTATCGACAGGCTTGCGTCTCAAATTGAGAAAGGGCCGTCTGGATTTGCGGAAAGAACCAAGGCGTCTATATCTGCCAAGATAAAAAAGCTCACTCAAGAAAACCCTGAATTTACTGAAGAAGAGCTTTCTCTCGCATTGCAGCAGGGGACGCTCACTCAGCTTGTGGGTGCGGCTCGCCTTGAGCTTTTCGGGCCGGGCGTTATGACCGAGTTCGAGCAAGCGATGGCTCGCGAGATTTTGGCTGGCAACTTCGACAACCTTACAGTTCAAGAGGCTGTCAACCGCCTCTACCAGTTCCGCGAGAGTTTCCTGCCAAATTATTTGGACTCGATTGAGTTTTACAACAACCAGCCGATTGTCAGGTCTGGCAAGATGCAGGTAAAGCCGACGACCTCAGGGTTTAACTGGGATAGGTACACAGGCGGCACAAGCGCGGCGGCGGCTCCATCTGCAAACGCAACGCCGGGCGGAAACACTTGGTCGAGGGTTAACTGATGGCAAAAATTGAAGTGAATGGCGTCCTGAAGCTCGACGTTGACGAGAATTTTTTCAAGCTGTCGCCCAAGGACCAGCAAGAGTTCGTCGATCAGGCCGTCATACAGGACGCAATTACCGGGACAGGCCGAGCCTTTATGTCCGGCATGCTGTTCAGCTTCAGGGATGAGGTTGTTGCCGCCCTCTCCGAACCTGCATCTTTTGTTGGCGGGTTTATGGACGAGGAGGCTGGCGAGGAATACAGGCGCGAGCTTACGCGCCAAAGAATTTTGGAAAGTGGCTTTCGTCAGCAGTACCCAGTTACATCAACATTGGCGGAGCTAGGTGGCGGCATTTTGGCCCCCGGCGCCGCGCTTGGTGTGGCGGCACGCGGCGCGACAATGGGTGGCAAGTTACTCCGCACTGTGGGGGCAGGCGCTGGACTTGGCGCAGTTTCTGGCGCTGGTGCCGGTGAAGATTTGGAGAGCCGCATAGGTCAAGCTGGGACCGGCGCAGTGGTTGGTGGATTGGCAGCGCCAGTCGCTGCCGCGACGTTCCCAGTGGTCGGGGCTATCGCGGCTCCAGCAGTCAGGACTGTTGGCCGCCTTGCTGAGGCTGGCGTGGTGGAGCCTAGCGTCAGAGCAGCGAGGATGGTGGCTCGCCGCCTCAAAGAGGCAGGCGTGACCAGCGATGCCCTTGAGGCGCTGAAGCGCGAGCCTAAGCCGATGGCGCTCGCCGACATTAGCAGCAAGGGAGTTCAGTCTCTTGCGCGCCTTGTGGCGCAGTCTCCGGGCAAAGGTGCAGAACTTGCGGAGAGCCTGAATGTGCGTCAGTTTGGCGACGAGGCTATTGACGGCGCTGCGAAGCGCATCGAGCAAGACCTCATTCAAGCTGGCATCCCTCGGCAGACTGCGCTTGAGGCGCAGGCCGGGATCAACATCATTAAAGGTGCAAGGTCGTCTGAGCTTTATGACAAGTCCAACGCCTTTAAGGTTACAAATGAGCTTCGCGCAAAGCTCAAGCCACTTTTCTCTCGCCCCTCTATGAAGGGCATTATTGCCGAGGCACGGAACTTGGCAAAAGAAGAGGGCGAAAATTTCAGAGGGGGCGTGCTGGCAAACATTGACATGCGCGGCCTTGACTATGTGCAGCGTATTCTGCGGCGCAAGCAGCAGTCGTTGTTTAATCCCGCAAGCGCATCACGCGACCCAGTTATGGGCGGCGCTGTTAAGTCAACTCGCGACGAGATGGTAAAAATACTTGACGAGGCAAACCCTGACTTTAAGACGGCTCGCTCTGTTTACGCAGATGCGTCGGCCCGGCAGGAGGCGCTTGAGATTGGGAGACGCTTTAAGACAATGCGTAGTGAGGGGGAAATTGAGGACGCGATCAAGGACTTTGGAGAAGACGAGCTTCACAATTTCCGCGTCGGTATGGCCCAAACAATCCGAGACGATATTGCTAGAGCGAGGGATGGTGCAGACTTTGCCAGCAGAATAGCGGGGAACAGACAGCAGATTACGCAGATGAAAGAGGCTTTCCCGCCAGAGGCGATGGCACCCATTGAAGAGGCGCTTCAGAAAGAAAGCCAGATGGCCGCAACGCGGACACGCACTTTAGGTGGGTCGCAAACATTCCAGACGAGCGCTGAAGCTGGACGCGCCGCGCAAGAAGATTTAAGCATGATGCGGCGCACGGTTGAGGGGCTTCGCCAAGGTGGCCTAACCGGCGCTGTCGCTGGTGGACTTGGCCCCATAGCGGAGCGCGCGGTTCTTGCTGTAGGCCCACGCACAAACAGAGAGCTTGGCAGGCTTCTGTTTGCCACCGATCCGGCAGAGAGAGCCGCAGCGATCACTCGCGTTCAACAGGCTCGCGGCGCGGGCCGCACTTCTGCCGCAGCGCCTATTCTGCCGCCTCAGCAGCCGCCTGCCCCCGGCCTAATGAGCCGCGCGCTCAGGGAGACGCCCGGAACAATCGGGCGCGGTCTGCTATTCTCGGCGGCGGACATGATAGGTGGAGAGCTTTCGCCAGTGACACCAGCTCAGGCGGGCATGCTCCCCGGCGTGGGAGAGGCTCGCATCCCTGAGCCGGGCATCCAGTACGAGACGCGGCGCGACCGCTTTGGCCGACCGATCACTTACGCGATTACTGGCGGCGGAACCGGCATGACGCGCGTCACCCCGTAGTGCCATAACCCACGCGCCGTGATAAACTGAGCGCAGCAACGAAGGAAAACACAAATGGGCGCAGGCGACAGCATCCGCGAATATAACAAGACCGCAGCGAGCAACACGTCGGTCGGCGGCATCAACCTCAGCGAAGGGGTAATGGTCCCTTCTGATTTGAACAACTCGCACCGGGAAGTCATGAGTCACCTTGCCGCCTTCGCCGATGGAACTGACGGCATCGACGTACTGTCGCTGGTGGATGACGACGCAAGCGCCGCAATCAAATTTCAGGCACCTGCGACGGTCACGACGACCACCACGTTCACGCTGCCCGACGGTGACGGGTCGGCCAACAGCTTCCTGAAGACGGACGGCTCTGCGACGCTGGAGTGGGGTCAGATCGCCTCACAGTCAGCCGCTGAGGCGGGTACAGACAACGAGCAGATGATGACGCCACTGCGGACCGCACAGGCCATCACGGCGCAGTCTAAGGGTCTTATCGACTACGCGATATACACAGCGGACGGAAGCTACGCCGTACCCGCTGGGACAAAGAAGCTGGTCATCAAGGCATCAGGCGGTGGCGGTGGTGGTGGTGGCCGCAGGCCGGGCGACTACGCGGTCCAGAATGGTTCGAGTGGCGGCGACACCACAGTCACTCAGGCCACCCTCAGCGTCGCCATTACAGCCAAAGGCGGCACAGGCGGTCGGGGGGGAACAGACCCAACGGGCGGAAAGTTCCAGACGGGCAGCAGTGGCGGCACAACATTGAACGGCGGCGGATCTGTGGGCGGAAGCAGCGGCGGCCACATAGGAAGCATTGGCGGCGGCACAGTGGGCGGCCCCGGCTCTCTGGTTGTGGCAGAGCTTGATGACCCCACCGAGGAGACCATCACATTCACGGTTGGCTCTGGCGGCGCTGCTGGAAACACTACATATATGGGCGCTGGTGCCGGTGGCTATGTCGAGTTCTGGGTGTTTGGCTAATGGAAATGGCCAGCCTCATCGACCTGCTAATCGGCCTCGTCATCGCTGGCGGGGCTTGGTTCATCGGCGGCATAGCGCGTGAGCAAAAGCGTATCGACATCCTGCTGAACAGGACACGGGAGGACTACGCCACCAAGGGCGAATTGCGCGACGACAGGCAGAACGTGATGGACGCGCTGAACCGTCTCGACGCGAAGCTGGACAAGCTGATGAGCCGCGGCTGATGTGGAGGCGACCGTCGCGTTTGTGCTTTACGTCTTCCTCGGCGCTGGCGAAGACCGCCGCAAGGTCAGTGAAGATTTAGCCTTTCGGGATTTGACGGAGTGCGTGTGGTACGCCCAGACGCTGACGAAACAATCGGGAAGGGGCCAGATCACGGCATACTGCTTGCCGAAGATGGTGCCGCCAACACGGAAGGTGTATTGATGATCGCGATGCCGATGATTGACCTCATACAGGTCGGGCTGTTGATGGCGATCCTCGTCTTGATGACGAGGCGCTGATGCTTGCGGAAATCGCCGCAGCCAATGCGGCCTTCGGAATTCTGAAAACTGCCATCTCGAATGGCAAGGAGATCGCTGACGCCGCGTCGGCGGTCGCGTCGTTTGTTGGCGCAAAGGAAAAGCTGGAGAAGAAGGCCGACAAGAATGGCAGCGGGTCGGATCTGGAGGCGTTCCTTGCGCTGGAAAAGATCAAGCAGCAAGAGCAGGCTCTGAAGGAATTGATGATCTGGCAGGGCAGACCGGGCCTCTGGAAGGACTGGCAAAAATTCCAAGCCGACGCGCGCGTGGCTAGGCGGCAGTCCGAAGCTGCCGCCGCAGCCAAGCGCAAGAAGATCGTCGAGGCTACGATCATCGCCGCATTTGCACTCTGCTGCCTTGCTGTATTAGGATCACTCATCGCTCTTGTTCTACATGCTCAGGGTAGACTGTGACAGGATCGGCGACCACGACCGGGCTTCAGGGTGAATACCTGACGGCGGCGGCGATATTGGGATTGGGTTGGCGCGTTTCCCCGGCGCAGCAGGACAGCGTTGACCTCGTGGCGTGGAATGGCGACGGCGTGTTCATGCGCGTGCAGGTGAAGTCGTCGCAGCTTCGCTTCGAGAAGCACCACCGCCCGTGCTATCAATTCCAGAACGGGGCCGGGCGGATCAAGAAGACGCTGCCGTCGCTCGACAAGTTCGACATCCTCGCGCACTGCGCCATCGACGCGAGGAAGGTACACTTTCAGGCGGCGTGCTGCGTGAACCAGTATTCGCAGCGCAGGCCGCCAAGCTGGTTCGAGACGCCGGATCTGGAGTGCGACAGTTGGGAGCGCGCATATCAAATAATTATGGAGACGCGGAATGGATAAACTTATTGAGATGATCAAGCACCACGAGGGTGTGGTGCCGCACGCCTATGAGGACAGTCGCGGGTATCTCACCATCGGCGTGGGGCGGCTC
>Ga0222715_10001929_pt1 | contig 19350 bp, 41 predicted proteins | sample C33_9DmetaG_FD_165056 | JGI IMG/M metagenome (GOLD analysis project Ga0222715, IMG submission 165056) | Estuarine water microbial communities from San Francisco Bay, California, United States - C33_9D | ecosystem: Environmental > Aquatic > Marine > Unclassified | place: USA: California... | reverse complement strand
ATGTAGAGTCCATGTTACAGAACATGAATGAAACCATGCAGGAGTCTGGTGGTTTTGAAGACCAATCCAGCACCATGATATTAATGAATGGAATGTCTAACTTAGGTGATTATTACAACATAGCACTGACAGATAATCCAAACTTTTACAGAGAAAGGATTATTTATCGTATAAATTTGCCTGACGCACGCATGAGTGTGCTTAGAATGAATTATAATAGTAGTCAGATATATGACGAATTAGTAGGACAACAATATGGCAGAAATTGAATATGAAGGCATAAAGTTATCGGGTGGGAAACTACTGATGATTATTCCATTATTATCTGCATTGGGTGGAGCTTTATGGACAGGATTTGAGTTTTATAATCGGCTCATGGTCGCAGAGGAGACGCTCGCAAGCATAGATATTGCTGAAATACAATCTGAAGTAAACAGATTAGACTCAATCTATGAATTAGTACAGACAGACCTATCAAACCAGATAGATAACCTAGAATCCCGTTTAAACAGCGAAATAGACGAAATAAGCCGTCTAATGGCACAGAATAGTACCCTAGTAAGGTCAGTCGAAAATAGTGCCTCAGAGACGCAGAGAGACCTCAGAAACGATGTTTATGCACTAGAACGACAGTTGAATGAGACTGTCAGGGATATCGATGCAGAATTGATTGAGATGCGTGAGTATCTTGACCAAAGAATAGAAGAAATATTAACCAATCCATTAAACAACATTGAATAGAGACGTGAGCATATTTATTACATTGGTCATGCTAACAATCGGCATGGGCTTTATGTTCTCTATATGGTTAACGCTATGAAACGAAACACAGAACACGCACACGAAAGACTGGATAATATAGATAAACATTTATCCACGCATGAGGCAGTCTGTGCGGAAAGATGGAAGGAAACGATACTTAGAATTAAACGATTGGAACTAATATTAATCACTTGCAGTGGTGCAGTGATACTACTACTTGCAGAAATTGCTTTAAATAGTTGATTTTATGATATAATATAAACATATATGTTTACCGAGAGGTGAAGTATGTTTACAGATGATGGTCGTATGACCGATGAAAAAATGAGAATGGCTCGCAGAATCCAAGAGCTAGAGTCTGAAATCAATCTATTAAAGGCTGAAAATCACACCATTAAAAACGAACTCGAACAGAGTAAGCGTGAGTCTAATATAGCAGAACAAATCAAGAGGTCATTATGCTAAAAGATATGTTAAAAAATGTAGTCGGTTCAGTCGCTCCAACGATAGGACAGGCTTTAGGTGGACCATTGGGCGGTATGGCTATGAACGTAGTAGCCGATGCACTAGGATGTGAGCCTAACGAAAGAGCCGTAGAACGTGCTGTACAGCAAGCCACGCCAGAACAGCTCATGGAGCTTAAGAACAAAGAGCTTGAGTTTGAAGCCAAGATGAAAGAACTGGACGTTGATTTATTTGCTTTAGAGACAGCAGATAAACAAAACGCCAGAACGCACTTTGCTAGAGACTGGACAGCTAAATTGATTGGCGTAACAATGGTATTTTTCTTTTGTGCCTACATCGCCATGATTACTGTTATGCCACCAGAGCAGAACTCTATGGAACTGATTAACCTAGTCTTAGGTTACATGGGTGGACTTGTCTCAGCAGTCATATCATTTTACTTCGGAGCAAGTAACTCCAGCAAAGAATGAGAATATTAGCTATTAGATGGAAAGATGCTTGGATTGACGGAAGCATGGATTTGTCTATTGAAGAAGCTAAATTACTAAGACCTATTATACGAACCACTGTCGGATTCTTTATATCAGAGAATGAAGATGCCTATATATTATCTACTGATTATTACGATGAAGACGGCTCAATCAACGCACCAATGGTTATACCTAAAGGCATGGTTATCCAAACAGCATTTGTTGATATAGGGGAACTAAATGAAGATACTACACATTGACATAGAAACAGCACCTCACAAGGTCTACACATGGGGATTATGGGGACAAGATATAAGCACCAAGAACATTATTGAAGCAGGTTACACGATGTGTTGGGCTGCTAAATGGGATGGTAAAAGAGCAGTCATGTTTGACTCGGTACACGAATCTAAGCCAGAAAAGATGATTAAGAACGTCTATGATTTACTTTCACAAGCTGATGCTGTTGTGCATTACAACGGTGCAAAGTTTGATATGCCTACCTTGCAAAAAGAGTTTTTCATGCTTGGATTAGCACCATTAGATTACAAGCAAATAGATTTGCTGAAAGTGGCAAGACGCAAGTTTAAGTTTGCCAGTAACAAGCTGGATTACATTTGTCAGCAATTAGGTCTTGGAAGCAAGGTCAAACACATGGGCATGGACTTATGGAAAGACTGCATGGATGGCGATGAAAAGGCTTGGAAGATTATGAAAAAATATAATAAACAAGATGTAGTGATTATGGAGCGTTTATACCACAATATGTTGGGTTGGATTGATGCTCACCCGAATCGTGCCTTGTACATTGATTCTAATGAACCCGTATGCAGAAACTGTGGCTCTAAAGATTTAATCAAGAATGGCAAGAAAATGACAAATACTGGTGTCTATCAACGTTTTCAATGCAGGGGTTGTGGTAGAATTAACAGGTCTCGACAACAACTAGAGAAAAAATCAGGAGTAACCGTTTAATGCCGTACAAAAGTAAGAAACAAACAAAAGCCTATTACGCCACAGAAGGCTGGACTAAGCCTGTCAAGAAGAAAAAGAAAAAGAAAATGAAATGAGTAAAGGCAGTACACAGAGACCTATGCAAGTACCTAAGAAGCAGTTTGAAGATGCTTGGGACAAGATATTTAAAAAAGGAAAAAAGAATGGCTGACATAGAAGACGCATACAAAGAGTTTGAATTAGATTTTACTGACAGACAAACGCTGATAAAAGAACTCAAGCGTGATGAAGGCGTTAAGACACATCCTTACAAATGTTCAGCAGGTAAGCTAACCATTGGAGTTGGTCGTAACATCGAAGATAATGGTATATCAGAAAGCGAAATTGAATATCTATTGGAAAATGATATCCGTTCTTGTGTCTCTGACCTTAAACTTAATTTTAGTTTTTATAATGGATTAGATGGAACACGCAAGCGTGTATTGATTAATATGTGTTTTAACTTAGGCATCACTCGTTTACTTAAATTCAAGAAATTTATTAGAGCCGTAGAAGACGGTGACTACGAAACCGCATCTGTAGAGATGATGGATTCACTCTGGGCAAAGCAAGTTGGTCCAAGAGCAGAAAGACTCCGTGATTTAATGAAATACGGTAAAGAGCATACTAGTTAAGTTTAGCGCTTAAGAAATTATTAACAGCTTGTTTCTTCTTTGATTTAGCAAATCGTATTTGTTGGCTTGTAACAAAGTTCTTAACTTTAGGGTTAATGATAGGGCTAAACTTGTATTCTATACCCTCAGGAAAGACACCAAACTTAGCCTTATACATATTACCCGCCCATCCTTTTTTGTAACCTCTGGCTAACTCAATGGTTTTCAAGTCGCTGTACCATTCTTGTTTTTCATTACGCATGACAGGCTTAAACATATCAAGTTCGTTATCAATTTCTTTAAGCATTTCTTGTGTGTATTCAATACGCTTGGTTAGAGGTAGCGTGTAACCGCATGAACATTTAATGCCTGTAAACATACGATGGCATTGCGGACATGATATGGGTTTCTTTTTGGATTGTTTGACTTGTTTCTTTTCGTTATATCTTTCTGTGCTTTTATGTAATTTATAAGGAACCACATCTTCAGCCATACCATGACGTTTTACGTTCTGTGCGTGGTCTAGTACGATAGCATAAGGTTTCTTATCAGCGATTCGCATGACACGACCATAGCGCTGTACATAATTGATTAATGACTTAGTAGGGAAACAATCAATCAGACACGCTACAGTCGGTTCATCATAACCAGTATTGAGTAATCTTGAACAGGATAAGATTTTAAATACTCCTTGGTTATGTTGCTCAAATAACTTTCTCCTTGTTTCAATATCCGTATAGCCATCTATGTGTTCTGCTTTGACTCCCGCTTCACGGAATTGTTGTACTAAATACTTACTATGCTTGATACTGGCACAAAAAGCAATAGTTTGTTTATCTTCTCCAAACTCTAACCAATTAGCTACGATATGACCTGTTAGTATCTTGTTATCTTCGTAGAGCTTACCCAGCTCATCTGGATGATAGTCAGAGCCACCCGTTGTTAAAGATTTGTTTTTAATTCCTGTTGTGTCAACGGATTGACCTACAAAGTACCTTACAGGTGCTAAAAACTTTTTCTCAAGCAGTTCTCTTGGCTTGATAGGAACGATTAGCTTTTGAAAGTAATCTGATAATCCTTTACTAAACGGTGTAGCTGATAAACCTATGACTCTGGCTTGCTTTTGTGTTTCAAGCCATTTAAGCAATCCTTTGTATTGGATATGACATTCATCAATAATAATCATATCAAAGTTAGACATGATGCTTTGTGTTCTGTTTTTTAATGTTTGCACCGAAGCAACTTGTATCGGGTTTCTAAAGTCTTCCATTGGATGATTGGCTTGTAGTACACCAAACTTAATGCCTTGATTTTTAAAAGTCTTGATGGTTTGGTCAACCAATTTAATCCTATCGCAAACAAAGATTGCGCTTTTACGTTTATCTTGGTATTTCTTCATGTAATGCGAAGCAATAACCGTCTTACCAAAGCTACATGGCGCACCCAATACGATACGCTTTACCCCATGACCGAAATAATCGTCAATCTTTTCTATAGCTTTCTTTTGATGTTCTCTTAGTTCCATATTCTCCCTTTTATTACAGACACAGTTACACTCTTTCCCGCAATATATAACCTTTAACAACTGATAACTAGATTATATATTGATAGCAAACGCTAAAGTCCGAAGACTTGGTACTTGAATCGACACACGCCGTTAAGCATATGAAGTCCCGCCATCTCAGTTAGCTCGACTTCGTTGACCTTTCGGTATTGCGGTACTCGTTGTCAGTGTGGGACAGAGCGAGATTTGTGAAGTCTTGCAGTGGGGTTCTTATTTGATTATTGAGGTAAGCGTACATCTACAACCCTCATTTAACTAATCTTAACTTAGGTTTTTCATCCGTGTCAATATCTTGTTCAAAGTTTTTTATCATGAATATTGGATTTGATTCTCCAATATGCACATCAACAAGATTAAATGTTACAAATTCTTCAGCATCTTCAACGCTCATTTCTCCTTGATTTAACACAATCTCAACGCACAAGTCATAATCGTATATAAGACAAGGTTCTCGATTGGGCTGGGCTAAAGAGATGCCAACTATTGCATCATCAAAACCATTATACTTTAATAAATCCATTTTTTTTTGATTTCCTTTGTTTTTTTCTGATATAATCGATTTATAGAGCTAGGTGTATCCCCCTACTTTGCAGTGTGTTCTCCCCAACCCTAAGTTTCACTGACTAGCTCAATTAACTTTTTTAAATACCATTCAGCCTTCAACAAATCTTCATAGGCTTTACCTTTATTCTCGTAACGCCAAATGTATTTCATTGAATTGCCTTTTAAGTAACCTTTAAATTGTTCGGGTGTCATGCTTGCTTTAATCGCATCAATGCACTCAATATCACCTGTCGTGTAATGGTCAGGGTGATTTACATTATCTTTCTTCAATTCTTTTCTCCATGATTCTTGATTTCTTACTAAATATCTTTTTAATTCGTTGTAATTCATCATTGCTGTATTTACGCAATGACAAGTAATTAGATTCTAACCACTTTACTTTATCCTCGCCTATCCTATTAATAAGATTAATACGATACGATATCGCTTCACCGTAACCGTAACGATTGCATCTGACACACTGTAGATGAATGTTCCATAAATGAAATCGGGTAAAGTTATGCCTACGGGATATGTAGTGTCCCGCATCCCACTTCTGGTTTAGGTAAGGCTGTCCACAGGATATGCACCCGTAACCTCTGTAGATGTCTCGCATACGGACATAACGATTAACACAGGCTTGGGCTTCTTTGAGTAATTCTCGATTGGATTTGGGTTTAAGACGCTTTGCTTTCTTGTTCCTTAATTTTTCAAACCTCTTTTTAAAACTAGGTGTTTTTGTTTGTTCCACAGCAAATGTGGTTAAACATTCAAGATTACAAAACGCCTTAATCCCTCTGTGAATCATTTTATCAGATTCACCTTTCTTTTTGCAATAGTTACATTTACGATTCTTCATCTATGCTTGGAAAGGGTACATGAATACCCCATTCTGCGAACTTAGCATTTAATATATCGTAAATTTCACTTACTTGCCCACGCTTTAGCTTTGTTGTGGATTTATTTTCTGTCACAATCTGCATGATAGGCTTGAATAAGAACTCCTTAACGGAATGACTGGTCCAGTAAATATCAAAAGATTCTTTTAAAACCTTTCTCATATCCAGACCAGCCTTATTCAACTCATCAGCAACCATTGTGAACCACAGGTGCATGGCACTATTTTGTTGTAAGGTTCTTGTTTTCGGTGTACGAAATTGAATCTCAATCCAATCATTTTCACGCTTAAGCATCTTTAAGGATTCTATAGCGTTATTTAATTGGTCGTTATTCTCGATACGCCAATACTGACCTTGAAAGGGTTTCTTGCTCTCATTCAGTAGTTTCATGCTGATTCCCCAAATCTAAGAATCGCTTGATGTCCATACCGAACTCGTTAGCAAACTTCTCAACCCATTCTGATTTAATGCTTCCCATAGCTTTCCAACGGTTTAATTGCTGTGGTGTGATGTCAAGTTTCTTGGCTACATCCACATTCTTTCTCCCCGACAGCTTGATAGCTTCTCTTATTGATTTACCAATGTGATATTGCATTTGTTCTCCTTAAAACGGTATTTCATCTTTTAACATCTTGTCTACAATAGCGCCAGATGTTTCCTCTTTCTTGATTTTAGGTGTAAAAGTCATACGCCATTTAGGAGCTTTTGCGTTATCAGAATCAACCTTCATAAGATTAGCGTAATATTCAACATTATTAATCTTAGCTGTTCCGTTAAAATCAGCGTGCCAATCCTCAACTTTCTTATCGTTGACCCATAGGCTTGCTTTGTTGTTATCGTCGTATTGTTGTTCACTCATTTTTTTACCTCATTAATTTTAGTTGCTAATAATTTTCCAAATAGGATTCCTTTTCTGTATGAACTCCTAAAAGGCTGTTCAGGGTCATAATCTGGGTTATAACTGACATCTCTGTCTTGGTTATAAATCACAGCATCAATCACACCTTTACAAAAGTTTTTTGGACTCATTAGTCCCTCATGTTCAAAATCTTCGTATCTGGCTAAGATTTCGTTATCAGTATCATAATTTTCCATTATTTTCTCCTAAGTTCATTTTTTCAATTAATTTATTAGCTTGCGTAACAAATTCTCCTAGTTCTCCAATCTTTTCGTAATCTTTTGCTACTGACAAAAGTCTGTGTTGTAAAACATACGTACTTTGGCTGTAAGGTCTAATCGTAGTTCTAGCATTACTGTCTATCCATTCATTAATTTTTTCTGGCTTATAAACGACTTTCCTTCGACCTATATAAGTAAACTCTGGTCCAGTTCCCTTTCGCCTCATGCTTTGCAAAGTGCCTGTGCTCATTCTATATTTCTCTGATACCTCTTTTGGGGTCAGATAAACAGGCTCATTATTTTCTGCTGTTTCCATTATTTTCTCCTTAATTTTTCTGTTAATTCATTAATCGTATTATTGGCTTCATCAAGCAAGTTTTTAAGACAATGCAGAAATACATCATCACGCTCAACGGTAACCATCAGTGCTTCAGATTTCGGGTGATAAGAGATAAACTGAAGTTTCTCAGCGTTACACACATACAACTGCATTTGTGTTTGTGCTTTATACTCAGTCGGCAACTTCGCATCTCGCAATACCTTTATCTGTTTTTTAGGCTGTGGACACTTAACCTCAAGCAAGTGTTTGGTTTCCTTGATAATGCCATCAGGTGAACATCCGATACGGACATCAGGCTCGTCAATCGTAACAAAACCAATCTTCTGTACGGTCACATCATTAGCAAACTCAAAGAACTTGACAGCTTCATCTTCCGTGTCAATACCATGTTGCATGGCTTCGGTTACAGGTATTTCATTTCGTTCACCCGTAATACGTTCAGCCACCATCTGATTAATCACGTCTTGAAAGGTACTTGACCTTTTGCCATCAGCAGTTATCAACTTGCTTGCACCGCTCGCTGTGATGCAACCTTGTCTCAACTCATGCCATTCATCAGACCTTTGGTCAATGTCATGTACTTTAATCTTATGCATTGAGTTTCTCCTTTTTCTTATTAAGGGCTTGTAAGGCTCTGCTGTAATCACCCTCAGTTAAGGATTCAACGCAATCAACTTTAAAGGCAATACAGAATTGGTCAATATCGGACTCGGTTTCCTCTATCAACTCATAAATCTTTGCAACCTTGTCTTCGCTTAATTCAGCATTAGTAGAAGTAAAGTCACCGCCGTTGTAGATTTCTAATCCTAAATTGAAATGAACTGCCATGCACTTAACAAAGCATCTCCAATTTGCATCATTGATATCTCTGGTAGTCGGATTGGCTATAGATTTATTCTTATAATCCATTACAGGTAAAAACATTTCACGCTGTACTGAACTCATGCCTCTGCGCAAATCAATCGTGCAGTAAGTCATGTATGTTGTAGCACCCTCATAAGACGGTTCAACTCTAAAGCTAAAATCACTTTCTGGAAAGTTATCCAATAAACATTTGACAGCAAATGTCCATTTAAGATAATCCAAATTAGCTTTTCTTTGTATGTGTCCTGAGCAATCTATTGCACCGAAACACTCTCTGGCTGTTTGAGCCAATGGCTCGTATTGTTCTTGGGTCATTTTATTCTCCCTTAGTTAATTGAAATTAAATTATACAAAAATGATTATTAATATGCAAGCAAAAAAAAGGGCAACCGAAGTCGCCCTTAAATTTATGCTAATGCTTTTCTAATTATGTTTATCTTTTTTTGTATATATTTTGGTAGATTTTCATATTTCAAGGATGAATATTCTAAGTCTCTTCCAAAAATTGGATATATCTCAAAATATCTAGGGTGATATTCTCCTTGATGGAATGATTGGAAGTTTCTATCTAACTTCCATTGAACTATTTCAATAGTTGATTCACTATTTTTATATTCAATAGCTTTTTGAAGTAAGGGTGTTTCATCACCTAACCAAAAATTGTTATGATAAGAACATATTGTTTCATCATCTTCATCAACAACATTCATTTCATACTCATAATATACATTTTTTTGTTTTGTATTATTCATAATTTTCTCCAAATAGTTAATATTGTTCCAAATTGTTAAAGAGCAAATGAGCTTTTCAACTCATATATATATAGTATCATCAAAAATGATTAGAGTCAAATCTAAATTCATAACAAAATCAATAAGTTACAAGAAAAATAAAACTTGACAATAATCAAAAATGATGATATAATCGGAATCTGTTTGAAAAAATATAAAGTAGCTTTGTCACTTTTAACTTTATGTTATAGAAAAAATTTCAAGTACAAGGTATTGACAAATATATTTTTATGAACAATAATGATTATGTAATTAACTTAAGGAGAACTATTATGATTACAACTACAGTAGTACAGGCTTACGAAGTCAAAAGAAAAGAAGTTGGTAAAGGCAAAAAGATACACTTTGAGGAATCATTAGCCGAACGCCCATTTTATTATGAGGAGTTTTATGGCTATGACTCTCACCATGATGTTGCCAGAGCCATTGAGCGTATCAATGCAAGCGTTGATGAAGAAGAGTGCATGATAAGAAAAGTTGAAATGAGAATCCAAGTAATAATGCAAACTTAAGGAGAGTTAATTAATGATTCGATTGAACTCTAAAGAAATTAAGCATTTAAAAGATTCGGTAGAGTATGAAATATCGCAATTTATCACCAAAAAGGAATATGAAACGGTAAAGGCAACGCTACCATTTAACAAAAATGGCTCTATCAGTAAAAGAGGTGAAAAGGAATTTAAACATTATCTTGAACTGTATCAAAGTCATACTAGAAAAAAATTCTTTTTAAAAACTTTGCTTGATAAATTAAATAAACTATCGAAAGAATGAAGGAGAACATAAATGCCAAGACTTAGCGCAAAAGAATGGAAAAGGAGAGAGGCAAAAAAACTTGCTTATATTAAAGATATTAATAAACTAATAAAAACGATAGGGGGTAAAAAATGGAACTAAATAATTACGAATTACCAGAAAAGTATGAGATAACTTGTCCAGAATGTAATCATATTATGTGGCTTTATCATTTGGAATGGTTTTCTATTGTATGTCAAAGCTGTTGCGATGATATAGAGCAAGCAGATTGCGAAATAAAGGAGATTTATTAAAATGAGTGGTAAAAATAAATATATGTTAGATGATGAAAATGAACTAAATTTTGAAATGCTAAATTATGAAATCGACCAATTAATGATAATTGAAAAGAAAATAACAGAAGTAAACGCTGAAATGTTAAGGGGTGTCAATCTGGCTATAAGTCGGTTACAGGATTTAAGGGAAAAGTTAGAGTCAGATTTCGAAAGGCAAAACATCAAACAAATAGAGGGAGCAAGAAAGCAAAAAGCCTTGTATATGCTTGACGATAATGATGAAAATGAAGAATATCAGCACAATTTTTTTATTTAATAACAGGTATTGCATATAATCAATAAAGATGATAAATTAAATTTTTACAACTAGGGAGAAACAATGAAAAACAACCATTTAACCATTTCAAAACCATTTTTATATCCAAGCGATGTTGAAAAAATCTTTGGTATAAGTAAAGAAAAATTATTGAAGATGAGAAACAAACAAAGCCAAAAATTAAAATATTATCAACTACCTAATAGGCTAGTAGTATATTATGCAGACGATATCAAGGCATTCATTAACAATTAATAAGGGGATTACCATGAAAACAAAAGAATTAGATATTAACGCAATAAAAGTTAAAGATATGGATATCAAAACATATTTGGTCAATATGGCTGAACACCAAAAAGAATATGGAGAAACTTTTAAAATATATTGTGAAAAAGCCAATTATTTTAATCCGTTTAGTAGAACGATTGACCCAAAATATGCAAGTATTAATTTATTATTGAGCGATAAAACAACACAACAAGAGCAAGCCCAAGCACTAAGAGAAGCAGAGTTGTGGCAAGAAAAAAACGCAAATAAAAAAATTGATGAATTTACAGATATTCATGTAATTTTTAAAACAGGTCATAAACAATTAAATTATGCCTAACAATAATTAAAAATAAGTTTTTTATAAGCCCCAATAGGTAAAACTAAAGGGGCTTTTTTTTAATTAAAGCATTGATTTATAAAGGATTTAAAGGGTAAATAGTGGCACAAATTGGGGTTAAAATCTGTTATAATATTTTTTTTGCTCTTTTACAATTTAATGCTTGACATAATCAAAAATGATAATAATATTATTGTGTTACTAACAATAAACAAGGGGAAACAATGAAAGACTTCATAAAAGAAAGAGAAAAAGAATTTAAACAAATGAAAGATTTTTGTTTATTCAACCTTAAAGGTAATAATAAATATTATAACGCTTACCAATGCAGAGACTTTAAAAACCATATAGAGAAAAATGGTTTTGAGAGATACAAGGCAGAGGACATAAAAGAAGTTTATTTTACTTCAAATCAATATTATGGCTCTAAAATTGCTTTAAGGTTAAACAGTGGCGGAGAAAGTAGCAAAGCATTTAACTCTGTTAAAGAAATGTTATTTTTTATACAAGGCTACAATAACGCTATTTTTAATTTAAATTAAACACTTTCTCCAAGTGGTTAGGCATTAAAGGGGCTAATTGTCCCTTTTTTGTTTTTGTTGACAAGGTAATCAAAAAAGATTATATTTATAAATGATACTAACCAATAAAGGAAGTCATGAATAAATATAGGATAGAAGTTAAAGAAATAACCACTTATGAAACTGACATAGAAGCAGAAACAAAAGAGGAAGCAATAAACAAAGGGGAATATCTGGCAATGAGTAGCAATCTACAAACAGAACATACTGTTTCATCATCTTTATCAATAATGGTTATTTCATAAGGTTAAGGGGGGGCGGATCAGCCCCCCCATCTTTTAGGGTTGCATTTAATCATTTTTGATGATAAGGTTATAATACTAATAACTTAATAGGGAGAACTTAAACAATGAAACATAAAAAACAAGTAACAATGCCAAACTTTGATGAAACAGTAAATGCTGAAAGGATAAACGATTTTTCACTAGCACAACTCAAGGCACTTGATAAACTGTTAGACGGAAAGGCAACACCAAACGATTATAAAATTTTAAGGGGGGGTAAATAATGGATAAATGGTTGAACAGTCTCAGCAATAAAGAACTAAAAACATGGATTAAAAATATAGATACTCCATTCGGTCAATTGTTAGCATCTGATGAGGATATAAAGAACATAAAAACAGCAAAGAATATATATAATAAAAGAGCATATAAACATTAATGCTTATGACGAAAAGTAATAATGTCGCACTATAAAAGGGGAAAATATGAGAACTAAAAGGAAAGTAACAAACAGAACTGATATTAGGGTATATATCATTAATACATTACTATTGATTATCTTTTGTTCTGGTGCTGTCCAATGCACTAATGACAGCATAAAAGAGTTAGAAAAAAACAGTTATCAAAATTATTTGACAGAATAAGCATTATTGATTATATTATTCATACTAACTAACTAAACGGGGATTAAAAAATGATGTATGAAGAGATAACAAAAACAAAATTTATCAACGCTTTTAGAACGTCAGAGACTAGACAGAATCAATTCAGTTATGATGCACTTGTTGAACTCTACCATTACTATGACGAACTAGGCGAAGACATGAATTTTGATATGGTCGGTATCTGTTGCGAATGGACAGAGTACGACACGATAAAAGAGGCGTTAGAGTCATACGACCTTGAAGACCTTGAAGAACTAGAAAATATAACAACTACTTTTATATTAGATAACGGAAACGTTCTACTTTGTAATTACTAAACACAACAACCAATCAAACACTGGGGGGCTTAATCGCCCCCTTTTTTTATCCTCAATTTAGACTCAGTCTAAACTCACCAGAATATCTATATTAAAACAGGGGTTAAAAACCTATCTATACAATACCGCTAGGAGCTCCAAATTAGCCCCATTTAGGCGTTTAAATTGTTTGGTAATAGGTTACCACTTGGGAGCGTGTTTTTTGGCTTAAATTTGAGGGTATATACCCCCTTTGGGTAGTCTTTTATATTGTTACTATAGTCATAATCCCCAAAAACCCCAGAATATCAATTTTTGATTTTCTGATTACGCAATACCCCGTATATTACGTCTGATAGGCATTTTCCATGTATTGGGCTTTCTTACATTACCGACTGCTAGGTATCTAAAGGCATCTGCTGCGTGTGAGGTCCAGTCGTGTTTGGGTCTGCCTCTCCATGCCTTACCGACATCATCCCACTCTCTGTGGTACTGCATGAGGGCATCCAGTCCTCTTTCGCATTTTTCTTCATCGAAGTAGCAATTAGGTATTAAGGTTCTGACTTGTTGGATACCGTCTTCTATCCCCAGCATAGGAGCTACATGGATATTGTTGAGTCCTAGATTTCTCAGTACTTCTAGCCTTGACTTACCTGTCGTAAGTTCTTTGACTCTTACGTCATGGGGGAGTATATGGCTTTCGTAGTTATAACCTTTATCCCGTAGTATCTTAACGTAGTGGTCAAGAGCCATGCCTGAGTTCTCATAATAATCTATGATGCGTGTTTCAAGCCCTACAAACTGTGCAAACCATATCGCTGTGGTATCTGCCATACCCAAGTCCCATGCAGTGATTACCGATGTACCGTGGTCATACGGTACTCTCATAATCCTGCCTTCGTTCTTGGATTTTAAGAGTTCAGGTGCATAGTACGCACCCTCTACATAGACGATAAAATCGCCTTCCCAGACGTGCTGATAGATTTCAGGTCGTTTCTCTAAGTCTTCTAAACGTGCCTTCTCTAAAACCTCTGGAAACCAAGCATTATCTTGCCAGTTTATCTCTGCTATTATAGCATCATTTGGGGTATTTTGGCGGAATCTCTTGTGTGTAGCACTATCTTTTGACTCTGGATTCCATGTTACCCATATCTCTGAGTCGTCATCCCTAACCGTTGGTATCAGCTTTTGCCACGCTTTCTCGCTGACGTTCTCTGCTTCGTCTATCCACGCCACCAGTATCTTAGATTTAGACTTTAGGGAGTCTAGGTTACGTCTTAAACCGCTAAAAGCGTAGTGTATCTTACCGTCACGGCTTTTAATGTACTTTTCCCCTATCTCAAAGTAGTCATTGAGCCAATCAATGCTCTGTATGCTCTCTTTAACCTCTTGCAGTGAGGATTCATCGAGTGAGTTTAGGTGTTCCCTAGCACACAGTATGATGCCTGACCTGCCTGATTTACCTAACTGATAACCTTTAACAGCGGTCATTAACGCAAAAGTACGGGTCTTACCTGACCCCCTACCGCCGTAAGCACAACGATAACGTGCTTCTCCGTTAAATACGGGGATAAGTTTATTCGGTATCTGTATCTGTGCTGTCTGAGTCGTCATACGCTGATACTCCTTTTAGCACAATTTGAGTAGGCTGTAAACTACCATCAGGGGAAGTAATTTCTGTTTCGGTTCTGTCTTTCTGACCCAGTACTTGCTTACCTAGCCATACCAGCATGGTAGCATTGCCCTTGTCAGCAGCTTGAATTTGTTTTCTTCTTAAAGATAATTTGCCTAAGTTACGCCCCATATCAATCGCTTCAGCAATCTCAGGGTCATCTTGCATCCTTCTTTCGATGGTTTTCTTGTTACAACCAAAATACGCAGCAATTTCTTCCATTGTGCAGTTTAATCGGCACAACTTGATAATTTCTTCTTTTGTAAATTCTTTTTTAGGTCTTCCAGCCATACTTATATTTTACACTAATTTAGTGTGTTTTTTTTAGACTCAGTATAACTTTCTATAAAATGTGCTAAACGATTCATGTATAAAACATCGTTTTCACCTTTTAGCGTAATACCGTATCCATCTGATTCTAAAATACGAATAATCTTAACAAGGTCATCCATTACCCTGTCGTTGTCCATAGGATAACCATGCTTCTCTAGCAATGTTTTAATTTCATCACGAGTGAGCGGTGGGGGTATAAGATAGTCAATTAATTCTAATAATTGTTTTTGTGTCATTATTTCTTCTTGGCTGTTTTTCTTGCCTGTCTAAATGCTTTAGCAGTAGGTGCACCCTTGCTCCCTACTTTACGCATTTTCTCCTTTGAGCCAGCTTTAATACGTTTTCTCTTAGCGTGTATGTTTGCGTACAGTCCTTTAGCCATTTCTTTTCCTTGCTTTTTTCTTAGCGGTTTCTGATAAATCTCTGTAATGATAAAGTTTTTTGCTGTTTTTAGTGTGTCTTACACCTGTATGCAAGCTACCATCAGACATCATGTGTGTACCGCCAGCATGCTTAGTTCCATCTCTAAAATAATGATTTACGCCTTTAGCCATGTTTGTGGTCCCTTATAAATTCTTCCCAAGTGTAATAGCATTTGCACTCAGGACACCAGAATAAACCTATCGTATCGTCTACCATTTTACTTTGTCTGCCCAGTAAGCAGCTGACATCTTACCTTTAGAGATATTCTTAGCGTGACGGGCTTTAAAGCTACGCCTTCTCGCTTTCTCTGATTCACTGCTTGGATTCTTACCAGCTCCAGATACACCTTGTTGTCCAAATCTAATTAATTTAGTTTTATCTCCTTCTTTTGCCACCACAACATGACTTTTTGTGGGATGATTAGGAGTGCGCTTTGGCTTATTATACCCTGATACGCCAGCTCTGGTTAATTTGGAATCTTTAGCCAATTTAAATAGTTTAATTAATTTTAATACAATATTATACATCATGTTATAATGATTTTATTGCAGAAGGATAAATAATGTCAATAACAACTTATTCAGAACTAAAAACATCCATAGCGGATTTCTTGAACCGAGATGACTTAACGTCAGTTATTCCTGATTTCATCACATTAGCAGAAGCACAGATGGAGCGAGAGCTCAGACACTACAAAATGCAAAAGCGTAGTGAAGCTGAGATTGATACACAGTACAGCTCATTACCTGCTGACTTTTTAGAGCCGATTAGATTTCACATTAACGATACTTACAAGACACGACTTGAGCTCACATCACTCGATGATATGTTAGAGCTAAGAAACAATACCGCTAATGCAACAGGCAAACCAAGATACTACTGTCTTGTTGGAGACTCCATAGAAGTCTATCCTACGCCTGATACTGACTACGATGCCGAATTACTGTACTACCGAACATTAGAAAAACTTTCTGACAGTAATACTTCTAACTGGTTATTGGATTCACATCCTGACGCTTATCTTTACGGTTCGCTTATGCAATCAGCACCTTATTTAAAAGATGATGCAAGGATTCAGGTCTGGAGTGTGTTATACTCTGGTGCAGTTAGTTCTATCAATACTCAATCTCGTAAAACCTTAAGCGGTGGCTCTGGATTGAGAAAACGTATACGGAGTTATTAATGAGTTTAACCAACACATTCGAGACAACTACGCTCACATGGTTATTTACCGCAGACAGTGCGACTCGCCCTACATCATGGTACATTGGTCTATTTACTAGTGACCCTACCGATACAGGTGCAGCGGGTACTGAGGTCTCTGGTGGTTCTTACGCCAGAACATCAGCATCTTTCACTATCTCAGGTAATGAAGCAACCAACAGTGCATCGATTGAGTTCCCAGAAGCAACAGGCTCATGGGGAACGATTACGCACATTGGTGTCATGGATGCGTCATCAGGCGGTAACATGATTGTTCACTCAGCCTTAAGCACATCAAAGACCATTGCATCAGGAGACGTATTTAGAATCAATGCAGGTGATTTAGACATCACGCTAGACTAAGATGGCTCTCAGGCTTGGATATGGCACTGGAGCTTACTCTGCTGGTAAGTACGGCTATCCAGAAGTCTTTGAGGGTGTCACAGCATCATCGCTTACCTCGTCTGTCACACAGGCAGATGCGGTTATTGTTAAGCCTGCTAATGCTAGCGTAACCTTAACATCATCGGTCACCGTCTCAGCAAGACGTGTGGCTCTTGGCGATGCTTTATCAACCCTTACCAGTTCTGTTACATCATCAGCACGAAGGATTGCATTAGGCGATACATCTGACGCTATCACATCAAGTGTCACCAGTGCAGGAATACGCATTGGTTTAGGTTCAGCTACACCTTCTCTTACTTCAAGCGTCACATCAGATGCAAAACGAGTAAGGCTCGCTGACGCTACGGTAGCTAATACATCAAGCGTTACAGCAGACGGTGTAAGGATTGCAAAAGGCGTTGCATCAATAAGTTCGACTACTTCTGTCACATCAGAAGCAAAGATTCTTGTCTCAGCAATCATAAGTGACGAAATTAATGGTACAATAGTAGTTGATGGAGTGCGTGTGCAAAAAGCATCGTGTGCTCCTAGCTTTACCTCGACAGCAAGTTGCATAGGTAACTTTAAATGGCTAGAGGACATATTAACAGGTGATGAGTCAGATACATGGACCGATGACACAGCTACCACAGAAACATGGACAGCTCAGTTATCAACTTCAGAATCATGGTCTGATAAATCCGAAACAATAGAAACATGGACCATTAAAAGTCCAACAAGTGAAACTTGGAACGAATCCGCTTTGAGGTAATTAAATGGCAGATACAACAACAACAACGTATGGATTAACAAAGCCCGAAGTAGGCGCATCAGACGATACTTGGGGAACCAAACTTAATACAAACCTAGACACAATCGATGACCTGTTAGACGGAACAACAGCAGTCACAGGAATCGACATCAACTCAGGTACGATTGACGGCACTGTAATTGGCGGTACGACTCCCGCAGCAGTAACCACCTCGTCATTAGTTGCAACTACTGCCGATATAAATGGTGGAACAATTGACGGAGTTACCATCGGTGGCTCATCAGCAGGTGCAGGTACATTCACTACCCTAACAGCTAATACCTCTATCACAGGTACACTAGCCACAGCAGCACAACCTAATATTACAAGTCTTGGTACGTTGACAGGTTTAAATGTTGCAGGAACTCCAACCTTTGATGGTTTGACTGTTGATGGTGAAATTACTGGACCAGCTTCAAATAATTTAACAATACGTTCTAAGTATAGTGCCACCATAGATATTGACTCTGATAATAACCAAACGGATAGAAACTTTCAGGTTATACATGATGGCTCAAAGCTAATATTAAAAGCAGAAGAAAGCGGAGACATCTCCTTCTACGAAGACACTGGCACAACTGCAAAACTATTTTGGGATGCGAGTGCTGAGAGTTTGGGTATTGGTACAAGTAGTCCTGCTAATAAACTTGAAGTTTCAGGTCTAAAAAACACTTCAGAGCTTCGTCTTTCTAGTACAACTAATGATGCATCATGGTCTGCAAACGAATATTTTGGAAAACTATCTTTTTACTCTAATGATGATAGTGGAGCAGGAGCAGGAATAAAAGGTTCTATTATAAGTGCGTGTACTGTTGGTTCTAGTGGTGCTACTACACACATGAGTTTTAATGTTGCTTCAACCTCTACCAATGAAATAGAAAGAATGCGTATCGACTCATCAGGCAACGTTGGAATTAATACAACTAGTCCCAGTGCAATTCTTGAAGTTAGAGCAACTGCACCTACTTACACAAATAATGGTACTGTTTTTTGGGGTGGGACAACTAATAATGACAGCCATAATGGAATTATGTTGTCTTCTTATGGAGATGCTTTAGGAGGTTCAATAGGCTCTAACCTAAATCATTCAAATGGTACAGCATCTCAAAGTAATACAAACAGGTCATCTGGTGAAATTCAATTTGGTAATACAACTACTTCTGGTGTTACAAGCGATATTAAATTTGGCGGATATGTAAAAGGCTCTACAACTTTTTCAGAAAGAATGCGTATAGACTCATCAGGCAACTTGTTGGTGGGTAAGACTAGTGCTGACGATACAACTGCGGGTGTGCGTGTCAACGGACCTTTTGGTTTTATATCAGCGGTGCGTGATGGTAATTTACCTCTATTGTTAAACCGCTTAACCTCTGATGGGAC
>Ga0222715_10001928_pt1 | contig 19354 bp, 18 predicted proteins | sample C33_9DmetaG_FD_165056 | JGI IMG/M metagenome (GOLD analysis project Ga0222715, IMG submission 165056) | Estuarine water microbial communities from San Francisco Bay, California, United States - C33_9D | ecosystem: Environmental > Aquatic > Marine > Unclassified | place: USA: California... | reverse complement strand
TAGCTCCTGGAGAAATGGTTGGTATGATTGCAGCTCAATCTATTGGTGAACCTACTACACAAATGACTCTTAATACATTTCATTTTGCAGGTGTAGCATCCAAATCCAATGTTACCCGTGGTGTTCCCAGAATTGAAGAAATATTGTCTTTGTCTGAAAATCCTAAAAATCCTTCAGTAACTATTTTCCTACCTAAAGATCAAGAAAATAGCAGACAAGAAGCACAGAATATGATTCCCGAAATTGAACATACAAAATTGCAAGAAATAGTAAATTCAGTTGAAATTTGCTTTGATCCAGATGACTTAAACACACTTATAGAAGAAGACACTGACGCCTTACTTCAATACTATGAATTTGAAAATATGATGGATGATTGTGCTGGATCAAGCGCAGATTCAAAAGAAAAATCAAAATGGATAATTCGAATGGAAATGGATAAAGAATCAATGTTAGATAAAAATATCACTATGGATGATATAAACTTTGCTGTTAGTAATGCATTTGAAGATGAAGTTCATTGTGTATATAGTGATTATAATTCTGATAAACTTATTTTCAGATTAAGATTGAATAATGTATTAGCTAATAAAAAGAAAACTTCCAAAGTTAATTCACTTGATCAATCAGATGAGATATATTTGTTGAAGAATTTCCAAGATAATCTTCTTAATAACATCGTTTTAAGTGGAGTCAAAAATATTTCCAAAGTAGTTTTGCGAAAAATTACAGATGCGGTTGTAAAAGAGGATGGAAAATTCAATAAAAAAGAAGCATGGGTATTAGATACAGTTGGAACTAATTTACTTGAAATTTTAGCTCTTGATAACATTGATGTATCTAGAACAATTAGTAATGATATTCAAGAAGTTTATCGTGTTTTCGGTATTGAAGCTGCTCGTCAAGCTATATTTGCTGAATTGACAGAAGTAATAGAATTTGACAGCACATATATTAATTACCATCACTTATCAATGTTATGTGATAGAATGTGTTACAGTAGTAAACCTATTTCTATATTCAGACACGGTATTAATAATGATAATATTGGCCCAATTGCCAAAGCTTCATTTGAAGAGACTCCTGAAATGTTTTTAAGAGCAGCTAGACATGCGGAATTAGATCCAATGAGAGGAGTGTCGGCAAATGTTATGTGTGGACAGCAAGGTTATTTTGGAACTTCTTCATTCCAGGTAATGCTAGATATAAATGCTATGGCTAACCAAGAAGTTCCAGAATTAGAGGATGAAGAATCCGACCAAATAATTGATGGTTTCTTTGAAGGTAAAAAGGAATCACAATTCTGTAGCACTGCCAATTTGACAATTGAAAATAATGCGATAAATATCCAAGCTACAGACTTAGGTCAAGATGATGATTATGAAATCGATTTCTAAGTAAAAATATATAATTAAATATTTTATAAATATATATTTTTTTATGTTGATAAATTAATTTAAAAAAATAACTATATATTTTAATAGTTTAATGTATGTATTTAATGAAATTTTTAATAAAGTAAATAATCATAATAAAGACAATTTTAATTTAAATATTTTTTTTAGTCATTTTTCAAATAAATCCCTACGAGAGGCCTTAAATTCACAGTTTAATTGGAAAAAAACAATTAAAAACAAATTTTTTATATTGAAAAATTTCTATTTTCATAAAAAAATTGATAATTCAACAAAACAAGAAATAATAGAGGCATTTAACAGAACACAAAATAAGCTATTTGCTCTATATAAATTTAAAAATCTATTTATGTATAAATTTAAAAAATATAAAGGCGAACAACTTGATTTAAATTTTAACGAATTAATTGAAAATAATAAATATAATGTGGTATTGATACAAAATAATAATAAAAATCTATTCTATATTTTTGATTTAATAAAAATAATTTGTAATTCTCTATCATTTGAATGTAATTTTTTTGCTGAACCTAAAGAGATTAAGAACCCATGGAATAATTCTTCCTTTTCATTATCAAATTTATATAATATTTATTTTTTTATTAAATATTCTTCCATTGAAATGCCCATTCTCTTACTTAGATTTTTTCAATCATCATTTTGCTTAAGGAAATTTAAAGACGAAAATCAATTAATTATTAAACAATACATTATTAATAATTATAAAAATTTCGACACCGATAAAAAAATTAATTATATTACCAAAATGCTTACATTTTATAATAATATAGTTATTAAAAATGATACTATTAGTATTGATCCTTTATTTCCAAAAGAAAAATTATTACCTATTTTTGAAAAATATATCAAAATGTTTTTATTGTCAAAATTTTCCTATGAATCTGATATAAGAATAAAAAACAAAACACTTTTGAAAAAAAAATTAAAAGAATTTAAAAACAACCAACCTTTATTTGGTCGAAGAATAGTTTCAGTAAATATTAGAAAATTATATTGTATAAGTGAATTAAAATATCATTATAACCATATATTTTTTACTAATTGTTATATACCACCCAAAGAATTAATTTTTTTGAACAGAAAATCTTATTTTATTGATTATAATCCTAATGTTGAATATCAGTATTCTATTTTTCCATCTTTGGACCATACTAATCCTATATTTAAACATAAGTTTAATATTTCAAACCTAAGTTCTTTCATAAAAAATGTAACATTTTCAGAATCTCAAAAACAAATCATACGATCAGAATTTCAACCTATATTTGATCAAATAAAAAATGAACCTGTGGAATGCGATGAATATCCTCAACCTCCTTTGAGGGTAGAAGTTTTTTTAAATTTAATGAATCAATTAAATGATCTACAAACCCGTATTATTTCTGATGAGGAAAGCATCAATGATGAGGATAATGATGATGATACACTAGTAGATCATTTCAATGATCTTAATATAGATAGTGAAAATAGTGATTCAGAAAGCAATACAGAAATAGATAGTGATGATAACATGGATTCTGATAATGATAATTAATATTTATATATAATTGATCATAAATATTAACTCAATCTAATCTTTGCTTTTAATTTTTTTCCACCTTTTATTTCTTCCTCTTTGTTATCAAATCCGTCTAATAATGAATTTATTGTATTATTTTGCCCAGTAAGATCACTTCTTACTTTTTCATTCGGTAAATTTTTAATTTCAATTAATCCTTCATTATTTTTGTTAATTATTAATTTATATTTGGGCACTGTTCTTCTATATTTATTGAAAACTGGAGAGCGAACTATATATGTCTCTCCCTTGGTTATATTAAATGTTAAATAATCCTGATTATTTTCTTTGAATTGTTTGGTTGAAAGAATCGCCAAAGGAAAAGAATAATAATTGGATAATACTAATAAATCAAATGTATTTAATAAATAATCATTTTCTTTAATCATATTTTCTATAGTCATGGCTCCAAAATCTATTTTTTTATCGTCCCCTACTTTTCCATAATAAGATATTACATCTATTACCTTTCTTCTATTTTTAATTAATAAGGTTTCGTATTCTTTTATTAATATTTTTTTTATTTCATTTATATTTATATTTAGACTTGGTTGAAAATTTTTAATTATAACTAATGCAATGTCAAATGAACATTCAGATTTATCGAATCCAAAATTAATTTCTTTGTATCCACCTCTGAATTTTAATAATAATTTTGAATATACATCTTTTATTTCATACTTACAATTAACTACTGATAAATTTAGTTTTCTATCTTGCATCCCTAATACTTCTTTTATGTTATTCTTTGTTTCTATTTTACTTTCTTGTGATTTAATATATTCATTATCATATTTTATAGATGTATTGGGCTCTACTGTGTCATATGTGTTAAAAGTTATATATTTACTATCTGGTTTAGGAACTAAATCCTCAAAATAATCTTGAGTTAATAAGGATTGCAGTAATATTATTTCATTTTCATTTAAGTTATACTTAATATCGGAAAATGATAAAAATACTTTTGGTTCAAACATAAACATCTTTATTCTATTATACCTAATTAATTCATCTGCTACTTTACTGTAATAAATATCTTCATTATCTAAATTATTCATTAAATTAATTTTTGGAATATATAAAACTTTTTCAATTGGTATCTCCTTATTAAATAAATTTAAATCTTTGCTATCAACAAATTCTACTTCATTTTCCATTAACATTTTAATTTGTTTAATTAATTCATCAAGCTGATTATAATATAACATATATTTGGTATTTGATAACGATTCTATTTTTTCTCTTTGATTTTTATTATTATAGTTACTTAGTAAATATTTTAACTTGTTTCTAAATTTATTGTATAATTCAGTTTCTATTTTAATTTTATTTATAAAAATGATTCTTTCTTTATCTATTTTATTCGATAATTGAGTATTTTTATTAACAGTATAAAAATTTTCATCATCAATACTATCTTTAATGCTTATATCAGTATTTTGTTCAGGTTCAATCAACTCAATAAATTGATTAGTTTCGGTTAATAAACCAACAATTAACTTATCTTCTAATACTTTAACAACTGGTTGACATAAAATTTCATTTTTAGTTATTTTCTTAATATTACTTAAAAATTGCACTGTATTTTCAAAATTTTTAAGGTTCATTTTATCATCATCAAAATATATCAAAGGGTAGTCTAATATTTCTGAGGGAAAACTTGGAATAAATCCTTTTACTGAATTAATTTCCGTAATTAATCCAATGACTTTGTTGTCATAATTTAAAACTAAATTTAATATTGGTAATTTATTGGATTCTAAAATACTTATTATTTCTTTTATTACTTTATTTCTTTTGAATTTAAATGTTTTAAAATTGTATTTATCAGCTATATTTAAAACACTAGGCAATGGTTTACACATGGAATTATAAATATCTTTTATAGTTGTTTTTAGATTTTTAAGGTTAGGAATAGAATCCATGAGCTTGGGATTAAATAATTTTGTTGTATTATAACTTGTTCCAGTAGTTTTGGCTTTATCAATAACTATATAAATGGGTTCAAAATATTCATATTTTTTCATAATAATTACTGTTTCTTTTTTATCATCAAATTTATTAATCGAATAAAAATTAGTGGGACAAATAATATTTAGGTTTGCAGTTACATCATCTTGAGGTATTTCCAATATAATTAAATTAATACCTTCTGGGAATAAATTCGGGTTTTTCATACAAATTAAGTCCCAAATATATTCATAATTTACAAATGAATTAGGAGCGGACAAATAATCTAAAAAATTCAAATACGAGCTAATGATTGATTTTAATTGTTGATTATTATTAGTAATAAATTTTTCATATATTTTGGAATTTTTTATTTGAGGAATGTTTATTTCTCTGATTTTATTTTCTCATATTCTCTTTTAAATAAATTTATTAAATTACCGTTTTGAATTTCCACAAAAATATCCAAATTTAATATTGATTTTAATTTATCAATAAACTCTTCTATATTCATTACTTTATTATTATTGTATTGACTATATACATCTGCTATTACACCTACAAATGATTTGTTTTTATTGTTATCTACACCCACTCTTAAATAGCATGGATAATTTTTTTTCAAATTAGTATTAGTAGCACTTATTTGGCATTGTTTATTATCTGTTCCTATAAAAGTTTGAATTATGAAAGGTAAATAACCAAATCTACCTTGTTCAAGGGGAAACTTATCAGGACCTTTTATATATTCATCTAATTGTATTGTTTTTTTCTCCGGTGATTTACCTGGTTGTGTTGTTAATTTTGTTTTCTTTTCTTCTTCAATACATTGTTGTCTTCTTTTAATTTGAGATTCTTTATCCCAATTTTTAAAACAACAAGGAACACATAAACCATCAGGGTGTGCATCGGATTTTAAAAACCCCGGATTATGTTCAATATATTTACCATCTTTACCTTCGTGATCTTTTCCTTTAAATTCAAAAATATTAGCTCCTGGTGGGACTACTTTTGTTGGCTTTCCATTTGTATATTCAGGAATAATATTGCCATACTTTCCTGATTTTACTTGCTCCTCTGTTAAACTGACATTCCTTTTTAAATCCCAATATCTTGGACAAATATACCAAAATTTTTTATCTGCTGAGGATCCATATTTAATTGCATGTTCATATGATCCCGGATGTTCTTTATCTATTAATTCTTTTTCTTTATCTGTTAAAATAACTGGTTGTCTTCTTTTATTCCATGGACAGGCTCTTGAATAAGAATTATATTTACCATCTGATTCAGTTAAAAATAAAACAGGATCTTTATTATACATTGATCTAAAAAATGGATTTGGATCTGCAATTTTCATTCCAGTAATATCGGTTTTTATCTGTTTTTCATCTTGTATTTTCAACTTTTTCATACTTTTTTTCTTAATTGTTAATACTTCTTTTGGTGGTGTAGGTGTCTTTTCTTTTGGTGGTGTAGGTGTCTTTTCTTTTGGTGGGGTAGGTGTTTTTTCTTTTGGTGTAACTGGTTTTTCCTCTAATTCTTCATCATCTAAATCTACATCTTTACCTTGATCATCTTCATCTAAATCCACATCTATACCTTGATCATCTTCATCTAAATCTACATCTATACCGTCTTCATTATCTTTTTCTTCTACTTCAATACCTTCATCCGAATCTGAATCTAAATCCACATCTATACCTTCTTCATCTTCATCTAAATCTATATCAATTCCTTCCTCCTCATCCGAATCTGAATCTTCTCCTCCTTTCATAATTTCTTCCTCAGGTAATTCAACTTCAATTCCCTCATCATCCTCTTCATCCTCATCCTCATCCTCCTCTTCATCATCATCTTCAAATAAAAAATCCATTACATTAACCGTTTTTTCTTTACTTTTTTCAGCCCCCATACCAAAGGTTAAGTCTTGAGCAACTACTCCAACGGGAATATTATCACCTACAGGTTTTTCGGAAGGTGCAATAATTTCTTCGAAATCTTCTTCTTGTTCAATTTCTTTAACCCTACAAAGAGAATCTATTGTTGAAATAGGAATATTACTAGTTTCTGGAAATTGAGTAATTCTAATGATTGAATCTAAATAAATAGGAATTACATTTAAATAAAAAATATTATTAATGTTTTCCATTTCGATCATAATATTCTGTTTAAATTGATCTTGTGTAATTTTTGTTAAAAATCCGGGATTATTTTTAATTTTTAAAGATTTTTTACCTAGACTTTGAACAACTTGTAAACTATTTAATAATTCTGCTATTTTTAATTTAGCCTCAGTTTCGGTAAGTTGAAAATTATCTATTACTGCTTCAATAATATCTTCATCGTCATTTGCTCTATTTAATAATTCAACAATAAAAGCATCTGTGCTTTCCATTTCATTAAAATTAGAAACTCGCTTATATCTCAATACAATTCCTTTTTGTAATTCACCTACCAGTATATTAAACACACTTGAAACACAACCAACTAAAGAATTTAAATTAATATTTTTTTCAATACTTATGTAAGATTTATAATCAATTTTTAGAATTTCAACATTTTCATCATAAAGGTTGTTATAAGACACTATTTTATATCCACTATTAGCAGTATATTCTTGAATAATTTTAATAACTGGATTTATAGCAGAAACAAATAATTCATCTAAAGAAGAAATAGGTAATGGCTTAGTTAAATCCAAAGATACGATAATATTAGCAAAGGAATCAAATTCTAAAATAATAGGGATAGTAGCACCATCCATGGGATATTCAATGTAACAGGAGACTTTTTTGGAGCCTTTTATATTTTTCATCAATTTAAAAATTTGGGCCTTGGATAAATAAGGTATTTTTTTCTCATTTTTAGAAATTTTATTACAATATAATCTATATATATTTTCCTTTTTTTTAGATGGATTAAATTTAATAAAAGGAATTAATTTGGTAGCATGGATAAGTTTAAATACTACTTCTAAAGGTAAATTAAAACTAAAAGGTTGATGAATTATAAATTGAATTTTTTTAATGCCTTGTTCAATATAAGATAATTCAGATTTTCTAGTTTTATAAATATCATAAAATAAAGTAATATTATCATTTTGTTTAAAAAAGTTAGAACTAATTAATTTTTTAGAATTTTCAATAAGAGTAAAATGTTCTTCATTTAATTTTTTCAAATCATCAATTTTTTTCTCTTCTAAAAATGGCAAATATAAAGAAGCAGTTAATTTTTCAGATAAATTTTTAGAAACAGAATTTTGCAATATATTTTGGGCATTACAAAGATAAATAGAATTTTCATAAATAAATCCACTAGATAATAACAATTCTTTATTATTGGTGCTAATTAAATTAGAACTATAAGATGAAATAACTTTTGTAAAGGAAATAAGACGATAAGGGTTAATAGTAAAATTAAAAATATCATTCCCAGAAATAATATGTTGTCCTAATGGGATATCCACTAATATTTTTTCAGGTATATTTAAATCGATAATATCATTAAATTCATATTTTTCTTTAAAGGTAATTCCCTGAATATTGAAGTTATTAATATTAGATAAAAATTGCATGAGTATATCTTGAGTAATAGAAAAATAATTATTATGAGTTAAGGAATCATAAATAGAAATATTGTTAACATTTTGAATTTGTTTAGAAAATAAATAAATTTCTTCAAAAGCAAGAGAGTTTGAGTATGCACTAATAATTTTTTTTTTGATATTTTGAATGGTATCATCAGAATAAATAGAAAGCAAACTGAAAAGGACAGGAATATTATTAGTGGTAATATTATCTAATTCGGATTTACTAAATACATTTTCAAAAATAGAATCAGAAGGATTTTCTAAAAAAAGTTTTTGAATATCTAAATCTGTATTTCCATAAAAGACGGTAATTTTAGAAATATTGTTACTATCATTTAATTCACATACTTTATAAATATCACTCATTTATATATAAAATCAAAATATTATTTTATATATATCTTATGTCAATTTATGGAATAATGGCATGTTGTAAAAACAAAGGTATTGGTAAAGAAAATAAATTACCATGGAAGTTAAAAGAAGATTTAAATAGATTTAAAAAATTAACTACTGGAAGTGGAAATAATTGTATAATTATGGGAAGGAAAACATGGGATAGTATTAATTTTTTAAAAGGTAGAGATCATTTGATATTATCCAAAAATATTAATGTGGAATACAAAAATGGAAATAATCTAGTTAAGAGTTTTTCAACTATAAATGAAGTTATAAAATATGTGAATGAGAGAAAATATGAACAATCATGGGTTATAGGAGGTGAAAATATATTAAAACAATTTTTAGAATTGAATTTAATTGATAGGTTGCATCTTACTTATATTAATGAAAATTATGATTGTGATGTATTTTTGCCAAAAATGCCTTCAAATTATTTTTTGACTCAAAATCAAATTTTATCAGAAACCACAGAAACAGGTAAAGAAGTATTTTTAATAATATTTCACCGAGCCAAAGTAGGAATGAAAGTAAAATATAATTATAATATTTGGAATATAGTTATGATACATTTTGAGGATTATCCGAATATTTATTTTACTATAAAAGATAATGATGGAAATGAAAAACAGACTGTAAAAGAAAAATTAAACCTAATTTTATAAATCATAATAAGGGTTGTCTGAAATAGTCATACCACAATAATTTTTAGGATTTTTTTTATAATCAATGGGTTCATAAATTCCTAATTGAACTGCGTTTTCCAAGAGGAATTTAAAATTTTGCCAAAATTCCTCAGTATGACCTACTGATAAAGTCATAATATGAGCAATTTCATGAATAGCAACAAACATTAAAGTGTTTTGATCAATTAAATTATTATTATCCTTGTTGTTTTTATTTAAGCAAAAGGCTAATTTTTCTCCTTTATTTTCACTATAAGCTGTATATTCGCTTGTTGGTAGTGTTTCTTTAATAGTTGTAGGATTAAAATTTTCCACTAATCTTTGCACATTTTCACGGTTTTTAAATCTGCTATTTAAATTCTCTACTAAATAACTTAGTTTATCTGTTGTTTGTGCTAACAAATTAGAAGCTTTTTCAATATTATTTCTTTCTCTAACACAATATTTTTTACCATCTGCAGTAGAAACAATACATCTTAAATTAAAAACATCGGATTCATAATAAATTTTTAATCCAATTAAAATGATAAATAAAATAATAATAAAGCCAAACATGTTTAATTTTAATTTCATCTATAATAAATTATTATAATATAAATTATATTAATTTATTTATTGTCCACCTTGTCCAATTTCAAGAGGAACTCTCATAGTATCAGGAGAAATGGTTGTATTGTTCCAAGGACCGACATTAACTTGAGGGTTAGCAGGTTCAGAACGAAGTTGTAAATTAGCGTTTCTTAAGGTATTACCAACAGTATCAATACCAATATGATATCCAGATCTTAAAAGATTTACATTTTGTAAGTCACCACTTCCAGTAGGGTTAAGTTGGGCCCATTGACTATTGGTGTCTTTAGGTAATAATTCAGATGGATCAGCAACAGGTTGTCTGGAACAAGAAGGAGGAAGACCTTGAGTAGAGGTATTCATACCTGTAGCAGAAGCATATGTTTCATTTTGACCTAAAGGTTGAGAAGGTTGGACTCCAGAAGCTTGTTGTTGTTGAACATTGTTATACATTTCTTGAGTTCTTCTAGAGCTCATTTGTTCAGATCCTCCCATAGATTTGTTATTACTATAAGAATTAATGAGGAAAAGTAAAAATAAAGCACCAACAACAAAAAGCACGACATGTTCAACTTTTAGTTTCTTAAGAGATTTCATCAAGTCTGTCATTATATAAAATAAGGGATAAAATATTTTTTCATAATTAAAAACATATTTTATTAAATGTTCTAAATTTTCTAAATTAATTTAGTTCCTCAATAATCTCATTTATTTGGTTTTTAATACTTTCAGTATCACTATCCATTTCTTCTTCCTCTGATGATTCATCGCTATTTTCCAAATCTTCTAAAAGATATGTATTTTTAATTTTTTTTGCTTCTAAATAAGCAGATATGGCTGCTTTTTTATGTTGTTTTGCTTTTTGTTTTGCTATTTTGTATATCTCCATATACACCTCATTGGGGTTTTTTAGTTTAATAGTCTCCTCGCTATTTGTATTAATCTGAGCTGAAATATCTTCTAAATCTATTTTATCTTCTAAATCCTCATTATTTATATTTTTCTTATCCGGCAATTCTTCTAAAGAACTCTCAATATTATCTCCAAATTCTTCACTATTATTTTCTTCTGGTTCCTCATTATCCTCTAATAGTTCATCAATTATATTACTATTATCTTCTGGTTCTTCTTTATCATGAAGTTCAGTTTCCTGTTTATTTTCTTCTAAATCAATCTTTTCTTCTTCTAAATGGTTCGTTTTCTCTTCTAAAGTATTTTCATTTTTAGCATGGTTTTTATTTCTTTTAATCAAACAAGAATTAAAGAGTGGTTTGTTATTTAAAACCATAATCTGTTTTCCAACTAATTCTAATTGGAAATTTCTTGCAGAAAACTTTATTCCAATAACTTCTAAGATTGGAATAATAATATTTGATTCCTTAATATCATTAATAGGAAGAACATTCTCGCTCTCATCATACACACCACAAGTATATTGATTATTTGTTTTATTTTTAACTATCGATGTTCTAATTAAATGAAATTTTCCACCTTTATATGCTCTAGTAATAGGGTTGAAAAAATTCTCTATATCACCAAACTCTATATCATCTTGGAACCAAAGATGTTTTTTTTGAAAAATTAAATTAACTAAAGTTGACTCTAAAGTTTCAAACCATTCAATTACTTCTTCATCTTCACTAGTAAACATTAGATCCATATAAGCCTTTTTTGAAGTTTCATTGATACCTTGTTTAGTAAGGCACTTGGATGTTTGTATATAAAAAGGTTCAGAATTATATTTAATTTTAGTAAAATAAGCACCTCCTTGAACTGCTATGGGTTGGGATAAGGATAACTTGGAAAAATCAAAATCTTTGTTCGTAAAATGAATTTCTTGTTCCATTATAGTTGAATATAGATTAAATATATTCAATTATAACACGCTAAATATTAATAATTATTTTACATTATTAATTTAATGAAGCAAGAATTTATTGATCAATGTTTATTAATATTATCAAGAGAAGATGTAAAAAATCAATTAAAAGAATTATTTAAACCATTAGTGAGTTTAATTGTTCAAGAAATTTATCCATATATTTATTTATCATTAATGTTTGTTATTATGAGTTTTTTACTAATTTTAGGAATATTTTATTTATTATTGCGTAGTAATTTTAAAAACTTAAAATAATTTATTTTCTAATTATTTAATATAAATGGCAGGTAGTTTAAGAAGTCATATACAGCAAGCTCATGCACAAAATTCAGGAAGTTCTTCTTCTTCATCCTCACATCCTATGATGTCTCACCAAGGAAGCTCACAATCGGGAGGACGAAGAAAAAGAAGATCTAAAGGCAAAATGCACAAAAGAAGAAGATCTAGAAGAGCTGGATCTAATTGTGGAACCAAAAAGGGAGGTTCCTCTAAAGCTAGAGCCGCTAGCGGTGGAATGAACCCTGGTTTAGGAGCAGTTATCAAGGAGGCTTTAGTTCCTTTCGGTCTTTTTGCCATGCAAAAACGCACCCAAAGAAGAAGATCTCATGGAGGAAAATCCAAAATGTCTCGTCGTCGTTAAATTATTAATTCATCATTATAATATTTTCTATGTTAATATTATAATATGGCACCTACAAGTATGAGAGCAATGGAAAATATGGGTTCTGGATCTTCCGCTGGAGGATGCAGTTACACTGATGGTCCACAATATGTTGGCTGTCAAGTTGCAGCACGAGGTTGGCCTACACCTCAGTATATGAGTGGTGGCAAAAGAAAGAGAAAAACCAGAAGCAGAAGAAGAAAATCAAGAGGAAAAAGAGCAAAAAGAGCAGGAAGTTTAGTAGGAAATGCAATTGTTCCTTTTGGACTTTTAGCTGCTCAAAAAAGATCTCAAAGAAGACATGGACATGCTCATGGCCAATCTCATAAAAAACGATCTTCCAGAAGATATCGTCGTTAAATAATTTATATGTTTAAATATTTAGATATATAAGTTAAAAATATATATATGGAAAAGTTCCAAAACGAAATTAAAGAATGGGTAAATTTAGATAGTCAATCTAAGCTTTTGAATGAAAAACTTAAAGATATACGCAATAGAAAAAATGAAATAAGTGACAATATTTTTGAATTTGTTGAAACCAATAATCTCTCTTCTTCTACAATCAAAATTTCTGATGGTAAATTAAAATTTACTCAATCTAAGCAAACAGCACCTATTACTTTAGGTTTTTTAGAAACTTGTCTGATGGACTTATTTAATAACGAAGATAAAGTGGGAGAAATTATGGAATTTATTAAATCGAAGAGAGAAATTAAATTTAGTTCAGAAATTAAGCGGTTTTATAATAATTAATTTATGTCTTTATTATGTATATGGATTCTGATTTAAATTTAGATTTTAAAAATGATTTTGTATTAATGACGGATAATCAAGGAAATTTAACTTGCGGAGGCTTTACTATTAATAATGATTTATTATCATTTTCTCTCGATAACCCAAATGTTCAGGTTGGAGGAAAAAAAAATGTTTTAAAAGATTTAAAAGATTTGGGTCTTCCTGCTGGTTTAATTTATCACCCATCTAATTCCAGTAGAAATACACTAATTAAATATGATCATGAATCAGAATTGTGCAGTGATAGCTTATATGATAAATTATTAGATTTAGTAAATGTTGAAGATAAGAAGAAATTTGCTATTAAAACGAAGAAGAAGAGAGAAAATAGAAAGAAAATGTCACGCAGATCTAAAAAATAAAAAATAATAAATATAATAAATAATGAAATCACTTATTTATTATAAAGGTCATGACATTTACGAATTGTATGATAATATAAAAAAATCTAATTCAAGGGAATGTTGTGTCTGTCTAGAAGGAGAAAAAGATAAAAATTATGATCTTTTTTATGAATATGGTAATACAAAGTATTATATAACTTGCACATGTAGGCCTAATATACATAATAACTGTTTTTATGATTATGTAAATTTAAAAAAAAAATGCGTTATATGCAATAAAATTATAATTATTCAAAAAACAAATGGAGAGAAATTAAAAGAAAATATAACCTATTTCGTTTTAACTTCAATTAGATTTTTAGTGACTATTTCTATTACTTTTTGTATATTTCAAATTATTAAATTATTTTTCATTTAATATTATATAAATGTTACCAATTAAAATGATAAATAAAAATGTCAACACATTATGGTCCAAAGCTTCTACTTTTTTTTATTTAAGTTATTTTAAATAATATATTATAAAACAACTTAAAGAAATTTATAGTAAACTCCAAACATTTCTATTAAATGGGGCAACTAAAATCTCTGGCACTCGTTTCCTCCAAAAATCTACTCTCTTTTCTTGTTGAATATCTCTCAATGTTCTTGGATATAATGGTTCGTTATCCATTATCTCCTGTTCTTGCTCGGTAATCTTTGGTTTATATCCATAACAATTTACTCCGAACCTTACATTCGGATTAGCTATATATCCTCCATTAATACCCGGTCTTCCACAATCGTTTTCATGTCCTTCTACTCCTTGTAAGTAATCAAATGTTTTCTTTTGAGTTGGAAAATATGCCATTTGTCCTTCTGACCATCCATAACTGCACCATTCTGCACCATTTTTATAGGCTTGCTCAATTTCATTATAATTAGCTAATTTAGCTCCATAAGCTTGGCATAAAGCATCAGCATTATCAAAAGTAAATTTATTTCCAGGAATATGAAATACTTGGGGCTTTATTTTTATTTCTGGAACAGGCGCTATCTCTTCCATGGGTGCAGCAGGTTGTTCTACTGTTAAATCAATCGAAGGACTATCGGAAAATAAATTATCCAATCTAGCAGTTAAATTTATATTAAAAAAATATTGCAATCCATTTAATAATACTACCACTACTAACACACCACCTAATATGATAGTTAAAGCTTTTGATGAACCGTTTCCACTACCCTCACCATCCACTACACCACTATCATTCCCTTTTTTTCCTAAACTTGAAAATAATACAATAAATAATATTAACACTACAGCAAATAATAATACACTTGGGAGACCTAAATTGAGTCCTGTCCAGTATTGATCACTACTTTTTTGATTATAGGTTTCTCCACTACTTTTCACTGTTGGTATACCTAATATTGAATCATAAGTTAAAATCATATTATATATATTATTTATTTAATTTTTTTTTCTATAAAATAAGCAATAACCAGATGTATTATTTTCTCCTGTAAAATTTATCTTCGAAACATTCGTATCATTAAATAAATACCAATCTCCTGATTTTACTTTTACTGTTGCTGTATAATGTCCTCCTAATACTCCTCCACTATGATTACATACCCCATATAATTCATATTTAAAACTATCCTTATTATAACCATCTACAAAATCCGTTAAATCTAAATCATCTAATTCTAAATTTATTGGTTTTTGTATTTTTTTTCCATCATAAGTAAATCTTTTTAAATCTATTACTAACACATTTGGCAAACTCCAAAATTTTATTTTTCTTTCCACATTTTCCAACTCACCTGTTTCTTCATTTTTCCAATCTTCTATCATTTCCGATTCACAATATTTCTTAAAACAATCTTTTATATTAATGGAACTATTTTCTAAATCTAATGGTAAATCAATTATAAAATATGGCTCTGGCTTTAAACTTAAAATCTTTCCCTCTTTTTCTATTACGGAAACATGTATACCATAAAATATATCCAATAATTCCGAATATTCATTACTATACATATCTTTCATCATCTCAAAACATTTTATTGCTAATTTGTCTTTATCATTCCTTACCTCTCCTTTTATTTTCATATCAACTTCTCTTCGCATTCCATTATGAAACGCATCAATGATAAATAACAAAAATTCAGGTAAATCATTTTGAGCATAGCCAGTAAATATTTCCTTTTTCTTATGCTTAGCTACATAATGCACCGCTTTTAAAAATCCTTGGGGACTTATTACCACATTCTCCTTCCACATCATTTTCCTTAAATTATCCCATTCTACTAATAATTTTGAATCTAATATATAATTCTTATCTCTATAAGCCGATAATTTTTGTTTATATGATCCTTCATCCTTATCTAAGAAATTATTTAATAATACCGTATGACTTAATATTTGCATACATGAATTTATAAAACATGTGTTTCCTAAATTAGCCAATCCTGTCAATCCTTTAATATCCATTAAATAGTATATAATTTATTATTTAAACTAATTAACTTTAATCAATTTAAATAATAAATTAGTAATTATATAATGAATAATAATAATGACCGAATTTTAGACATGTATAGCGTTTTAATTAATCAAGTTTATCTCTCTCATACACGATTTTTAGAGACCGTTAATTTAATTGAACAAGGTATAAGAGATATTTATCAGAATTCTAATAATACTCCCCGTAATAATCGTTCAACTAACAGACCAAACAATAACCGATTTAACGAGATAAATAATAATAGAAATTTATACAGATCTAATTTTAGAAATATTGATTATTTATACAACAGAAACACACCTAATAGGATGACACCTAATTTCCGTCATCAACGAGGATTTCCTGAATCTCAAGGCTTATCTGATCTGTTTTCAAATCTATTAGCTAATCAACCTCAATTTAGTTTTAATAATCTCTCTCCTGTTGTTGTTCGACCTTCTCAACAACAAATTCAAAATGCAACTCAACAAATAACAAGCAACCAAACTTCTCATGTTATATGTCCCATTACCCAAGAAGCTTTTGACGAAAGCACTCAAATTCTCCGAATTAGACATTGTCAACATTGCTTTTCCCGTGAAGCACTTTTAAACTGGTTTGATAGAAGCGTATTATGTCCAGTATGTAGATATGATATTAGAGATTTCTCAAATAATTCTGCCCCAGTTGATTTATCCAATAATTCTATCCCTTTTCAAAGAACTACTAGTATGGAATCTAACACCTCTCAAGATTCCAATATGGAAAATTTTCTTAATACTTTTACTTCTCAAATTTCAGAATCTCTTTCTCAACACATTATGAATAATGATATTTCTCTCAATGATCTAGATAATAGAGCCCTTAACTTGGAATATACTATCCAAACACCTAACAATGTATTTACCATTTCAACCATGTCCCCAGAAAGTATAGGAAATATGATGAGACGAATCAATAATCCTAATAACAATAATAATTACGATAATACTAATTAAATATATTTAAAGTCATTACAATAATATTTTTTAATGAATGTATACTTTAAAACTATTATTGATTTTTTAAGACCTTTATTTCCTCTTATTGCATTTTATATCGGATGGATTTCATTACATTATATTGCAGCCCAGTTTTATATTAATTATTGCACTCCTAGAACATTATGGGGTTTTTTTGTTTCACCTTTTCTCTCCGTTGCTCCTCATTGTAATGCTCTAAGATGGATTATTTATGAATCAGGATCCATTTTATATGGTATGTGGATGTCTATAGCTACCTGGTTTATGGCTAATGTTTTAACTTATAAAACTAATTAAAAATTATTTTATAATATATATATAATTATCTTTGTTATATATATTATGTTTTTTAATAGTATTTTAACACTACTTATTTTTTATTCTCCCCTACAATTATCTAGTGATAAGAATCCACCAAAAATTAGTGAAAAAAATCCCAAAGAATTGACTCCTGTAGTGGATAAATATTGGAATTATAAAAAAGGATATAATGAGGCAATTTTTAATCACCATGATGATTCCCCTGAAAAGTTACAAGAAATTATTATGAATTATGAAAAATATAAATTATTAAAAAAATTAGAAAGTAATTCTATCTCTCTATATGAGAAAATAAAATTTATAGAAGAAAATTATTTATTTGACGAACAAGTTTCATCGAATTTAATAGCAGGTGGGTTGTTGGAAGATTGGAATTTTGAAATGTAAATTTATATATATTTAAATTATAATTAAATATATATGAACAAACAAAACCTTTTTTATAATTTATCGTATGTTTATGAATTAGTAATTGTATCAATTATTTTTATCATATTTAGTGTATTATCCAAAAATAAAATTTTTATTATTTTGGCTTTTATGTCCCTTTTATTTTTATTATTCTTTTTTAGAAATTTTCTCTCAAATGTAACTTCAAATCCTTCCTTATTTTTATCTCCATCATCCTCCAAAGTTACTAATATTGATTATGAACAAAATATTATTTACACCTATTTGTCTCCATTAGATAAACATTTTATGATTGCCCCAGTTGATTGCACTGTAACCAATATTGAGAGAAAAAAATTAATTGAATCAGATGCCGAAAGAGTTAGAGTGTCATTTATGGATAAATTTGGAAGTGCATTTAGTCTAGATCAAATTGTATCTAAATGGGGATATGGTGCTTGGTTATTGAGTTTTATTTATAAAGAAAGATGTGTAGTATTTGCCAAAGTAGGAGATACACTTAAACAAGGAGAGAGATATGGACTTATTAGATTTGGAAGTAATATGCAATATAATTTACCACATAATTATCAAATTACTGTTAAAAAAAATCAACATATTAATATCGGACAACCTATTGCCATTATTTAAAGAATGTGGTTATACTTTTCATTTTATTTTTTGTATTTTCTGTCTCACGCAAATATTTATCAAATAATAAGGCTTTTACTTCCTTATTTTTTAAGTCTTGTATTTTTGTCTGTAACTTTTCTTCATCGTCTATCGAATTTTTTAATGTCTCAATTTTCATTTTAAAATTATTTCTTTTCCTTTTAAAACTATCAATATTTTCTAATACTAAAGCAAATACTTGTTGAACTGGTTTCATAATCTGATTCGTTATGTAAAATGAATAATTCGGTCTTATTTTATTTTTTATTATATAATCAGGATGTTCTATTTTTTCACCTTGTAACGCATTCTTATTTTTGGTTTCAATATATACAAATGGTATTCTATCACCACTACTCGGTTTATTTCCTGGATCTCTTTTACCCATTCTATCTGCTAATACTTTATGTGCTATCTGAGCTGGATTTTTATAATTTGATCTCAATGATTTTGTAATAATTAATTTATCCATTGGATATTTTTCTTCAATTATATTTTTCAAACAATCTTGCAAGAAATCTACTGCTTTTTGTATATTTTTTTCCTTCATCAATATATCTATTATTCCTCCATATACATCCTTT
>Ga0222715_10001926_pt1 | contig 19357 bp, 18 predicted proteins | sample C33_9DmetaG_FD_165056 | JGI IMG/M metagenome (GOLD analysis project Ga0222715, IMG submission 165056) | Estuarine water microbial communities from San Francisco Bay, California, United States - C33_9D | ecosystem: Environmental > Aquatic > Marine > Unclassified | place: USA: California... | reverse complement strand
ACTGAGCTCGCTGGTACCTCGCAGACACTGATGGACGACATAGATTTTCGGAGACGTTTTAAGGACACCGAAGCAGAACTGTTAACAGTTGAAAATGTTATGCTTAAGGCACTTTCGGCGCACAGCGCCGACAAAGGTATCGGAGCAGTTTCGTCACTGATCAAGGTGAGGCGAGCAGAAGTGCAGCAGATGATAACAGAGCTGGGGGTAATAGCTGGCGGTTATTATTCTCAGCCTTTCAATATTGGGGCTTTGCGTCATGGATGGAATGAAGACCCAGTCGGGGCTGACTATTTTAATGGTCTGATGCCAAGCTACCTCTTTCTCCGAGCAGCATCGATATATTCTGGCTCAAACGAAATTCAGAGGAATATCATTGCGAAGCATGCGCTTGGACTATGAGGCCATGACCAGTTTAACAACCGAACAGGTGGATTTTTTTAATTACAACGGCTTCTTATCGCCCGTTGAACTCCTGCAGCCAAAGGAGTTGAACTCCTGCTTGGAGGGATTAAGGCGTTTTGAAGATTGGCTAGGTGCTCCAGTTAATCATGCCAAAGATTTTAATTTCCGTTCAATGAATCACTGCTGTCTTCCTTGGATTGCAGATTTAGCGCACGACCCTCGAATTCTGGACCCAATCGAGGCTCTCATCGGACCAGACATAATGGTGTACACCAGCACCTTCTTTATCAAAGACCCTGGCTCGCCAGCAATCACAGCTTGGCATCAGGATTCAACGTACTACGGTTTGACCCCGCCTGAAGAAGTGACAGTATGGATAGCACTCACCAATGCAAGTGAAGAGGCCGGCTGTCTCGAGGCATTGACGTTTAATGGCAAGCCTTCCCAGATGCGCCATGCTGTCCACGTTGTTGAGCACAGCGTTAATCGGGCCGCCCAGTCGATTACGGATGAGTTAGCGGTTGAGGGAACACTAATGCCGCTTAAAGCGGGTCAGTTTTCTATGCACCATGGGCTTTGCTTGCACCGCTCTGCACCAAATCGAACAGGTGAGAGGCGCGTGGGTCTTGGGATGAACTTCATATCCCCAAAGCTCAGTGGGAAGTTAGCCAAAAAGCCATGCGCAATGCTTGTGCGCGGCGAAGATCGGTTTGGTAACTTTGAACATTTGCCGAGGCCTAAAGGTGAGCTCGATGCCGAGGCGCTATCAGTGCATAAATATGCTATTGAGAGTTACTCCAAGAATTATCGGGAGGAAGAAGCCCGACATTCAAAAGAATTTGCTAAGACTAATTCTCGAGTTTTGTCGTCAGTTTCGCCCTAGCTTGAAAGACTAGGTGGCTTTAGTCCTTCATGCGAAGTGTCCTCATTACTCTGCTGCCTGGACAAATTTAGCCGTGTTAGGGTTTTCAAACGCTACAAGCAGGCGACCTTCCTCCGCTTTAGCAATATCAAGGTTTCGAAGCTTTACGTGGCCATATCCTCTGATGTGCTCGGGCACACTTAGAAGACCTACCGCAAATTTGTGATTTTCTGGCGTTAGCTCAGAGGTAATTTTATCTACAAGCGTCCAGTATTCATCGATGAGAGCGCGTTCACGCTTCCGCTCTTCAGTGCGTCCAAAGATATCCAACCTGGTGCCGCGCAGTACTTTTAGTTTCGAAAGGCGACGGAACCACTTTTCCATCGAGGGCCCGAATTCCTTTTTGATCGGTTCGCCCGTAACGGGGTCAATTTTTGAAAGAAGAGGGGGGGCAAGGTTAAACCGGATTTCGAAGTCTCCCTCGAATTGGGCTTCTAGGCGCTCCCGGAATGAGGGATCAGTGTAAAGTCTGGCAACTTCATACTCATCTTTATACGCCATTAACTTGTATGCGTACTTCGCAGCAGCCATTGCCAAGGTTGTTTGTCCAGGTGCCTTTGATTGCTCTGCTTCCGAGACTTTATCAACCAATGCCTTATATTTTTTCGCATAGCGTGCATTTTGATATGCGGTGAGTTCTGACACTCGATCCGAGACAGTTTCTTCCAGGTTTAAAGGTTTTTCTATTTTTTGCTTAGGGCCTGCCGCGGTCTCAACTCTGGAAAGGTCGTATGCTGCCATTCGACCCCAGTGGAAGGATCGGGTGTTCATTTCAACCCCAACGCCGTTTAGCTCAATCGCTTTTAGGATTGCTTCGATCGCGAGAGGGATGAGACCTTTCTGCCAGGCATAGCCGGTCATAAACAAATTAGTGGCAATTGAGTCACCCATTAGCTTCGTCGCGAGCTCAGTCCCGTCTAGAAAATATGCTGAATTAGGACCTACACCTCCCTCAATCCTTCCCTTCAATTCATCAGTGGGAAATTGGAAATCAGGGTCGCGCGTAAAATCACCGGTGAATTGGCGATAAGTGTTAATGACGGCTTTAGAATTGCCTCGCTCGAGTTTTGCAATGCTGTCCGGTTGGGCTGCTGTAACGATATCGCATCCAAGCAGAAGGTCTGCGCCCCCAAGTGCTATCCGAGTTGCATGAAGGTCGTCTGCTTTTTCGGCGATGCGGAGATGTGACCAGACAGCGCCACCCTTTTGAGCCAGACCAGCCATATCGAGAACGGTCGCCGCTTTCCCCTCCAGGTGCGCGGCCATGGCGAGGACAGCGTTGACAGTAACAACGCCAGTCCCACCTATGCCTGTCAGCAATATGCCGTAGGGCTTTTCTAGGCTGGGTAAATCGGGTGCAGGCAAGATACTTTGCGGATCTTCGGCTACTGGCTTGGACTTTCTTGGCTCGCCATTAAGGACAGTCACAAAGGAGGGACAGAATCCTTGCATGCATGAATAATCTTTATTGCAGGCTGATTGGTCGATCCGCCGCTTACGACCATACTCGGTCTCAATAGGGGCGACAGAAACGCAGTTTGATTTTACCCCACAGTCGCCACAGCCTTCGCAAACTCGTTCGTTTATGAATGCTCGTTTTGGAGGATTAGGAAAAGTTCCACGTTTGCGGCGTCGACGCTTTTCTGCTGCGCAGGTTTGGTCATAAATTAAAACGGTAAGACCTTGTGTTTCGCGAAGCTCGCGCTGAACCTTCATGAGTTCACGGCGGTGATGCACGGTTACGCCCGGCGCAAAGCCATAGTCTGATGGGTACTTATCAGGCTCGTCGGTGACAACAACGATGCGCTTGGCGCCTTCGGCATGGACCTGTCGGCTTATCTCGGCGACTGACAACGTACCGTCATGTGGCTGGCCTCCTGTCATGGCGACCGCATCATTATACAGTATCTTGTAGGTGATATTTACGCCTGCGGCAGCTGCTTGTCTGATGGCTAACAGCCCAGAGTGATTGTATGTACCATCTCCAATATTTTGGAAGATGTGTTGGGTCTCAACAAAGGGTGCTTGCCCTACCCAATTAGCGCCCTCCGCTCCCATATGGGTAAAACCTGAAGTGTCGCGATCCATCCATAAAGACATGTAATGGCATCCGATCCCCGCACCGGCCCGGCTTCCTTCTGGTACCTTCGTAGATGTATTGTGGGGGCAACCTGAGCAGAAATAAGGGGTTCTGGTCATAGATGGTGGCTGATTGCCAGCTGCAGCCGCATCAAGCCTGTCATAACGCGCGAGGGCATTATCAATACGACGCTGACCCTGTTCATCCATGCCTAAAATTTTAAGTCGCTCAGCAAGGGCACGGGCAATCATCCCGGGGCTGAGCTCGGCATATGCAGGGAACAACTCCTGGCCAACCTCATCCTGCTTTCCAATGATTTGAGGACGTCGATCAGCACTTAAACCGTAGAGAGCCTCTTTTAACTGGGGTTCAATTAGCCCCCGCTTTTCCTCAACTACTATGACTAGATCTAAACCCTCACAGAAGGCTCTGGCGCCATCCGTCTCTAACGGCCAAGGCATTGCAACCTTATACAGTGAGACGCCAAGACGTGCGGCCTCTTTTTCAGTTAGGCCAAGTTCGTCGAAGGCTTGACGAACGTCGAGGTAAGATTTGCCGACAGTGACTATTCCAATCCGTCGTTCCGGGCCGGCAATGATAACGCGGTCAAGTCTGTTTTCGCGGGCATACGCTTTAGCTGCAGGGAGTTTGTAGCGATGCAGCATTTCCTCAAGCATCAAAAATTCAGTTACAATCTGGCGGTTATTCAGACCACCTTCTGGCATGTCGAATTGGGGAAGGATTGGACGAACACGTTCGGGGTCTAAGTCGACGACGGCAGAGGAATCCACCGTCTCACCAATCGCTTTGAAGCCTGCCCATAGTCCACTGAAACGAGACATTGCAAAGCCATGCAGGCCGTAGTCTAGAAACTCTTGAACACCAGCGGGCGAGAAGATTGGCATTAATGCGTCAACGAACGCGAACTCGCTTTGGTGTGCAACGGTAGACGACTTAGCCATATGGTCGTCACCACCAAGCGCAATCACACCACCATGACGGGCAGATCCCGCTTGATTTGCGTGTTTGAAGACATCCCCAGATCTGTCAACACCCGGGCCTTTGCCATACCATATCCCGAACACACCGTCGTATTTAGCCTCGCCAGAGTGCTCTATCTGCTGGGCGCCCCAGATCGCGGTTGCTGCTAAATCCTCGTTAAGTCCAGGCCTGAAGACAATGTGATGAGAGGCCAGGTGCTTTCGTGCAGACCAGAGTTGTTGATCATAAGCTCCAAGAGGAGAACCCCGATATCCGGAAATATAGCCAGCGGTATTGAGGCCAGCGGCTAAATCTCGTTGCCGCTGGATTAGGGGGAGGCGAACAAGAGCCTGCGTGCCAGTCATGAAGGCACTGCCGTCCTCCAACATATATTTATCGTCTAGCGAAACGTTACGAAGTTGCATCAAAGCCTCCATCCCGCATGTTAGCGGAATCTATACCCCAATTTGGCTGGGGCGAAGAGGAAGGGCAAGGCAAAGAAGGTATTTTTTGTCTTAGAACAGCCAAAGTTTTGGTTTCTATTTGCTAAATCGGTTGACCGAAGTGATGTTAGCCTATTAGGAACCGTTTTTGCCCTTAACTCGGAAACTTCAGAACCATGCCAAACGCCAATGCTGAGAACGCTCGTGCTTGGCCATTTCAAGAGGCACGAAAAGTGCTGCAAAGAATGGAGCAAGGTAAGAACGAGAAGGGATATGCCCTGTTTGAAACAGGCTATGGGCCTTCCGGGTTGCCGCACATTGGGACCTTTGGCGAAGTGGCCCGTACCTCAATGGTTCGTCGCGCATTCAGCGAGTTGTCTGACATTCCTACTCGTCTTTTTGCTTTTTCAGACGATATGGATGGCCTTCGGCGGGTGCCAGACAATGTTCCGAATAAAGAGATGTTGGCCAAACATCTGAACAAACCTTTGACGCAGGTGCCGGATCCCTTTGGTACTCACGACAGTTTTGGGGCACACAACAATGCTCGCCTCAAGGCATTTCTTGACGAATTTGGTTTTGACTATGAGTTCAAATCTTCAACCGACTGTTACAAGTCGGGTGAATTTGATTCAGCTCTTCTGGCTATGTTGCGCCAGTTTGAAAAAGTAATGAAGGTTATCCTCCCAACACTTGGCCAAGAGCGAAAAGAAACCTATTGCCCGTTTCTTCCCATCTCCCCAACGACGGGCGAAGTGCTCCAGGTGCCAGCTGTAGAAGTGCGCCCCGATGCTGGCAGCATTGTTTACGTTGATCCTTCGAGTAACAAACTTATTGAAACACCGGTTACTGGTGGGCATTGCAAGCTGCAGTGGAAGGCCGACTGGGCGATGCGGTGGTTCGCCCTGGATGTTGATTATGAAATGTCAGGAAAAGATCTGATTGATAGCGTTAAGTTATCTTCCGCAATTACTCGGATACTTGGTGGTAAACCTCCGGAAGGCTTTACCTACGAATTGTTCCTCGACAACGAGGGGGGCAAGATATCCAAGTCCAAGGGTAATGGACTTTCTGTTGAGGAGTGGCTTGCCTACGCGCCGCCAGAAAGTCTCTCGATGTTTATGTTCCAGAAGCCTACCGCAGCAAAGAGGCTTTATTTTGATGTTATCCCCCGTGCCGTCGATGAATACAGGCAGCATCTGGGTGGGTACAAAAGTCAGGATGCAGACAAACAATTAGACAACCGGCTTGGCATATCCACGCGGGTAAGCCGCCGGAAACAGAGGGTGATTTTTCCTTCTCTCTGCTCTTGAATCTCGCTGCGGTCTGTAATGCTGAAGAGAAAGCAACGCTGTGGGGCTTCATTGCCCGATATGCTTCTGATCTAAACCCAAAAACTGCCCCTATGCTCGATAGACTTGTCGGATATGCCCTTGCCTACTATCGAGATTTTGTTAAGCCAGAAAAGGCCTATCGCGCGCCGACTGAGGCCGAAAGAGCGGCTATGGCTGATCTTGCCGATAGGCTTGCCACTGCAGAAGACCGTTCAGCCGAATTGTTACAGAACGCTGTTTATGATGTCGGTAAGACGCACGGGTATGAAAACCTGCGTGAATGGTTTCAAGCTCTATACGAGGTGCTTTTAGGGCAGTCATCAGGGCCGCGGATGGGAAGCTTTATTGCACTCTATGGGGTAGAAGAAACAATTACGCTTATTAAAAAAGCACTGGCCAACGGGGGGCTTGCTGTCTCAGAATAAGAAAGAATTCAGGAGGCCATTATGGGTGTAAAGCTAACCGACGAGCAAATTTCAAAGTACCACGATGATGGATACGTTGTTGTTGAGGGGGTGCTCAGCCCGTCCAAGTTGAAAGAGCTGCGCGATCAAACTGACGCTATTGTAGCAGGTGCTAGTCAGGTTACAGCCAATGACAACCTTTATGACTTGGAAGATAGTCATAGGCCTGACAATCCTCGTGTGCGTCGTATTAAAGAGCCCTACAGCCACTTTCCATATTTTTGGGACCTTTGCCGCGATACGGATGTAACTGACATCGTAGCTCAGCTTATCGGACCAGACATCCGCGTTTATGGTGGTAAAATGAATATCAAGGCAGCCTCCTACGGAGCGCCTGTTGAATGGCACCAAGATTGGGCTTTTTATCCTCATACCAATGATGATGTTTTAGCCACAGGAATTCTGTTGGATGACTGTGATGAAGCTAATGGCCCACTTTTAATGATTCCTGGTAGCCACAAAGGGCCGGTTTACGATCATCATGCTGATGGTTGCTTTTGCGGTGCGTTCGACCCGAATGCTATAGGCCTCGACGTCTCTGGAGCTCACAAATTAACCGGTCCGGCAGGGTCTATGACTATTCACCATGTGCGTGCGGTTCATGGCTCAGCACTCAACACTTCAAATCGGCAGCGCAGATTATTACTCACTGAGTATGCTGCAGCAGATGCTTGGCCACTTGCGAAAATGAAAGGTGATTTTAACGCCTGGGAAGCGCGAATGGTCCGTGGCAAATCGACGACAATGCCGAGAATGGCAGCGGTGCCGGTTCGGATGCCGTTTCCTGATGCGAAATCCCAAGGCTCGATCTATGAGAACCAGAAAGGGTCAACCAACCGCTTCTTTAAGACCTATGAAGACACCATTGAGGCTGCTGAGTGAATAAGCAAATAGCCTATGGAGAAATCCCATTTGACGAAGCATTGAAATTTTCTGGCTTTGACTTTCTTTGCGCTATTAGAGATGGAAAATTACCCCATCCTCAGATTGCTAAAACCTTAGATTTTCAGCTTGTCGTCGTAGAGAAGGGCTTTGTTGTCTGGGAGGGGTCTCCAAAAGCGGAATATTTTAACCCCCTTGGACGAGTGCATGGTGGTTGGATAGCAACATTGCTTGATAGTTGCATGGGGTGTGCAGGGCATACAATGCTCGATGCTGGCTATCCCTATACAACCCTTGATCTCAAAGTGAATTACACGCGAGGTATCATGCCAAAGGTTGGTATTTTGCGTGCAGAAGGCCGCGTTGTTCATTCTGGTCGAACCATGCTCTCTATGGAGGGCCGTCTGGTCGATCAAGCGGGAAAAATCTATGCGCACGGCACTTCAGTTTGCCTCGTGCTAGAACCTCCAGGTACTAAAAAATGAGCGAAAATCAACTCCCCGAGGGTGATCCTGGCCGATTTGAGGCAGTCATGGGCTTTCATTTGGAAGTATGGGAACCTAATTTCTGCCGATTTCGCGTTCAGGTTGGAGTGCAACATATGAACAGACAGGGACGTCCACATGGTGGTGTCGTCTCTGCTTTAATTGATTCAGCTGGAATGTTTGCCGGAAATAAAGATCCAGACGGCGAACGCAGGAGGAAAGCAGTAACAGTTTCAATGTCCTGCAATTTCATTGGCGCAGCGAAAGGTGGGGAACTTGTCTGTGAGGGGCGTGTTCTAAAACGGGGGCGATCCACTTTCTTTTCAGAAGCACGTTTATTTGATGGCACTGATGGTCCATTGCTGGCAAGCGGGCAGGGTGCCTATAAATTTTTAGATTAATTTCTGTAAATCTTGGTTGGGTTTATTTTTAGGTTAACCCAGCAGCTAGTTTTATTACCCTTATTGTTTCTTGCCACATTCCCAGAGCTTCGATGTTGCTGAGCGGTACGAATTCAGCATGAAGAGCATCGTCCCCAGCCTTAACGGTACCCGAGGCGTACTCAGCTACATAGTCGATCAGTGTATAGTGTGTTTCGATACGGCCATCGTTGTCTGGGCGAATAATGTCAATAATATCAAGCACTTTACCTAATTTTATATTGACGCCAGTCTCCTCCAATACCTCGCGATAAGCTGCGGCAGCAGCTGTTTCGCCAAGCTCTTGCATTCCGCCGGGCAAGCTCCATTGCCCAAGCCTCGGGGGTTTCCCTCGCTTTATAAGAAGCACGTCAGCGCCGCGTAGAACAACGACGCCAACACCGATCATCGGTCTGGTTGGATAACGCCTGTCTTCAGACATGGAGCCAAACCAATGTTTTATTCAGTGACGCTCCACGCACATAGCAACACCCATTCCGCCGCCAATGCACAACGTTGTTAGGCCCTTTTTGGCCTCGCGACGCTTCATCTCGTGAAGGAGTGTTATAAGCACACGGCAACCAGAAGCTCCAATCGGATGGCCAAGAGCAATTGCTCCCCCATTAACATTAAGAATTTCCGGATCGAAGCCAAGATCTTTCCCAACAGCCAGAGCTTGGGCAGCAAAAGCTTCATTGGCCTCGATTAAGTCGAGGTCACCGACTTCCCACCCTGCTTTAGCCAGCGCCTTGCGGCTAGCTGGAATTGGACCAGAGCCCATGAGGGCTGGATCAACTCCAGCTTGGGCAAAACTGCGAATGATTGCCAGAGGTTCTAGTCCGCGCCTTTCTGCTTCGTCTAAGCTCATTAAGACTACAGCTGCACCACCATCATTTATGCCTGAGGCATTGCCAGCTGTGACCGAGCCATCCTTGGTGAATGCTGGTCTGAGCTACGTCAACGCTTCAATCGTTGTACCGTGCTTAGGGTGTTCATCTTGATTGACGACTATGTCGCCTTTTCTGGTCTTTATGGTGAAAGGCACTATCTCGTCATCGAAACGACCATTCTTCTGAGCGGCTTCGGCTTTCTGCTGGGAGGAGGCCGCAAAAGCATCTTGTTCTTCACGTGAGATTTGCCACTTTTGTGCAACATTCTCGGCTGTCTGACCCATGTGATATCCATTAAACGCATCCCAGAGACCATCTTTGATCATTGTATCGACCATGCTGGTGTCGCCCATCTTTACCCCTGCGCGGAGAGGGGCGCAGTGGGGGGCTAGTGTCATATTCTCCTGACCGCCGGCGATGACAATTTCGCTTTCTCCGAGCCTTACTGACTGTGCAGCGAGACCCACGGCTTTTAGACCTGAGCCACAGACGTGGTTGATAGTGTAGGCTGGCGTGGTGTCGGGAAGGCCTGCTCTAATTGCGGCTTGGCGCGCAGGGTTTTGTCCCTGACCAGCAGTGAGAACCTGTCCGAAGATTAACTCTGAGACGTCGGATGCATTTATTTTGGCATCCGAGAGTGCAGCTTGCACTGCAGCTGTTCCTAGCTGGTCAGCACTAACGGTTGAGAACGCGCCATTAAAGGTGCCGATTGCGGTACGTTTTGCGGCTACGATTGCGACGTCGGTCATGGATAGCTCCGTCTTCGAATAAAAGTGGAAACAGTATTATGCTGCACTGCACAAAATTAAACCTGAACCATAACAAGTGCAATAGTCTTTAGGAATGATGCTTTAACCAATCAATTAACGGCCGCCAGAGCCCGGATTTCGATTGACTACCTACTATCATCCCGACATGCCCAGCTGGAATACTCAGGCACTCCGCGTTCACTGCTGCACTGGCAAATGCTTTGGAGCTTTCGGGAGGCACAATCCTATCATTATCGGGCGCGGCAACTAAAATCGGTCCAGGGAATGTTGCTGCCTCAACAAGCTTGCCTGATACGCGCCAAAACCCCTCATGGGTTAAATTTGAACCGTACCAGTCCTCTAAAACGGTGTGCGCTACTGGCCACGCCAGATCTGGACCGCCATTGACCCAATCTTCCATCGCAACAAATAATTTTGCTTCGTCGGACTCTTGATCAATCTCTGAAAAGTGCCTGAACTTTCTTGCGGCAAGAGTGGGATCTAAGGCTATGAAAAGTGTTTGGATAATGTCCGTTGGTACTGCACCGGTTTCAGCTGAAGCCTTTGAAAACCAAGGGCCTAACTCTGCGATGGAAGCAGCTACTTCAGAAGAGGGTGCGTGAAAATTCCAAGGCGTTGCCAATAAGGCCAATCCAATGATTTCGCTTGGGCGATGGGCTGCTAGTGCCGTCGCTAAAAGCCCTCCCATGCAGTATCCCATCAGAAAGGGGTTTTTCGAAGTTAAGCTGGAAACATGAACCAGAATAGGAATTAGTCGGTCGGAAAGATAGCGATCCACTGACCAGTCTATGGCGTCAACCTCTGGGTTTCCCCAAGAGATTAAAAATGGTCTGAAACCAGCATCAGCAAGAGCCTGCATGAGACTTCGCCCAGGCATTAGGTCAAGAACGTCCGAGCTGTTAATCAGGGATGGGATGGCGATGATAGGCTGTCCATTGCTGTCGGGAGCAAAGTCGAGCAGTTGAGTATTTCCGGCACGCCAAACTACTTTGTGATTGCTTGGAGGGCGATGATAGGGATGAGCCCGGTATTTTCCTATTCCACCTAAAAAGCCGCTCCATCTCTTACTAGTTTCTGCTAATATCGCTGCAGAAAGCGCTAATCGGTCTTGTGGTGATGCACCTAATTTATGAAAAAGTGTTAGATCGACTTGACTATCTATTGGGCTTGTTGGAAGCGAGGCCGCCAAAAGATAGGCGCGCCAAGCAGCAAAAGCGTGCAATGCGAGTGGACGCGGCCCCAACCTATGTGTCGTTTCTTGGCTCATCATGAATATTGAAACGGCATTAATCCTGATTCCGTCAATTCATCTTTCCACATTTTAGTGTGTTTTGCTTGACCAATTGACTTCTTTTTGCGATGCAGCATTAATTCAGGTGCGTTTAGCAGATCATTGAAGGTCAGAAACATGGCAGCGGACAAGCGCGAACATGGTGCTCCGGTGATTATTAAAAAATATGCGAACCGGCGTCTCTATAATACCGAATTAAGCTCCTACGTCACACTTGATGATTTGAGAGTTCTGATTGCTGATGATGTCGATTTCATTGTGCAAGATGCAAAAACGGGTGAGGATTTAACTCGTTCCGTTCTAACGCAGATCTTGGCTGAAGCGGAACAATCTGATGGTAATTTGTTGCCGATAAAGTTTTTACGCCAACTAATAGCAATGTATGGCGATGGCATGAGTTGGATGATGCCTCAGTATCTTGAACACATGACTACATGGTTTGAAGAACATCAAAAAGATATGCGGAAAACCATGGAAGGTACTTTTGGGACAGTATTTCCTGTTGGGGCCTCTATGGACGCAATGCAGGAAATGACTAGACGAAATGTGGCTGCTTTTGACCAAGCAATGAAGGCCTTCTGGCCTAACGCTGCACCTACAAAATCGAATGAGCAAAAGGCCCCAAGCGGTGCAGAAGGCGGCATCGACGAGTTGCGGCGGCAAATGGAAGAGATGCAAGAGCGCTTAAAAGAGCTCAGCACGAAGTCATAGGTTTTAGACCAGCGCCAGCTCAGTCATTTTCCAGCCTCCGGATACGCGTTCAAATAGTAATGGGTGCGCATTACCCACTGACGTCTCTGTAAGTGGCACATTTAAACCGGCAGCAATCACACGGAGGTTGCCTCCGTGTGCAACGATTGCAACTTCGCCTGGCCAAGATAGAGCTTGGGTGAAGCCGGTCCTTGTCCGGTGGATGAACTCTGCCATGCTCTCGCCGCCAGCGGGCGACTTTGTCCAATCTAGTTCAGACGAGGGCGTGCCCATAAATTCACCAAAAAGGCGTTCTGCCAAATTTGGATTCACTGTCATTGGTCGTGAACCGGCTACAGCGACGCCTGTGTCATAAGCGCGTTTGAAAGGGCTAGCTACAACAAGGTCTATTTTATGATCAGCTAATAATGCACTTGCAGCTTCTGCCTGATTGGTTCCAGTTTCATCAAGGGGAATTGTGGGTACTTGAACAATCCCGCTGAAGTTACCGGCTGTTTGGCCATGTCGAACGAAATAAAATCTGTCCTTTTCGCAAGCCAAGGGCTCTTCCCCTGCTTTAACGGTAAGAACATCAAGTCCGATTGCCATTTTTTCCACCTTAAGCTCGAATCTTATATCCAGAGAACCATAGAAAAGCCCTCGAAGATCGCCAAGTCTTAGAACGATTAAGGTTATAAAATTTGACTAATTGTTAGCGGGCTATAAGGTTTTGATGCTTTCTCATCATCAGAGCCTCTGCAAGAAGTAGGGCAGCTGACTAAACCGTAAAATATTCTGGAAAAATGCGATCTGAGCTCTTCTGTTTTTAAACTATTTTAATCTGTGTCCAAGCCGTCCTGCTAAATCTTGTATGAATTGCCAAGCGACGCGGCCCGAACGTGAGCCGCGTGTTGTGGCCCATTCAAGGGCATCACGCCTTAATTCCTCTGGAGGCACAGAAAGACCTAACGCCTTTGCATAGCCGTCTATCATTTCAAGAAACACATCTTGGCTGCAAGAATGGAAGCCGAGCCAAAGGCCGAAGCGATCGGAAAGTGAAACTTTTTCCTCGACTGCTTCTCCGGGGTTAATGGCTGTGGCTCGCTCATTTTCGATCATGTCACGAGGCATGAGATGACGTCGATTAGAGGTGGCGTAGAAGAGGACATTTTCTGGCCGACCTTCAATTCCACCCTCAAGCACAGCTTTTAACGATTTATAAGTTGCATCACCGCTATCAAATGAAAGGTCGTCACAGAAGACTATGCATCGGCGACCGCTTTCTTCAATGATACGCAATAGTGCTGGCAGGCTCTCGATATCCTCACGGTGAATTTCAATAAGTGCAATCCTATCCTTAACATCGCCTCGTTCCCTATTAACCTCTGCATGTGCAGCTTTAACCAGGGAGCTTTTACCCATACCACGAGAGCCCCATAGTAAAGCATTGTTTGCTGGTAGCCCCTGAGCAAATCGGTTGGTGTTATCAAGAAGAATATCCCGCACTCGGTCTACGCCACGCAGTAGTCCAATTTCAACGCGAGCCACGGTTTGGACAGGGAGTAAGCTACGGTTCTCAGCCTGCCAAACAAATGCGTCGGCGGCGTCTAATGAAGATGCAGCATGGGGGGGCGGAGCGAGCCGATCCAGTGCTTCAGCGATGCGCTCTAAAAGGGCTTGTGTGTTTGAATCAGACATCATGGAGGGTGATTACCAAAAGAGTTTTACGGGAACATTACGAGCTTAAAGAACTCACGCGATTGGACGGACTTGATAGGGGGCGTTTGCTCTTGGTGCAAGAGGGCACAGCATACTTAGAACCACTCTTGGGTTAGGTATCAAATCGTTTTTATGCCTAGTGAACAAAAGAATGGTTTGCTGAGATGGGTTCTAAGAGCTCTCCATCCATAATTACCTAGTTATTTATGTTACTGCTTAAATAATTTTTGCGTAAAATAGCAGTATCGGTGTTATAAATGTATTAACTGAGCTTATTTTGCAAAGGTGGTAAATGGATACATTTACTGGAATGAGGCTTTTTGCTGAAGTTGTTGATGCCGGATCTTTTTCGGCAGCGGGGCGACGTTTGGGTTTGGCGGCGTCGTCAGTTTCTCGTCAAGTAAATAGCTTGGAGGACACACTTAACGCGAGGTTGCTTAATAGATCGACAAGAAGCCTCAGTCTTACTCATGCCGGCGAGATTTACTATGAGCGGGTTCGAAGGATTTTAAGTGAGGTTATTGAGACCAACGCTGCTGTATCTCAATTAGAGGCAACGCCCAAAGGCTCATTAAGGGTCAATGCACCGGTAGTATTTGGTCGAAGACACATAGCGCCACATTTGACTGAATTCTGCGCACGATATCCTGAGGTTTCTATTGATCTGACGCTTACAGATCACTTTGTTGATGTCATAGAATCTGGTGCGGATGTTGTTGTGCGTGTTGGGGGGTTAAGTGACTCTAGCCTTATCGCGAGGCGGTTAGCGCCCAACCGCCGAGTTTTGGTTGCTGCACCCGCCTACATTGAAAGATGTGGTGTGCCTGAAACTCCAGAAGCACTCACTGAGCATGCGTGTCTTATCTACAAATTCAATGTGAGCATGGCAGAATGGCATATTCGCACAACCGACGGCAGCGTGACAAAAGTTAAAGTTCAGGGACCTCTGACAGCGAATAATGCTGAAGCGTTGCACTCTGCCGCTAGAGATGGGCTTGGGATAGCACTCCTACCAACATGGACAGTCGGGCGCGATATCATCTCTGGTGCCCTAGTGCGCTTACTGCCAGGGCACGAAGCAGATATTAGGGGTCATGAGACGGCAATTCACGCAATATACCCTCATGCGCGCCATCTTTCGGCAAAAGTCCGCGCCTTCGTTGATTTCCTGGTAGGTAAGTATAGGCCGACGCCTTACTGGGAATTCGAATAGCTAATAATGGTGTTAGAAACGGTTAAAGAAATCTCATTGCTCAAAACAGCTAAGCAGGCAAAGTTAGGAATTAATCAGTTTGCTCTTGTCTGGTAATAGGCGCTATTCGTCTGACAGCCTGTCTATTTAGGTTTGCTTATAAAACGATGAGCCATTGTAATAAGAGCTTCATCTTTTTGTCACGAAAGTGTCCAAGCTCATCGGTCACAACCCTCTCGATGGTAAAATATCGCGAGGCGAGAGCATGGCGGCGATTGTTGTAAAATCACTAACGAAAACTTTTGGAAAATCTAAAAAGGCGCTCGATAACGTTAGCCTTACCATTGAGCCTGGCGAAATGGTGGCATTGATAGGTGCGTCAGGATCCGGGAAATCTACCTTAATCCGACACATTGCCGGTCTCGTCGAGGGAGACCGTCTGAAGGGCTATTGTGGAGTAAATGTCCTTGGAAGGAGTATCCAAGACAATGGAAGGATTTCGGCTGGAGCTCATGATGTCCGCAGACATATCGGAGTAATTTTTCAACAGTTTAATCTGGTTGAGAGAATGAGTGTTCTATCGAATGTCCTTGTGGGCGTTCTCGGCAGAATACCTAGTTGGCGCGGATATCTGGGACTTTTCTCAAAAGATGAAAAACGGCTGGCTTTAGCCGCGTTGGATCGCGTTGGGATCTTAGCGACCGTTCGACAGCGCGCATCTACGCTTTCTGGTGGCCAACAGCAACGAGCGGCGATAGCGAGGGCGCTTGTGCAACAGTCAAAAATTATTTTGGCGGACGAACCTATCGCGTCGTTGGATCCTGCATCATCCAAAAGGGTGATGGAGACACTTAGGTCTGTGAACGAGGAAGACGGCATCACCGTAGTGGTTTCGTTGCATCAGGTTGACTACGCATATCGATACTGCCCGCGCACAGTGGCTCTCAGAGATGGGCAGGTTATCTATGACGGACCAAGCGATGCTCTGACACCGGGGTTCTTGCACGAACTCTACGGTGCCGCGAGTGATGAATTAATTCTCGGTGAGCGGAAAGAAACGCCCCCGAAGCCTAGCAAGGCGGCGGCGTATGCAAAGCCAAGCCGGTTGGTTCCCCAAGGCAAATTGAAGATGGCGGTTTCAGTTTGAGCGCTCTCCATTTTCGAGGTCGCTTAGGGTCTTTCCGCTGAAGCCAATTAAAAATTTCCTCAAATTATTCATCAAAAAGGAGAACAAGATGATCTGTAAAACACTGGCAGTAGCCGCGATTGTCGCGTCGACTGCTTTGAGCGCGAGTACTGCATTTGCGCAATTTAAGCCGCTTGAAGGGGATCCGAAGGAAATTAACTTTGGAATTATTTCTACTGAGAGCACACAGAACCTGAAACAAGCTTGGGTTCCGCTTATTAAAGATATGGAAACGGCGATAGGTATTCCTGTGAAGCCATTCTTCGCACCTGATTATGCGGGTGTTATTGAGGCAATGCGCTTTGGCAAGGTCCACGTTGCCTGGTTTGGTAACAAATCAGCTATGGAAGCAGTTGATCGTGCAGGCGGGGAAGTCTTTGTTCAGGAAATAAAGGCCGACGGTGAGCAGGGTTACTATTCACATATCCTCGTTAATTCCGGAAATGACAAAATCAATTCTCTGAAAGATTTATTTTCGACGTGTGCATCGCGCTCTTTAAACTTTGGTATTGGGGATCCTAATTCCACATCGGGTTTCTTAGTTCCAAGTTTCTATGTTTTTGCGCAAAACAATGTTGACCCAAAGGCATGTTTTAAAACAGTTCGTAACGCCAATCATGAAACAAACCTTATGGCTGTAGCGAATAAACAGGTTGACGCTGCTGCGAACAATAGTGAGCAGGTGGCCCGTTCAAAGATGAAGGCACCAGAAGCAGCCAAAAACGTTAAGATTATTTGGACTTCGCCTCTCATACCGGCTGACCCGTTAGTGTACCGACGCGATCTATCCAAGATCTTGAAGGCAAAAGTAAAAGGTTTCTTCTTAAGCTATGGACGTTTGGGCTCAGACGCTGAGAAGCAAAAAGCAGTGTTGAAAGGGCTTGGCAGCGGGGGAGGTGGATACACCGACTCTAGCAATTCGCAGCTGATCCCAATCCGGCAGCTTTCTCTGTTTCGTGATAAGCTGAAGTTACAAGCTGACACCCGTATGGATGCGGCTGAAAAAGCCAAAAAAATCAAAGTGATTGAATCCAAATTATCCGAGCTGAAGGTACTGGAAAAGAACCTGATGTAAGGGTTTCGGTAACTAACCTGTAGGGCTCGGTGAGTCATTTTTATGGCTTCACCGAGCCTAGTGTTTTTTTGCTACTAGAATTGGATGATCTGCATGGCTGACCTCGCCACCAAAGCTCAAACTATGGACCTCCCAAAGGCAGACTTAAAACGTAGCAGTTTGACTTTGGGCATTTGGGCAATTCTTGCGATTGCCTTGATGTGGTCTTGGGAAGGTGCAGATATGCGCCCTCTAGCTCTTTATAAAGACGCAGCAAACATGGCGGCCTTTGTTGATGGGTTTTTCCCTCCAAATTTTTATGAGTGGCCAACGCTGCTTCAAGAGATGATCATCACAGTACAAATTGCAATCTGGGGAACTATCCTATCTGTCATTTGTGCTGTTCCTTTTGGTATTTTGTCTTCCGAAAACATGGTTCCTTGGTGGGTCTGGCAGCCAGTAAGGCGGTTGATGGATAGTTTTCGCGCAATAAATGAAATCGTTTTTGCAATGTTGTTCGTTGTTGCTGTTGGCCTTGGTCCTTTTGCCGGTGTTTTAGCCTTATGGATTCACACTACAGGGGTGTTGGCAAAACTTTTTTCAGAGGCGGTGGAGGCTATAGACCCACAACCTGTGGAGGGGATCAAAGCAACAGGTGCGGATAAAATACAGCAGGTGATTTATGGTGTGATCCCTCAAGTTATGCCTCTTTGGATTTCTTATTCCCTGTACCGTTTTGAGTCCAATGTTCGGTCTGCCACGGTGCTAGGTATCGTCGGAGCCGGAGGGATAGGTATGATTCTATGGGAACAAATTCGTGGTTTTGATTATGCAGGTACGGCAGCCACTTTAATTGTGATTGTGGCAAGCGTGACATTGATAGATGTGATCTCTCAACGTCTGCGAAAGATGGTTACCTAAACTGTGATTTGCGGGATATTTATTGAAAAGGGTAGGTAAATGAGTATTTCGGACCGCTTATTTAAAACCTTGGAAGTCGATGGTGCTGCACAGTACGGTTCAGAAGACGTTAGTCAGCTGGAGCATGCATTACAATGCGCGTTACAGGCGGAGGAGGAGGGCGCTACTGAAGCCCTCATAACTGCTGCATTACTGCACGATATTGGTCATTTGGTGCATAAGCTTGGCGTGGCTGCTGAACGAGGTATTGATGATCGGCATGAAATGCTCGGAGAGAAGTTGCTTGGGCGTCATTTTAAAGAGGATGTTGTTTTGCCGGTTGCGTTGCACGTAAATGCAAAGCGCTATCTTTGCTTCGCCGAGCCTAGCTATTTCGATACTTTATCTTTTGCATCAGTGCGAAGCTTAGAACTACAGGGTGGCCGATTTAATCAGGATGAGGCTGATTGTTTTATTCAACAACCGGGCGGCAAAGATGCTGTTAGACTTCGTCGTTGGGATGAAGGAGCAAAACTGCCGGGAAAAAATACCCCTTCACTCATGCACTTTTGGCGCTATGTCGAAAGTTGCATCACGCTTTAAAGTTCCCATCTCGAACCATAAAATCGAGCGTCTCATCTAAGGCTTTTCGGAACCGTCTAAACATTTCTTGTATATCATCATGTCCGATGATTAGTGGCGGACAGAACGCTACCGAATTACCAATTGGCCGAGTAATTAGACCTGCTTCCATAACTCGATTGTAGAGATAGTCAGGTGCAGGGCCTTTAATATCAATTGGGTCTTTCGTTGATTTGTTGGTTACGAGTTCAATAGCACCAACCAAACCCACGCCTCTTGTCTCACCAACGAGTGGGTGAGATTCAAATGCCGTCAATTCTGCTATAAATGTTTTAGAAACACTTTGAACACGACTAACAATGTCGATTTCCTCATAAATTTTTAAAGTTTCGTAAGCAACTGCACTTGCAACTGGGTGGCCAGAGTAAGTGTAGCCGTGGCCGAGTATGCCGAGCTCACCAGCATGATTTGCAATCGTCTGAAAAACTTCTTCACGCATCAAAACTCCTGCAATTGGCAGGTAAGCTGATGAGAGGGCTTTTGCGACAGTGATAAAATCCGGCTGAAGATTATAGGTCTGGCTGCCAAACATATTCCCCGTTCGGCCAAAGCCACAGATCACTTCGTCGGCCACAAAAAGGACCTCGTACTTTTTGAGAATTGCTTGG
>Ga0222715_10001923_pt1 | contig 19389 bp, 22 predicted proteins | sample C33_9DmetaG_FD_165056 | JGI IMG/M metagenome (GOLD analysis project Ga0222715, IMG submission 165056) | Estuarine water microbial communities from San Francisco Bay, California, United States - C33_9D | ecosystem: Environmental > Aquatic > Marine > Unclassified | place: USA: California... | reverse complement strand
TATGATTTGCGACTTTGCCTGTTTTGTAGCTTCATTGGCACTATTTAAGGCAATAAGTTTTTCAAGACTTCCCAGATTTTTTTTTGCTGCGATATGTCCTTGCTCACTTGATCTTTGATACCAATAGGTGGCTTTATTATTGTTTTGCTGGACGCCTTCACCCAAAAAATACATATTGGCAATACTATATTGTGCACCCCGATCACCTTGTTCAGCAGCAAGTCGATACCAGCGATAAGACGTTTCATAGTTTTGCTTAACGCCATTACCAATGTAATACATTGATCCCAGAAAGTATTGAGCTCTGGCGTCACCATGTTTTGCTAATGGAGTAAAGTTTTGTATGGCAAGGGCATAGTCTTTTGCCATTAATGCCTTGCGACCCGCTTGAATACTATATAGAGATAAATCAGTTGATTCAGAAGAGTCTATTACTCCCATTTCTTCCTGTAATAGTGCAACCGTCATATCGTTTGTATAAGGTTCATTATTTATAACTACTTCTTCTGTGGTCACAGTTGTTTCTATCTGAGCTTCAGCTTCATCATCACCGCGACTTAATGCGATTTTAGCGGAGTAAAAATCTGCGTAGACAGGGTTAATACAAAATATGAGCAAGCCAAGGCATATATGGTGACTCAAAAAACTAATATCACCAGAATATCTGCTTATTTTTATCGGTTTTGATGAATGTGTGAACAAAGAATATGCTTATCAGTGAATCACGTGAATGGACTCAAATTGTAATATATATAAAAATAAAAAACACTAGACATAGCATAGTTAGGGAAAAATTCCCTGAATTTGAGATAATAATGGCAATATAGAAATTTTATAGTAATCATACGAACGTAATATCCTAAATATTAGAGGGAAATAATCTTAATGAGTCCTGCAAATGCAAATATTAACGACGCGCCGGCCTGGGCTGCGTGGATAGGAATAATCGTCGTCGTTCTTGGTGTGTATCTCACTGCGGCTCATGGTACAGAGCTACTAAAAAATGTTGTTATGGAAGGGCAGGCGTCTATAGATATTGAAGGTTTTCAACATGATTGTCCTGAGTATGAATTAAGAGAAGAGGGCATCACGCTTGCAATGTGCAAGCAAGCGACCTATAACGCGGATAGTTTTTTGCTGTCACAACCGGACTGGTTTCGTACTTCACAATTAGTATTCATGACAGTCGGTACTGTATTCGCTTTTGCTTCTATCTTTATTGGTGTTGGTCTAATGGAGTATCGTAAATGGGCTCTAAAAGCTGCTGTGGCTGTTGTCGCAGGATTACTATTAATTGATGTAGCTGGTTTTTTTGCGATAGTAAGTTCGGGGCCACTATTAAGACAAATGTATTTGTGGATTACTCTGATGTGGTTTTTTATTCATGGTACTTTGCTGGCAGCAATAATGGCTGGCATACATGAAGAACACTCTAATCGAAGAATATTGAATGTTAATCAGGAATAAATAATGAAGAAACAATTTACTCGTAGCGCAATTATTTTGCATTGGATTATTGCTGTTTCAACCATCTTCCTGTTTGTCTCCAGTTGGTGGATGTTGGCATTGCCATACAATGAATTCCGTGTCTTTCCGTTTCAATTACATAAGAATGTTGGCTTGACGCTGGCTCTGCTATTGTCATTGTTGCTGTATGTCCGTTTACAGCACAAACCCGATCCTATTCAATCACCCGCATATACACAATGGATGCATAAGCTTGCTTCATTCACTCATATTGCATTGTATGTATTGATCTTCGTTGGCTGCATTAGCGGATTTATGTCGTCGTCGTTTAGTGGCTGGGGTACAACCATTTGGTGGGCTATTGAATTGTCTGAATGGGGTTGGGAAGATAGAGAGTTGAATGAATTATTTTCTACTGTTCATCTATGGACTTGCTGGGCATTATTAGCTGTTATTATCCTGCATGTTGCCGGTGCTGTTTATCATGCCTTCCGTCGGGATGGTGTCGTCGACAGGATGTTACATTTATAACTAGCTAGGCTAATAAGCCGCCAATCAATGCACCAATTAACAAGGGGGGTACATAAATAACATATAGCAGTAAACCACTGCCTCCGAGAATCGCGCCAATCATCGGTAATGTTGTAAGCATGGTGCCAGCAAAGAATAAGGCGACAGCCACCATAAGGCCCGGTAATAATGCAGCCATAATACCTGCGATAACACCACCTGCCTGTTTACCACCAACTATGCCAGCGATCAGTGATCCAAATGCCGGTAACCAGAATAACAATAATGAAATAATCAGCATCCAGAATGTGCCGGCGATAATGCTCCCCTGATTTTCTCTAATCACTATGTTGTTATCTGTCATGGAATGATTCCTATATTATCTGTGTGTACAATTAACACTATAAGCATAACAGTTTTCTATGATAGCTAACAAAACCGGAGCAATATTATGAAAAAAGACAAAACAGCTGCTGCGAAATTAAGAGAACTTATGGCTAAGCCAGGCATTATCAAAACATTGGGTGCTCATGATGTTTTAACGGCTGTTTTGGTTGAGCAATGCGGCTTTGATTCAGTATTTATTGGAGGTTTTGGTACTAGTGCCAGTTTGTATGGTTTACCTGATCTGAATTTTTTGGGCATGAGCGAAATGGTCGACGCGACCCGTCGTATGGCTTATCGACTATCTATTCCGGTTGTTGCAGATGCTGATACTGGTCATGGTGACTTACATAATGTTATGCGTTGTGTTGAAGAATTTGAAGGAGCAGGAGCCGCTGGAATTATTTTGGAAGATCAGGTTTTCCCAAAGCGATGTGGTCATTTTGGAAATAAACATGTCATTCCTGCTGCTGACATGATCGCGAAATTTAAAGCGGCTGCTGCAGCCAGACAGGATGATGATTTCATTTTTATTGCCAGAACAGATTCACGCGAAACAGATGGTTTAGATGATGCTATTGAACGTATTAATCGTTATTGTGATGCAGGTGCCGATGTAGCATTTATTGAAGCACCATTATCTGTCTCTGAGCTGGAAGAAATTTGTAAGCGCGTTGAATATCCAAAGTTTGTAAACATGCTGGCATTTGGTAAAACACCCATACTAAGTGCAGCAGAACTTGAAGAGATGGGCTTCAAGATTGTCGTTGCGCCAATAGACTCGGTATTGATGACTGCCAAAGTTATGCATGAAATGGTAGAAGTGTTCAAACGTGATGGACATACCTTGTCACTGGAAGACAAAATGGTGAACTTTGATGACATCAAGGAAATTCTCGGCTTGCAGGATTATCTTACGTTGAAAGATAACTTTTTAGAATGACATGAAACGAAATCTAATTATTTTATTTATCTATTTATGTCTCACAATTGCCGGGATTCCCTGGTACTGGCCTGAAGATTCAACCATGATGATTGCCGGTATTCCCGCATGGGTCATGGTGTCTATTCTTGTTTCAATATTGGTTTCAATATTTACAGCGTATCTTTTATTAACTCAATCCTGGTCGACAGACGATCCTTTCGATGGATAGTTTGCAAGCCTTTGGCACAGGTGCCTGGTTTTTTATCTCTGTTTATATGGGCTCGCTTATCCTCATTGGTTTATATGCGTTCAAGGCAAGAAAAGAAAATACATTAAGCGATTTTTATCTGGCAGGCAGTAGCTTTGGTTTAATAGTTATCTTTTTAACTTTATATGCCACGCAATATAGTGGTAATACCATGTTTGGCTATTCCGGCAAAACCTATCGTGTAGGTTATGTCTGGATTATGAGTTTACATTTCATGACTGCAATCGTCGCTTGTTACATGATCTTTGCGCCAAAACTTTATGTTCTTGCAAGAAAGTATCACTACGTAACGCCAACTGATTATTTAAATCATCGTTTTGGTTCGAGTGCGATCAATATACTTGCAACATTGATCATGATTTTTGTGTTGGCAAATTACTTATTAGCACAACTCATGGCGATGGGTAGAGCAATGCAGGGGCTGACTGATATTGACCCTGCAGTTGCATATCAACAAGGCGTTATATTCTTAACCTTAATCATGGTTGTATATGGCACTTTAGGTGGAATACGTGCAGTGGCATGGACTGATGTTATACAAGGCGGGGTATTAATGCTGGGTTTTATGATCCTGATTGTTATTTTGTACCAGCAGTTTGGTCCTATCTCATTAGCGACAACATCCATCATGCAATCCAGCGACCTCGCTATTAATAGTAAAGTAACTGTGCCCGATGCAGACAGGATAAGAGAGTGGTTAAGTTATATTTTAATTGTAGGTTTGGGTTCAACACTCTATCCGCAGGCCGTACAACGACTCTATGCAGCCAGGTCTGAAATTGTATTAAGAAAAGGTTTGGCGATGATGGTATTCGCGCCATTGCTAATGACATTAGTAGCAGTTGCTATAGGTATCTATGCCATTGCATATATACCGGGTCTGGAAGGTGAAGAATCTGATCAAGCATTAGCAAGAATTTTATCATTAGTGCAGCATGGTTCGACTCTGGGATATTGGTTAGTTGTTGTTTTATATGCATCGGTATTAGCTGCCATGATGTCGACTGCCGATTCAGCGTTATTATCTATTTCATCAATGATGAGTAAAGATATCTATGGTCGTTTTATTGATGCCAATGCATCGCAGGCAAAACTTACTTTGATTGGGAAGCTCATTTCATGGGGACTAATAATTTTTTTGGTTTGGTTAGCAATCTATCTCAGTGATAAAGCTTCTTTATTAAAACTCTTAGACAGAAAATTTGATCTATTAATTCAACTTGTTCCGGGGTTTATGCTAAGTATTCATTGGAAGAGAATGAAAGCATTGCCAACATTTATTGGTATGTTGGTTGGTGTAATTGTTTCTCTATGGCTTGCCTATGGTGAATTTGGCTTTGTAACAAATGGTAAGGTTTATGGATTTCATCCAGGGTTAATAGGCTTACTGTTCAACTTGTTGATTGTGATATTGGGTTCAATAACTTTTCAAAAGTTAAATCCGGTGATAATTGAAACCTAGGACTATTTTTTAAATAGCGTTCATCTATTGTTTCTTTTATCAAGCATCGCGGATGAAATATTTTTCCAGTACTTCTATGGGTAATTGATCCAGAACTGATTCATGCGTTGCTCTGGGATAAAGAGGTGGCGCAACTCCGGCTTCCAGTGCTTCAATCCAGCGACCAAGGCAGACACACCAGCGATCACCTTGTTTAAGACCCGGAAAACCAAACTCTTCCCGCGGTGTTATCAGATCATTGCCTTTTTCTTTAGAAAAAAGTAGAAAGTCTTCTGTTAGTTGTACACAAACGGTATGTTCACCGACATCTTCATCGCAGGTTTCGCAGCGGCCATTACGAAAAAAGCCGGTCATTGGATCCAGACAACAATCTTCTAGCAAGGTGTTGAGTATATTTTTTTGCATTTGTACTCTACTGATCTTGATATTAATAAATTATACACCATGGTTTTATTCGTGGCGTAAGCAATGTAGATTCTTTATGATAAACATATATTTAAATCCTGTCTCATTGTACTGCTTGCAATGCTTGTTTCCTCCCTGGTTTTTTCTGAAGAGCTAATAGTCTCGGATGAGCGGCCTTTATTATTGAAAAATAGTAAACAGACGCTGGGAAGCATGACTTATGGACAATTTCTTTATTGCTTACAACATGCAAATTATTCTGGCGATGATTCAAGAATGATTGATATGCGTAATAAACGGCTAATCATTGTTTTAATTGAAAATAAAACATGGTTTATTGAAATACGTGAAGAGATAGAATCAGTTATTATTGAAAGTATCACAATAAATACGCATCACCATGCTACGCTTGTAGAACAAAGTCGGCTTTTATTATATATTTTTTCACACTGTCATTTACCTGAAGGGTAACAGTTCATCATTAAAAATCTGCCATATTGGGAATACGACCAAATGCAATCTTGGCGCCGGCATAACCGCCGGAAGGCTCTTCCCAAACGCCAAGACTGATCGCCTTACTTCCATATTTATAGACTATGGTGTCCATGGTTTTAGCAAGTTGATTCCATTTCTTTTGTTCACTTGCTTCTTCCAGTAAGTCCCGAAATAAATTACCTTGTGGTAGTGGCGGATTATTTAAATGAAACAGGGTGACAGAGACTTGTTTTATGCGTGGTTTTTTTTCATTATCTCGATACCACTCAATCACAGCACGTTGCCATAAGTTAGTTAATGCTGTTAGAAAAGTATGATCATCAGATACATGTGTAAAACGCGCTTTACCTTTCCACTTTTCCCTTGATTGAAAACGTATGCTCAGACCAAAAGCAGCAGCAGTACGTTTGGCACGACGCAATCGTCGAGCAGCTTTAACAGTTAACAGACGGGCACAATTGCGTGCATGATAAATGTCGCGACTTTCCGGCGATAATATTCGACTATGGCTATACATGCAGCGAGATGTAATAAGAGGTTCTACTGCATAACCATGTAGGCTATACCAGAACCGCTCACCCTCAACCGAACCCCATATCTTGCGCAAGGTTTCAGCATTCATGTGCCAGAGTTTCTCGACAGAAAAAATCCCTGCCTTGTATAGACGATATTCCATACTGCTACCGATACCGGGAATATCACAGAGTTCTAGTTTAAAAAGTTGTTCGGGATAATAATCAGGTTGCCAGACAACCAGTCCTTCAGGTTTATTCACTTCCGATGCAATCTTCGCCAGAAGCTGATTCGGTGCAAAGCCAAGTGAGCAGGTGACGTATCGACCGATTTCTTTAGCTAATATTTGTTTGATCTCCCGTGCAAGTGCAAATGGTTTCTGGCGTTCATTAGCCATCAAACTACAAACAACTTCATCAATAGAACAGGCTTGATCAATATGCACACAACGTTCTATGGATGCATAAATACGATGATGCAGTTTCACATAGATATCATGTTGGGCAGGGACAAATTGAATGTCAGGACAAAGTTCTCTGGCTTCCTTGACGCGGGTACCGGTTTTTACACCATATTGTTTTGCTTCGCGACTGGGAGCAATAACACAGGAATAATCAGACATGAACGGCAATACACCAATGGGTCGTCCACGTAATGTTGGCTGAAGTTGTTGCTCAACACTGGCAAAGAAGCAATCGAAGTCGATGTAGAGCCGTTCAATTTCTGTGGGTTTGTGTAACATGGGTAATACTTTTTTCCTTAATTATGAGATCGAAAGTATAAGAGAACAAAAAGAGAACTTTCAAGTGTTAAGTAATAAAAAAGAATCTCTAATCGTTAGAAAAGTAGGTTGTAACTATATGAAAAGATAGAATTAAAAATTATAAATAAGGAATAGCTCGAGGTAATCATCACAGCGAAGAACGAAAGCTGGATCGGATTGAATAGTTATAGAAATTGTTAACGTTCAACAATAAAATTGCCATAGGCTCTAGAGCCTTCGCCAGTTTCAATAGTATCAGCCACTTCTAAATTATTTATATCCAATATTGTGACTGATCCATCAAACCAATTAGCGATATAAGCGTGTTTACCATCAGGGTGAATATTAATTCCTTCAGGCATTTCTCCGACATAGATTTTTTTTATTTCCTCATAACTGTCTCGATCAACAACAGATACCGAACTATCACGTTTGTTGGTGACAATGAGACGATTATTAATTTTGTCTATGGCAGTGATATATGGGTATGTATTAACCGGAAAAGTGTTAATTACTTTTTTGCTTTTAATATCGACAACAGATACATCATCTGATTCGACATTAACAACATAAAGAACTTGTTTGTCATCATCAATGGTGACGCCATAAGGTGCTTTACCAACTTTTATTTCAGATTGAATTTCATATGATGCAATATCGATAAACATGAGGGAATGGTCGTATTCATTAACAACAAATAAGGTCTTATCATCTTTGGATACTGCCAGTCCTGCAGCAGCATTGCCGACCTTGATCTGTTTTTCTATTTCAAGTGTTTGTGTGTTAATAGCAAATACACTGCTCATATACCAATCAGCTACGAAAAGGGTTTTATTGTCATGTGTTAAGGCAAGAGCTAGCGGTGCTTGTCCTACAGTGACACGTTTGATGATTTCAAGTGTAGCGACATCAATTATACTAATTTCCTGATTGCCAGGGTTGGAAATATAAACAACTTTATTATCATAGCTGGCCATGACGCCGGCAGGTTTAACGCCAACTTTAATAGTTTTAATGATTGCATTTTCCGATGTATCAATTACTGATACAGAATCAGCAAGTTGATTAGTGATAAAAGCAAGATTCTGGGTTTTAGCATCAGCTGCCAAGACCCAGAATATGAGAACGAGAACTACTGATTTAATACTAGCTTGCAAAGTAAGGATTAAATTATTTTGCGAAAGCCGCTTGTAACCCATTTAAGGTTTTAGTGTGTAGTGCTTCTACTGCTGCTTTACAGAATTCATCAGACATATCAGGTGGTGCTGATTTACCTTCAAATGCAGCATAAGCCGTACCGCGGATTTTTACTTTTGAACCCCCATTGCTTTCCATTACAGAAAGAAAAGTTCCCATTGAACGAATTGGCATATCTTTAATAAATCTACCTTCTTTAACTCTTAGAGTGGTTAATAAACGTTTTCTGTCATCCTGAAGCTTGGTGACCTCTTCTTTTAAGTCTTCTCCATTATCCAGTTTGTAATCCCTGAATGCGCCAAGCCCTTCACCTGTAGCGACACATTCAGTTATCGATTCATTCCATTCTTTAATATTGCAAAGATTTTTGACCGCTGCCCAGACTTCATTAGGGTTGCCATTAACTTCTACTTCCATATCAAATTTCAACGGGGTGGGGCCATGCGCCAAAGCAAGCGATGGAGCGATAAACAGGCTTGCCAAGAGTATTTTAGGGAATTTCATTGTTATTAATCTCCGTTCAACTGCATTTTTCATACAGTTTTTATTATTACCGACTCATTTTCATGAGTTTCAAGGTAGCATAGTGTAATAGCTCAGACTGCGCTTGGCTATTGTCTGAACTCAGGATGTAATCAGTGCTTATTTTCGAGCTGTTCCGCTGGCTTTATGCGAAAGAATTTCGCGAACATATTGGCAGGGAAGGTGCCAAGTCTGATATTAAGATGCTTAGCGGTACGATGATATTGCATCATAAATTTTTTAACTCGAATATCTACCTGTGATAAACGATGTTTCAAATCATTAAATATCTGATCGTCATTTGCATCAGTATTATTATCGATTTGCTTAATATATTCTAATAACTGATTTTCCAGTAAATTAATATTTGTCAAAAAGTGATATATGTTCGTACATTCTTCAAAATTGACATTCAATTCTGTAATACGCTGTTTTGCTACTTCGCTGAAGGGGAGATATTGATTAATAGCGTTCATCAATATAGGTATCAATTTTTGTTTTTCCTGAAATTCTTCGGCCATTTCTTTAATGGCAATGTCTAAACGAATCTTGTCTCGGATAAGCAAATTATAGCTGATCAGAAACCAAGAAAATAATGGTATAAAAATAAATAGAAACGCTTCAAAATACTGGAACATGTTTTTCTTATTGGTCTATGGTAATTCAAATTAACAAATTTTTTGAATGATGCGAAAGTCAATTCAAATTGCTTTATTGGTGAGACACATAAGGCGTTCAGTTTACACTTCATTTTGGCGGTATGGATATTCTGCCGTTATGGTGACTGATACCAGTCGATAATGCAATTGTGCTTATCATAATATAACTGATATTCCTGAAAATCTTGATTATGAGGTAATGGCAAGGATAACAACTGGGCTGGTGAACATGATTATACGTCTGGCTAATAAATAATGATTGAATAATGTTAGTATAATTAATACACAAAGTGACACTGTGAAATAATCATCGTGATCATCATTGTTACAATAAAATAATAACCAATATTAAGACTCCGGAGAGTTATTCATGAAAATCATTCTAGCACCTGATTCATTTAAGGGTAGTTTGACCTCATTACAGGTAGCTAATGCCTTTGAAAAAGGTGTTAAACGAGTCTTACCAAAAGCGACATGTATTAAAGTGCCTATGGCAGATGGTGGCGAAGGTACAGTGCAGTCTTTGGTGGATGCTACCGGTGGCAAATTCATTTATAAAAATGTAACTGGTCCACTCGGCAAGCCAGTCAAGGCACGTTATGGTTTATTAGCGGATGGTGAAACAGCGGTGATTGAAATGGCGGAAGCCTCGGGATTACCACTGGCGACAGGTAAAAATAGAAATCCGATGAAAACCACTACTTATGGTACGGGTGAACTGATGATGGATGCTGCTAAACGCGGTGCCAGTAAGATCATTATTGGTATTGGTGGTTCTGCAACAAATGATGGTGGCGTAGGGATGGCGCAGGCAATCGGTGTGCGCTTCCTAAATAAAGAGAGCAAAGAAATTACTGAATATGGTGCTGGTGGCATGTTGGGCAAGATTGCTTCAGTTGATATGAGTCAGTTAAGTCCAGAGTTGAAAAAGACCAGAATAGTCGTTGCCTGTGATGTGAATAATCCACTCTGCGGCAAACAAGGAGCGTCGCATGTGTTTGGACCACAGAAAGGCGCGACTCCTGCGATGGTGAAAACGCTTGATGCTAATCTGAAACATCTGGCGACTATCGTTAAACGAGATTTGAAAAAAGATATTTCCAAACAAAAAGGCGCAGGGGCTTCCGGTGGCTTGGGTTTTGGTTTGGTTGCGTTTTCAAGAGCAACAATGAAGAGTGGTATTGATATTGTGTTGGAAGCAACACAAATTAAAAAACATTTTAAAAAGGCTGATTTGGTAATAACTGGTGAAGGGCAGGTTGATTTTCAGACGGCTTTTGGTAAAACGCCTGCGGGTGTTGCCAAGGCAGCGAAGAAATTTGGTGTGCCGACAATAGCAATTGGTGGTGGAATAACTGATGATGCCAATAATATCTTTAAACATGGTATTGATGGACTTGAGAGTTCTATTACAAGAGATATGACGCTGGAAGATGCGATTAGACGCTCACCGCAAAACCTTGCCAATGCAGTAGAACGTGTTATTCGCCTTGTGTTGATAGGTAAAAAAATGGCAAGTAAAAGGAAACATTCCCGTTAATATTAATTATTCTGACTACTTAAGATGAAGTTTTCCCGCTTCGCCAAACGTTTTAGCGAGCATGCTGGAATTGTCCAGTTAATGGATGATCTCGGTAATGCCATGACAAGTGAGAATGATATTCTCATGTTAGGTGGCGGGAATCCTGCACATATTTCCGGTATGCAACAATACTTTAGAGATTCATTATATCGTTTGATTAATAATCCTTCCCGTTTTTCACATGTCGTTGGTGATTATGAATCGCCGCAGGGAAATCAGGAGTTTATAAGCGCTGTCGCAAAACAACTTAATCAGCTCTATGGTTGGAATTTAACAGAAAAAAATATTGCATTGACGATTGGAAGCCAGTCAGCATTTTTTTATTTGTTTAATATGTTTGCCGGTGAAGATGAGCAAGGTAAACATCGACAAATATTTTTACCCATAACACCAGAATATATTGGTTATGGTGATGTTGGGCTGAGTGATAATTTGTTTTACGCAACACGACCAATTATAGAAGAGCAGGATGCGTCTTATTTCAAATATCGGATCGATTTTGATGAACTGAAAATAAAAGCAGATACAGCAGCAATGTGTGTGTCTCGTCCTACGAATCCTACAGGTAATGTGCTAACCAATGATGAAATGAATGGTTTGATACAACTAGCAGAAGACTATGCAGTACCATTGATTGTCGATAATGCCTATGGCGCGCCTTTTCCTAATATAGTTTTTAGTGATATATCGCCTCTATGGAATCCAAACATGATTTATTGTTTGAGCCTTTCCAAGGTTGGTTTGCCCGGAACGAGAACAGGTATAGTTATCGCGAATGAAGAAGTTATTACATTAATTCGCAATATGAATGCTATCATCAATCTGGCCCCAGCAAATCTTGGTGCCATGATAGCTTATGATTTGATACAAAGTGGTGAACTGGTTAGAATATCTAATCTATTAATCAAAAATTATTATCGTGAACGTTTACAACATACATTATCTATTGTTGATAGAGAAATGGATGGTATTAATTATTTATTACACCGCCCTGAAGGAGCAATCTTTTTGTGGTTATGGTTGCCGGATTTACCAATTAGCACACTTGAACTTTACCAGCGGTTGAAAGAAAGGAAGGTATTAGTGGTTCCTGGCGAATATTTTTTCCCCGGACTTGAAGAAGATGACTGGATACATAAACATCAATGCATTCGACTTACCTACTCGATGCAGGCAGATACAGTAGAAGCTGGCATCAGGATTATTGCTGAAGAATTAAGAAATGTAATGAATTAAGCCTAATGATGTTGTAATTTATCGAGTAAATTTGCACCGAAACTAAAAAGTCGTTCCTGCCAGTTACGTTTTTGTTCAAAACTGATTTGGTAGACTTGACTTTCTTTTACTGCTTCAGCCAGATAATCATCACTGGTGATTAGCTGATCAACAAGTTTTAGTTCAATGGCTTGCTTGCCATACCAATGTTCACCTGTTGCTATCTTATCTATATCTACCTCTTCACGATTTTCCTTTACAAAATCCTTGAACAATTTATGTGTTTCTTCTAATTCCTGTTTGAATTTTTCTCTATCTGCATCTGTATTTTCGCCAAATAGTGTTAATGTGCGCTTGTATTCACCTGCAGTAATCTGTTCATAATCAATATCCATTCTTTTTAATAAACGATTAAAGTTTGGTATTTGTGCCAATACACCAACGGAACCCAGAATAGCAAATGGTGCTGCGATAATTTGATTGGCAACGCAGGCCATCATATAACCACCACTAGCGGCGACTTTATCTACAGCAGCTGTTAATTTAATACCTCGATCACGTATGCGTCTGAGTTGGGATGCGCCCAGACCATATCCATGTACTATACCTCCTCCACTTTCGATCAAAACTACTACTTCATCCTTGTCTGTTGCTATAGTTAGAAGAGCTGATATCTCTTCTCTAAGCGATGAAACTGCAGACGCCTTAATATCTCCTTTAAAATCCAGAACAAAAACCTTTTTGTCTTCTGAACCTGTCTTATCTTTTTCCTTATATTTTTGCTTTTTTTCTTTTAGAAATTTCTTTAGCTGTTTCTTTGATAAGGTTTGCGAGTTGAGCAACATGCTCATGGTTTCAAATTTTTCATTCAGGTTTTTTACTTCAAGTTTCTCCGCATCATGTTTGTTGCGACTTGCAAGTATGATAATTACGCCAATAGCGATTAATAATAAAATAACAACGCTGCTAAACTTGGCCAGAAACATGCTGTATTCGCTTAAAAAATCCAACTTATTCTCCTGAAGATGATGGTAATAGTAATTTGTTATTAGTAGAGCATATTAGGCAGAAAAAGTTTATCAATATTACCATTAGATGAAAAAATTTTTTAACTGATTTACGGTGATATTATTTTTTTATAATGACGCAATTCAGCATTTTTTTATAATCTAATTAATGACGTTATCGCCTTATGATTTAAACATTATTTTCGAGCATTTCAATAATCCTAATTATGCACATCTCATTTTCTATAGATAAAATAATCTGCTGAAATAATTTACCATGTATACCCAGTATTAATATACTGTTTTACTCTTATGCCATTTGCATACATGAGTCAAAATCTATACTGACTTAATGGGTAACAGCCTTTAGCGGATTTTTGATAATATCGAGTTACACTAAAATAACTCCTGATAGAAGCTTGTCGACAAATGTTTTGAACAATTTTTGATATTCTCATTATCATCAATAATTAATATTTTTTAAAGTCATGATTCAGGCATTAAATATTTTATTAAAAAACTATTATAACCATTAGGTTTGTTTTTTTTTAGTTACCTGCTTTCTGAATAATGCGATTTGTTTCTTCCTGTCTTCGTTTGATAACATCCATAAATGCAAAGGCAACATGTGGTACATGCTCAAAATAATGAGTTAACCTTTTATAGGCAACCTTTAATAAGATGCAAGGTGTTATCGAGCGAATCGATGCACTTCGAATCCCATCCTGAAAATAACCCATCTCACCTATAGGTTGTACTGGATCAACATAAGCAACGTGAATTTCATTATTATGTTTATCATGAGTGAAGACTTCCAATTTGCCGTTAACCAATACATACAAGGTGGGGTCATATTCACCTTCGAAGATGAATTGTTGATCTGTATCAATAATCAATTCTGAAAAATGATTACCAATGCCAGATAGTTCTGCGCTTGTTAACGATGCGAAAACCGGGCAATGCGCAAGTCGCTCTGCTCGTTGGCGACGTAAAGCATTATTTAATTGATCCTCCGAGATCATTTTTTCAGATAATAGAATTTCACCAATCAGTTTTACCTTTTGGTTTTTTATCTTCGAATTACGCTTTTTCTGTATAGCGATTCGAATAGAGCCAAGTGAGCAGGGTAGGTACTCACCGAGCAATTTAGGTCTTGGAGGAGGGGTTTTATTAGTCATCACTATCATTATCTCCAGATTTCCTGAAATCTTAGGAGATTCAAACACTCAAGGCAAAAGATTTAGATAAAATTAATGATATTTTGTTTTGAAACTAGGATTTATTTATAAAGTGCAAAACGTTAAGTTATTTAGTTTTATTATCTACTTATATGTAATAGTTAATTTGGAAAAAAATATCTACACCTGTAGAAGTCTAATTTTGATTTGTATGCTCTTGTTTACTGTTTACTACAAATCGAGACTCTGCCTCGGCAACATCAATTAAAATAAAATGACGCTGGTGATTATTTTATCGATACTAAGGATAGTGTTTTGATCATTGAACTAGCGATTATTAAATTAGGTTATAGTTCCAAATGGATTTTGGATTATATCAAGATCGAATCGATAGATAATGATAGCATTCGCTGGGTGTTTATTGATTTACGAAACGGCAGCACCTTTGACTAGCTAAATGCAGAAAACTGGTTGTACTTTCTTGATGAGGCTTATCCTCAATTGAAATAGATTTCATTAAAATGTTTTCGAGATGAAGAATGCCCATGAAAAAAGCCCGACTATATCGGGCTTTTTTACTGAATGACAAGCTCTTTCGTTAAGCTGGTGAAGGATGCCAGCCAGCATCTGCCCAAAGTTCACCACTAATTACTGAGTTGGAAATCATGAAGCAGATGGCATCTGCGATTTCTGCTGGGCGAATTAAGCGACCTAGCTGGGTATCTGGTAATACATATTTTTCAATATACTCATCTCCCATAGCACGAACCATTGGTGTATCCGTAAAACCGGGATGAATCACACCACAACGCACACCATGAAAAATCGCTTCTTTAGTTAAGGTTGCTGCTGCGCCTTCAATACCTGCTTTGGTAGAGGCATAAGAAACTTGACCTTTATTACCCTGAGATGAAATAGAACCAATGAAAACTACAGTGCCTTGTACTCTTTCGTCGGGATGCCATTTCTTTAAACCTTTAACTGCTCGATCTTCAGCAATCATGGCAATCATATGCATAGCCCAGTAAACAGGAGCGATCAAGTTGACATCAACAACAAGTTTGAAGTTTTCAACAGGATACATTGAAGCTTTTTTTGTTTCTTTGTCCACTCTAACTGCCAGATCGTCACGAGTAATACCTGCAGCTGGAATACAAATAGAAGGTAATCCATATTTCGCTTTCATTTCTTCAAAGACTGATGTGCGAAATTCTTCGTCACAAGTATTTCCCTTGAAAGGTACACATATGTCAGCATTTGCTTCGTTATTGATCTGTTCTGCAGCAATTTCGATATTGTCTGACATATCCACCAAAGCTAGTTTTTTTACGCCGCGTTTTGCAAGCTCAAAACTGACTGCGTTACCAATACCGCTGCCACCGCCAGTGATTACACCTACTCTGCCTTTAATTTCCATGCTTTACCTCTTTATCAAATGGAAAAATAATATATTGGTAATTGTAAACTATATTTATTGCACTGCAATATAAATCTCGTAAATAGTAGATTTATTATTGATTACAATAATTTAGCTAGATTTCTATCAGATGATCCATAAGATTCATACCATCGTCTTTAGAATCAAGCTGATACCGCTTATTAGCATAAAAAATAGGGCATATTTTTTAAATTGAAGGGCATCGAGCCGGCATAAATATGATTTCGCTATTATGACACCCAGAATAGCGCCAAGTCCTAAACTCAATCCATAATAACCAATTTGCATGGTCAATATACCAAAACTACCATAACTAATGAGCTTGGTCAGTTGCATGATCAGGGAATTTAGTGATTTAGTTGCGATCATTTTTTCTTTAATTAAGCCGTAATTCACCAAAAAAGGGTTGTGAGCAGGACCAGTGGCGCCAATCAGACCAGATAAATAGGAGATAATAAAACCAACGGGGAAAAATATTGGTAATACGACCCTGAAGTTTAGCCGCTCTGTGAAATAAAATTGTTGAACCACATAGAGAATCAAGAAACTTCCGATAATGAATTGGATGACCGTGGCGTCTATTTGACTAATCGACCATGCACCACAAATTGAGCCCAGAATACTCCCTGGAAGCATATAGCGAATTACTTGCCAGTCGATATCGTTACGAAAAATATAAACACGTGAAGGATTCGCTAACAAAGCCGCAATCGAAATCACAGGCGCTGTTAAATTAGCGCCTAACCAAAGTGAAATAATTGGCATGAGAATCGTAGCTGCACCACCTGCTACGATGGTGCTAAAACACCAAGCAATTACTCCACATGTAAATAATAATATAAAGCTCATGCGACAATTCTATGCTAATTGAGTTACCATCTTGTGAATATTGAAATTGGAAATATACATTGGATATCAAAGTTAAACATACATCTGTTGGTCGAGGTTTAGGTTGGCTGAGCGATGGAATAGAATATTTTTTAGGTAACCCAATGGGGTGGATTGGTGCATTAATTGTTACCTTTATCAATCATATGTCGATTAGTCTGGTGCCAGTCCTTGGTCTTCTAGCCATCTATTTTTTACCGCTAGTTTTTGGTTATTTCATATTACTATCTGTCATTATCGGAAGTATTTATGTCGCTTATAAGGACTGTTTTGACGTGTCAGGCACTGAGTCAACATAGGGTATGTTATTTAGCAAAATGAAAAAAATGAGCATGCCCACGGCTACAGAAGCATTGCCAGGTAGAGATGAGCCATTAAAGGTAAGTGCAAATCACTTCGTAAAAGGTAATGTCATCAAACCACCTTTTCCTGAATCTTGTCAGAAAATAATCTTTGGAATGGGCTGTTTTTGGGGAGCGGAAAGAAAGTTTTGGCAACTTGGCGGAGTATTCAGTACTGCAGTCGGCTATGCCGGTGGCTATACACCTAACCCAAGCTACGAAGAAGTATGTACCGGCATGACAGGACATAATGAAGTGGTATTGGTTGTCTATCAAACTTCAGAAATAAGTTTTCAGGAATTAGTAAATATATTTTGGGAATCACATAATCCAACTCAAGGGATGAGACAAGGAAATGATAGCGGTACGCAATACCGCTCTGGTATTTACACTTTTATTGAAGAGCAGCAGGAGCAGGCGTTATCATCCAGAAATGATTATCAGGAAAAATTAAATGCAGCTGGCTATGGACAAATCACAACTGAAATCATGAATGCGCCAGAGTTTTATTATGCTGAAGATTATCATCAGCAATATTTGGCAAAAAATCCTGGCGGTTATTGTGGTTTGGGTGGCACAGGCGTAAAGGTAAAAAATAGCTAGATTTTTTTGCGCTTACTTTTTATTTTAGTAATAGCCTTTTTAACTGTCCCTACATCTTTTTTCACGGATATCACAGCAGTTGATCTATGTGTAATAGCCATCATACTACCACCTGTTGTTCTAACGTAATACATAGTCTACTCCTAGAGAAACAATAGTTTTAATTGACCGAAAATTGACTGGCAAATTTACCAATCCATTCTTCAGTTACTTTTTCCTGACTCAAAAATGGACCTTCACGATATTTTTTTTCGTTTAAATAGATTTCGATGTGACAAATTTTTTCAATAATTCTTAGCTTCGGAGCATCTTCTGCATTTAATAACCATACTCCTAACTCGTAACCGGTTTCAGTTTGCTTTACGGCGACAACTTTTGCCGAGAATTGATAGGTTTCTTTTTTAGTAGGAATTGTTATTTCAAGAATATTGCCGGGTTTTTCATATTTTTCACTTGAAAAAGTCAGACCAATATTGGCCTGATGACCAAATTCTAGTTTTGATTTTTCCCAGAAACGTAAACGCTTGTAATGGAGCGGGAAGCGTTTTGGGTGGTTGATGAAACCCGTAAGTGATTCATTTTTAAAATCAATTTGTTTTTGTGACATCTGATCAGTTATTGATAATGACGAACTATCTACTATTTGAATACTTGTCGCCAGCATGATGATCTCCCAAACATTCAATTATTTATCCGACATTAAAGACTAGGTTGAAAGAATAATCAAGTATAAATACATAAATATCAATATTTTATATATTTATTATTAAATTTAGCTTTAAATTTTAAATATAATAATAAATATATAACCTATTGAAATATATATGGTTAATTGTATAGATTGTATTGTCATCAATACAAGCAGGTACTAATTCAGCCATATATTCACCAATAATTACTTCATAAGCTTGCTATTCATTGCTGTCTACAAATAAATGGAACTAGGCCATGCCGGTAATTATTAAAATCACAGGCAGAATGACATCGTTTAACAGATAAAATTTTATATAATGTTTTATATTCATGCCCAACAATTGATAAAAAATTACTATTTACATAGTGTTTAAGAGTAATTCTTTGAACCAGTTACGTTACTGTTTTGTTTTTTTGTGTGCGGCTCCAGATTATTTCGTGCCTAGATGTGGAAATAAAAAATGAAAATCATAGTTGGCATCATCATCGCCATACTTCTTACAACAATATTTTTCTTATTTTGGTCTGATATTTCAGAGCTAACTGAAACATCATCTTTATCTACTCAGGAACAAGCTACTGAAGAAGTGATAACTGCCACTATTTCAGAACAACCGAAAAAGAAGATTGTTATTGAATACGATAGCAATGGTGAAGAGATGAAGAGTGAATACAATAAACTTGAATCAGCACGATTGGAACTGAAACGTGCCTTGGCAAAAACAAAACATTTATTATGGGGTATGACTTTTCCGTCGGAACAGGCAAAAAAAATTAATGCGGTCATGTTAAATGCTCATAAATTTGAAAAAACACCGCGTATGTTAGGAGCATTTTTTGATGCGAAGGAAATCAGGAGTGAAATAGAAAAAGT